>FUFK010078098.1_pt1 | contig 10941 bp, 10 predicted proteins | sample 1021851 | NCBI WGS metagenome assembly FUFK01 (sample SAMEA51879418, study PRJEB19060) | metagenome
CGGTACTCTATCTAATAATTTAAGAAGAGTATCCGGAAGTTTACTTTATGGAAGAAGTGGTGATAGCTATTCAGATTATTTAACTAGATACTCGAATCAGATATCTCTAGTTTCTGATGAAAGGAAAGCAACATTTTTTAATTGGCTGCAACCTGGTTTAGAAAATCACAGTAATTCAAATGTTTTTTTATCAAGCTTTTTGAAACCTGAAAAGTTTAATTTTGATACCAATATTAATGGTGGTTATAGAGCAATTGTGCCAATCGGTGTATTCGACGAGGTTAATCCATATGAAATTGATTCAACCCTTTTTCTAAAATCTTTGGCAATAGGCGATTTAGTAGCTTTAAGAGAATTAGGAATCTTTGATCTATCGGATGAAGATATGGGCATTTTTTCTTATGTTTGCCCTAGTAAATATGATTATGTGGCACTATTTAATGATTGTATGGAAATGATTTGGAAAGAAGAAACATCATGAAATTTTTAGAGAAATTCTTTGACAAAAATAGACCCTCGAAGGACAACAATTACTTTTACCTTTTTGAAGTGATACAGAACTTCTTTTTTTCATCAAAGGTTGCAACAACTGGCAAAACTCATATNAGGGATAAATTAGATATTCAAAGGGTTATGGTCGTTGTTTGGCTTGCGACATTTCCAGCAATGTTTTGGGGCATGTACAACATGGGCTTTTGGGGTCTCGATTACATGCAAAGAGGAGGATTTGATTCTACGGGGGACTGGCATAATGGTCTTATACAAATCGTTGGCACNGATCCTGGGAATCACTTACATAGGTTTTGGTTTGGCTTGGTATATTTTGTTCCAATATATTTGACAGTCTTTATAGTTGGTATTGCATGTGAGGCAATTTTTGCAACTATCAGAAGGCATGAAATTAATGAAGGTGCGTTTGTGTCAACTGTTTTATTTTCTTTAAGTTGTCCCCCAGATATACCTCTTTGGCAGGCAGCAACAGGTATAGCTTTTGGGATAGTTGTAGGTAAAGAATTTTTTGGTGGAACAGGAAAAAACTTTCTTAACCCAGCCCTAACAGGGAGAGCGTTTATATATTTTGCTTACCCTACAGAACTTTCTGGTGACATGGTGTGGGTATCGTCTCTAGTTGATAATGGCGCAATAGACGGCTACTCAGGAGCTACTGCATTAGGAATTGGTGCTCAGGATGGGATTTCAGGCATACAAGCAAACTTCACATGGTCTCAAACATTCTTGGGGCAAATGCCGGGCTCTATTGGTGAAACCTCTACCTTGTTAATTCTTTTAGCCGGAGCGTATATGGTTTACGCAAAAATAGCTTCCTGGAGGATCATACTTGCTACCTTAATTGGTATGATTCTTATGAGTAGTTTTTTAAATCTTGTTGGATCAGAAACAAACCCTATGTTCACTGTTCCATGGTGGTGGCATCTTACAATTGGTAGCTTTGCTTTTGGATTAGTATTTATGGCAACAGAGCCTGTATCTGCTGCTAATACTAATATGGGCAGATGGGTATATGGATTCTCGATAGGAATCTTGGTAATACTCATTAGAGTCATAAATCCTGCCTTTCCAGAAGGAATGATGTTGGCCATACTTTTCGCTAATTTGCTTGCTCCAGCAATTGACTATTGTGTGACCTCATATAATACAAGCAGAAGAATGGAGAGATACAATTCATGAATAAGTTAATCATTCCACTTGTAGCCTGTATTGCTTGTGCAATCATTGTGTCAGTTACTGCTGTATCTGTGAGGCCTGAACAAAACTTAAATATAGAGAATGAGAAAAAAATTAAAATTCTTGCTGCAGCAGGAATTGAAACCGATAAGGTTGATGAAGAATTTTCGCGAATTAAAACAGTATTCGTTGATTTTGAAACGGACAAACTAGTAACAATTGATCCGGCTTATGATCATATTAAAGCAGCATCAAACCCANATTTATCAACNNTNATTCCNAAAGCAGATGATATTGCTGTGTTAAAACGNAGNGAAAACATTGGAACAATCTACNTNTGGNTTGATGAAAAAAATGCGATNGAAAAATTAGTNTTNCCNATAAGAGGATATGGTTTATGGGGCACNNTATATGGATANTTGTCNTTAGATTCAGATTTNAATACTGTGCGCGGTATTGANTACTACGANCACAAAGAAACACCTGGNTTAGGGGGAGAGGTNGATAATCCNAATTGGAAATCTGANTGGTATGGTAAAAGGATTTATAACGATGATGGAAGCGTTGCTCTATATGTAACCAAAGGAGCTTCCTCAACAGACTATGAAATCGATGGAATATCAGGAGCGACTTTAACTACTAATGGTGTATCTAACATGATCAAATATTGGCTTGGAGATAATGGATATGGGCCAATTATTAAAAACTTGAATGAGGAAATTGAGAAGATATGAAGGCTATACCTGCTAAAGAAACAAGAAAGCTTTTATTTACACCTATAATTGAAAATAATCCTATAGCACTTCAAATCTTGGGAATATGTTCTGCTTTAGCAGTAACCGTAAAAATGGATGTAACTTTGATAATGTGCATAGCATTAACGTCTGTTATAACGCTCTCAAACTTTTTTATCTCTTTAATTAGACACTACATACCAGATAGCATAAGAATAATTGTACAAATGACTATCATCTCTTCCTTAGTCATTATCGTTGACGAGTTGCTAAAGGCTTATGCCTATGAAGCTAGTAAGGAATTATCGGTGTTTGTTGGCCTTATCATCACAAATTGTATTGTAATGGGAAGAGCTGAAGCATATGCCATGAAAAACCCGCCAATTAAAAGCATGTTGGATGGTTTTGGTAATGGTTTAGGTTATAGCTTTGTATTGCTTGTTGTGGCTACTGTAAGAGAAATTTTTGGTAATGGCACATTCTTTGGTGTACAAGTAATGCCAGACAGCTATCAGGTAAATAATTTTTTATTATTACCACCAAGCTCATTCATTATTATTGGAATAATGATTTGGGTGATTAGATCTTTTAGTAAAAGTCAGGTTGAAGAGGATGAAAATCCACTCAAAGCTCATACATTTAAACCATTAACGGTAAAGAAAGAGGTGCAAAGTGGCTGACTTATTAAGTTTGTTTGTTAGAACAGTATTTATTGAAAATATAGCGCTGTCATTGTTTTTAGGTATGTGCACATTCTTTGCAATTTCAAAACAAGTAAAAGCTGCATTTGGTTTAGGTATAGCTGTCATTGTTGTATTAACAATTACTGTCCCTCTGAATAATTTAATTTATAACTTTGTTTTAAAAGAAGGGGCATTATCTTGGGCAGGGTTAGATAATACCAACTTACAATTTGTTGGCTTGATTACATACATTGGTGTTATAGCTGCAGCAGTGCAAATACTTGAGATGTTCTTGGATAAGTATGTTCCCGCTCTATATAACGCTCTTGGTATATTTTTGCCATTGATCACGGTTAACTGCGCAATTTTGGGAGCATCTTTATTTATGATTGAAAAGAACTANAACTTCTCTGAGAGTGTAGTTTATGGTTTNGGTGCTGGATTTGGATGGGCTTTAGCAATTGTGCTCTTGGCAGGAATCAGAGAAAAGTTAAAATATAGTGATATACCAGAGGGGTTAAGAGGACTAGGTATAACTTTTATAATAGTTGGTTTAATGAGTTTTGGTTTTATGTCATTTGGAGGGATTCTGCTCTAATGGATATTTATTTAGGAATTTTATCTTTCACATTGATTGTTGCTATTCTTGTGGCATTTGTAATGTTTGCAAGATCGCAATTAGTTTCAACAGGAGAAGTGACAATTGAAATAAATGGTGATCCTGAAAAAAGCATTTCTGTCCCAGCTGGTGGAAAGCTTCTTAGCACTCTGGCATCAAAAAATATCTACTTAGCATCAGCATGCGGTGGAGGTGGCACCTGTGCTGAATGCAAGTGTCAGGTTACAGATGGTGGTGGTTCAATTTTGTCGACCGAACAATCACATTTCAACTATAAACAACAAACAGATAACTGGCGTTTGTCTTGCCAGGTTGCTGTCAAAAGNGATATGAAAATTCAAATACCAGAAGAAGTTTTTGGAGTTAAAGAATGGGAGTGTGAAGTAGTTTCAAATGATAATGTTGCTACTTTTATAAAAGAACTAGTTCTTAAATTGCCAGAAGGCGAAAACGTAAAATTTAGAGCAGGTGGTTACGTACAGTTGGAAGCTCCTGCCTTTGACGCAATAAACTACAAAGATTTCGATATTGCAGAGGAATATCATGAAGATTGGGATAGATTCAAAATTTGGGATAATGTGGCAACCAATCCGGAGCCACTAATAAGAGCTTACTCCATGGCTAATTTCCCACTCGAAGAAGGAGTGCTAAAATTCAACATTAGAGTGGCATCTCCACCACCAGGTACAGACTTTCCTCCTGGTGTCATGTCTTCGTATGTCTTTAGTTTAAAGCCGGGCGATAAAGTCAGAGTTTTTGGTCCTTTTGGAGAATTTTTTGCAAGAGAAACAGAAAATGAAATGGTCTTTATTGGTGGTGGTGCAGGTATGGCCCCAATGAGATCACACATCTTTGATCAGTTAATTAGACTAAATTCCAATAGAAAAATTTCTTACTGGTACGGCGCACGAAGTATGAAAGAAATTTTTTACAAAGAGGATTTTGAAAAACTTGCAGAAGAGCACGAAAATTTTTCCTTCCACATAGCTTTATCGGATGCATTGCCAGAGGATAATTGGGAAGGGCTAACAGGTTTTATTCATCAGGTCACACAAGATGAGTACTTAGCAAAACATGATGCTCCTGAGGATTGTGAATATTATCTTTGTGGTCCGCCAATCATGAATTCCAGCTGTATTAAAATGCTAACAGATCTTGGTGTTGAACCAGAAAATATAATGCTAGATGACTTTGGTGGCTAGAACATTAAGTTTTCTCATCTTATTGATAGTAACAAGTTGCTCTGCTCCAATAATGCAAAATTTTGGAGGTGAAATATATGGCACTACTTACTCAATTAAAATAGCCGAAAACAGAAGTTACAGTTTTTTGGATACTCAAATTAAGGCAGAGTTAAACAGAATTGACTATGTCTTTTCAACTTATAAACCAACATCTGAAATTTCACTTATAAACGAAGACCCTAACAGGGTTTGGTCTGACGAGTTTAGAAATTTATTTAACCTATCCAATGAAATCAGCAATCTTAGTGAAGGTGCATTTTCACCAAATGATGCAAATGGTTTTGATTTCTCTGCAATTGGAAAAGGTTATGCAATCGATAAAATTGCTGAACTTATGGAGAAAAACGGCGTAAACAACTATTTCATTGAAATTGGTGGTGAAATTCGAGCAAAAGGGCTGAAATTTAGCGACGAATGGATTTTTGGTATAGAAAGGCCAACAAACAGCAAAAAAAGCCCCTATATCGCGTTTAATGTCCCCTCAAAAGGCATTTCAATAGCAACTTCAGGGGAATATCGTGAACCAAATCACATTTGGGGGAAAGGTCCAAGAGATTTAATATCTGTTACAGTAGCAACGAGTGATGCTGCATCTGCTGACGCATGGGCAACAGCTTTATATGTTCTTGGCAAAGAAAAGGGGTTAGATATTGCAGAGAAGAATAACTTAGAAGTATTTTTCATAACAAATAATGGTGATTCCATTCAATCAACTAATTGGAGTATGATATCCCTATGATTAACACCATTTTAGCTTTTGTAGTAGTTGCCTTATCAATTTGTGGGATGGCAATTGGTTTGATATTAAAAAACAAACCTTTGAGCCCAAGCTGTGGCGGGGTTTATTTATCAAAAGGCGAAGCTTGCCAGGTTTGCGGTAAAGTTAAAGAATAACTTTTCAATCACATCTAATATTTATAAGACTAAACAAGTAGTTTTTGGTAGCACTTTCATTCATCCAGCTATCTGAGGATGAGATTAAATCCAAACACCCTTCATTATCCAGATTTATTGGTAAGCCCTTAAAGAGATATTGGTTATTATCGTATTCATTAGCTTTTGGTTTTTGGGGAAAAACCCCCTCGACCATAGAATTAAAAGATCCGTTCCCATCATTTATGGCTATGTGTGCGCCGTGCAAATCTGAGGCAAAATCCCTTGTTGAGTGAAAAATATCTAAATCACCATCATTGTCAAAATCTCTCAAATAAATATTTCCCTCACCGTGATGAGTTGCTGCTCTGGGTTGATCGCTAAAGTTTGAACTTGTTACATCTTCCATATTCCCAGTACCATCCCCAATTAAGACCTGAATATAAGCACCCTCGTAATAAGGTAAATCTCGTGTAATCGCGACCACTATATCGTTATACCCATCGTTATTGATATCACCCCACACAGCATGATTGAATTTGTTGTGATTGCGGCCAAAAGGGCCCTCAGGTAACTCTAATAGAATCCAATTATTCAGGTCTGCTGTGCCGTTGCTTAATAAAACAAAACCCTCTTCGGTAAAATCTTCTGGTCTATTATCAAAATTCCAAAAAACTAAGTCATCATACTCGTCATTATTTAAGTCAACCATAAGGCTGCTCATCGGGTTACCATAAGAAAATTGTAGGTTTCGACCAAGTGTTTCATGAAAAGCAAAATTTGCTGAGCCATCATTTACCAAAAGAATATTGCAAGCAAAAATATCTATATCACCATCATTGTCAAAATCGCCGCCGCTGGCATCATGACTGAATCCACATTCTTTGCCTTCACCATTATTTTGATCGTCAATATTAGCTGACGCATCGATCATTTTTCCAGATGAATCGCTTAAAAGAAGAAGGTCAGGGTACGGCAATATAAAGTTATTTGCATAGTCAGGATCTCTGTAAGATAAGCCCATTGATCCTGCAAAAACATCGTCTGTTCCATCATTATTAAAATCAGCAATGACAAGCCTATATGCAAATGGATGAGTTGGTGCAGTTTCATTTTCAAAGATTGTTAAGTCTTCATATAAGTTGCCTTGGCCATCGTTTAAATAAATATTTACAGGTGCATTTATTTTTTGATCAATCTCAATCGTATGAGGAAAAATTGCCCAAGCAATAACCATATCTTCAAAACCATCTCCATTGAAATCACCTGTTGCCATATTGTGAGCATCTTGCCCAAATAGCTCATTTTCATAAGTCTCACAATCCTCAGGTGTTGGGTAACATATTGTGGCCGAATATCGATCAGTAATTCTAAGACCTCCAAAACCTAAATCATGTGAGGCAAAATAATCAGTTTTCAATTCAGCGTAATTATAGGGTTCAGGTGAGGGCACATACTTTAAAGAAGCCTCATCTCTGGAAACACTGTGAGTAAGATCAAGAGAGCCAGAAGGACAATTTATTGATGGAATTGTATTTACTGAAAGATTGAATTGTTCTTCGTTCAAGAGTGTTATAGGAGCACGATAGTTGAACGTTTTATTATCAGATGTTGTCAGCCAATAAATATCACTACTTGAAATATTGAAATTACAATTATAGTTTGCGGATACCGTTAATTGTGTTGCTTCATAGCTTTTAAGACTAGAGGAAAAATTTGTTACGTTAATAGAAAGAGGCATTGATTCAGGTGACGAGTCGTCGCTAGATCCACCACCTCCACCACAAGCAGATAATAAAAAAATTATTATGAAGGAATTAAATTTTTTCATATAACTGTCTTGAAAATATACATAAAAAAAGCCGCTATTTAAAGCGGCTTTCTAAGTAAAAAAAATAAAATTAGTTATTTTTTGGATTTGATTCTGGCTGATAATCGTAATAATTTTCAAGTGGAATCATCATGTGCACATAAGGCGTACCACTGTACATGACATATGGGGCACCAGTTGTATAATCAGTCGATAATCCGTCTAGAGAAGAAGGATCTTTGGGCATCAACATCATGTGCGGTCCAGATTCAATATAATGTTCATGACCAGCATCTTTCTGCCCATCTGTGCCAAGAGTAAAGTTATCCACTCCTAAATCACCATGTAGCATCCACATCCAACCGTCAGCCTCAAGCTTTGGCACTTCACCAGCTTTGTATGCTGTAGCCCATGCTACNGCATTCTTGTCAGAACAAGCAGGCGCTGCGTGGTGAGCACTTGGAAAACCACCCTCTGGCATTGGCATAAATGCCTCACATCTCCAGCCATTTGTTCCCTCTTTTAATACNCTACCGTCTACACCGATGACTGTTGCATAGTCGCCAATAAAATCAGGTGCTGCACCTGAAAAAGCTTTTATTTGCCATTTGACAGAGTAACCATCTTTTTTTGCTTTCTTGTCACCGGGATGATCTTCTGCAAAAACCACTCCAACCATAAAAACAAAAGTTAAAACTAAATTTTTAAAATTCAACATATTTTCTCCTAAAAGATTTACTTTAAGTTAACCTCAAAAAACTGCAAGTGAAGTAAGAGATTTTATCTAAAACTGATCTTCTTCTGTAGAACCTCGCAAGGCTGAAGTGGAACTTTCTTCGCCTTGAATGCAGTTATTTACTGCATCGAAATAACCAGTCCCAACTTCTTGTTGATGAGAAACAAATGTGTATCCTTTCTTGGCATCCTCAAATTCTTTTTCTTGAAGTTTCACATAGGCTGTCATGCCATCGGCAACGTATTCATTTGCAAGATTAAACATGCCGTGCCACATNGAATGAATGCCAGCAAGTGTTATGAATTGAAACTTGTACCCCATTGCTCCAAGTTCTTTTTGAAATTTTGCAATTGTGGCGTCATCTAAATTTTTCTTCCAATTGAAAGAAGGAGAACAATTGTATGCCAACATGATTTCAGGATGGTCTTTTTTAATTGCCTCAGCAAAAGTTTTAGCTTGCTCGAGATCTGGTTTTGAAGTTTCACACCAGACGAGATCGGAGTAGGGCGCATATGCAAGCCCTCTGGCAATCGCTTGATCAAGGCCAGCTTTACTTCTAAAGAATCCTTCAGAAGTTCTTTCACCTGTTAGGAATGGCTTGTCATTTTCGTCAACGTCAGAAGTAACTAAATCTGCAGCATCAGCATCTGTTCTTGCTATTAATATTGTTGGTGTTCCTGATACATCTGCAGCTAATCTTGCGGCAATGAGCTTTTGAACGGCTTCCTGAGTTGGTACTAAAACTTTACCGCCCAAATGTCCGCATTTTTTTACGCTTGCAAGCTGATCTTCAAAGTGCACACCAGCAGCACCTGCAGAAATCATCCTTTTCATTAATTCGAATGCATTTAAATTCCCACCAAAACCAGCTTCTGCATCAGCAATTATTGGCGCAAAAAAATCAACCTTTGGCNTTCCATTGGTATTCATCCATTCAATCTGATCTGCTCTTCGGAATGCATTATTGATTCTTGTGATAACTTTAGGCACAGAATCAACTGGATAAAGTGATTGATCTGGGTACATTGTTCCAGCCGAGTTATTATCAGCAGCAACTTGCCATCCTGACANATAAATAGCTTTAACTCCTGCTTTGACTTGCTGAACAGCTTGACCACCAGTCAACGCGCCCAAGCAATTAATGTAATCCTCTGTAAATAGATAGTTCCAAAGCTTTTCTGCTCCTTTTCTAGCTAATGTACATTCTGGTTGTAGAGAACCTCTCAACTTAACAACTTCTTCAGCTGAGTATGGTCTTTTAACGTGCTTCCATCTCGGGTTTTCAGCCCAATCTTTTTCTAATGCCGCGACCTGGTCACTTAAATTCATTTATATACTCCTATATGCGGGCAGTGTGAGGAAATCAGTTAATTCNTCGCTCAACACTAAGTNTTTTAATAATGACTTAGCTTCAACGAACTTNCCTGAGTTCAAAGAGTCTTGCCCAACCTCTTCTAGGACAACATTGTATTCTTCATCTAATAGTTTTTCAAATGTGTCTTTTGTGGACATTAATCCAGTATCAAGCTCAACATTGTGTTTAACTAATTGCCATAGTGAACTTCTAGAGATTTCGGCTGTTGCAGCATCTTCCATCAAACCATAGATCGGCACACAACCTACTCCTCTAAGCCAAGCCTCGATGTAACGCAATGTAACTCTTATGTTGGTTCGGAAGCATTCTTCAGTAAAACTGCCTTCACAAGGCTCAATTAAGTCTTTTTGGGTTATTTGATCGTCTTCACGGAGAATATGAAGCTGATTTGTGCTATCGATTTCAAAAGCGTTTGTAAAAACATTATTAGCTATATCTGCCAATCCAGGGTGAGCGATCCATGTGCCATCATGTCCATTCTCTGTTTCGAGAGTTTTATCACTAAGAACTTTTTCAGTAACAATGGCATTTTCTTCTGGATCTTTTGAAGGAATAAAAGCGGCCATACCTCCCATAGCAAAAGCGCCTCTTCTATGGCACGTCTTAATCAAAAGGCGAGAGTAAGCATTAAGAAAAGGTTGAGCCATGCCGACTTGATATCTATCCGGAAGCAGCCTGTCGCTATGGTTTTGAAAAGTTTTTATATAACTAAAAATGTAATCCCATCTTCCACAATTTAATCCGACAATGTGGTCTTTAAGTTCAAAAAGAATTTCGTCCATNTCAAAGACTGCAGGTAAAGTTTCAATTAAACAGGTAACCCTCACTGTCCCTCTGGGTAAATTTAACTGATCCTCTGCATAATCAATGACCTCATTCCAAAGCCGTGCCTCAAGATGTGCTTGTAGTTTTGGAATATAAAAATATGGTCCTGAACCTCTATTGACTAGTTCTTTCGCGTTATGAAAAAGATAATAACCAAAATCACACAAACAACCGTGAGGGTTCACACCATTAATCTCAATACCTTTCTCTTTTAAATGCAATCCTCTAACCCTACACATCAACGTAGCTGTTTCGTCATTGAGAGCATATTTCTTTCCATTTGAAGGATTTTCAAACGTAATAGTTCTTCTTATCGCGTCGTATAGATTTTTTTGGCCGTTAGCAACGTTATCCCA
>FUFK010755868.1_pt1 | contig 10941 bp, 10 predicted proteins | sample 1021851 | NCBI WGS metagenome assembly FUFK01 (sample SAMEA51879418, study PRJEB19060) | metagenome
TTCCCGATTAAGCCCCTTGCGGGGGGCACCGGCGCGATCAATGAAAGCCGGAATGATCCGGTTCTCGATCCCTCGTCTAACTGAAGTGATCGGAAAAGCCAATAACGCTTGGAGTAGGGATTGAATCAACGATTACTGCATCCCGCGCCACCATTGCCATTGGCACGGCCAGAGCGCACCAACCGCGCGCACTCGATTTGAATGGCGGGTTTTCACTGAACCTATCGTTGGCCATCGGACTCCTGTACGACCGGAAGTGGTCGGCTGGTGCCTCGAGGTAATCATGCTTATCAGGCGCCAGAGCGTTCTTCGGACGGCCACTCTGGCCATCGGAGAATGATCATGGAGATGCCTGAAACCGAACCCACCGCCACAAAGCGCCAAGTCTGGAATGCCGGACGAACCGTCGGTGCGAAGCGCGCGCTGAAACCGAAGCAAATTTGGGAGATCCGATTCTACCTCAATCAGCACCGCCGCTTGCGAGATCGGGCGCTATTTGACTTGGCGATCGACAGCAAGCTTCGGGGCTGCGACCTCGTGCAGATGAAGATCGGCGACATCGTCAGCGGCGGGCAGATCCGAACGCGTGCGATCGTGATGCAGCAGAAAACAGGTCGGCCTGTTCAGTTCGAACTGCTCTCAGACACCCGGGGCAGCCTGCTGGCTTGGCTTGAGCGGCGGGGCGGCACGGTCGACGACTATGTCTTTCCCAGCCGGGTTGATCATAATGGGCATCTCAGCACCCGCCAGTACGCCCGGCTCGTCGATGAATGGGTGACAGGGGTTGGTCTGATGCGAAGCGACTATGGCACGCACTCCCTTCGCCGAACGAAGGCATCGATCATCTACAGGGCGACCGGTAACCTTCGTGCCGTCCAGATCCTTCTCGGTCATAGCAAGATCGAGAACACAGTGCGCTATCTCGGGATCGACGTGGAAGACGCGCTTGCCCTTGCGGAGAATACCGAAATCTGACCGGTTGGCTCCTCGCCTCCCGCGAGGGGCCACTTCACCGCGCTTTGGGACAAACCCGCCCTTCGTGGGCTTGACCTTGAACGACGGGTTTCGGATGAACCTGCCGCTCGAGAGGCTGCCCCCGGATGTTTTCAAGAATATCTACCATTCTCTCGCGCAATTTTTCTTTTATACTAACCAATATGTAACAGGGTAATTAGTCAATTTGCGTTTTGCGAAAGTCTCAGATATTCTGAAGTTCTTAGCTGCTTCTCCTTCTTGCAGAGTGATGGGTTCCGTTCGGCATTCCAATGCATTGGGCATACTGGATCGTATAGATTCGGATCCTCATTGACGACCTCGACCGCAAACGCCGATTGGACATAAGGATCATCTATTCTCCGGCTACTGTCCCTCGTGTTTGCACGAGGAGCACCTAATGCATCCGCTTGAGCAGTATTCAAATGCACAAAATTGTCATCCGTGTATCCAGGCATACGTGGACTGGCGTAAAGTGTAAGACGGCGGCCTTTATAGATAATGTTCACCGCCCGGTTCGCATAGCCAAAGGATGGACTTACATTTACGGTGAACCTTTTTGGCTCTTCCTCACCAGAAGGTACTCCAATTTTGACAGGAATCCCCACGTCGTTAAACGGAGGCTCCCGTTTCTCAGCACGCTGCCTAATCTCCATGATGGCTTGATTGCAGGTCTTACTGTTCTTGTTGACGCATATTTTGTCCATGAGTAGGCGATATGCTCCCTCGCCTGGCGGGCCAAAAGCCGTTTCCTTTGCCAAGGCCTCAACCAAGCGAGGATCACTCTTCTGGAAAAAATTGAAGCGCCCCAAGATTTGACTGGCACTATCTCCATCCTCCAACAGGGCATCCGAGATCTTTGACTGTGTATCATAAAATATCTTATAATACAGAAATGTTCCTGCGAACGTAATTATGATGACAGAAAAGCTCAAATAAGCCACAAACTTTAAGTTCGCGACTCGCTTTTTGTCCTTTAATGTTTCGAGTATAAGATTGTAAGTCTGATCAGCTGTCAGCTTGCGCGTGTTTATCCTTTCAATCTTTAAGGTGTTTTCGATAATTTCGAGGCCCTCAAGCTTTGCCCTAGCAGGTAGCGCCGACAGGGCCTTGGTTTCGTCTAGCCCTCGGCCGAAGAAACCGAGGAGGGTGCGCTGCTTGATGGCTGCCAGAGCCAGCAGAAATGCGCCAACAACGCCGACTAGCGGAACCACCAGATTCAAGATGTCCATGACTTCCTCCGTCTGGCTGCTATGTCGTAGCTCATAGGAATGGCAGTCCCGCGATCCCCGTCACAACGCCTGTTATCTTGCTGGCGACGCTCGCGATGTCATTGATGCTGTGCGCCGCCCTATTGAGCGCATCCGCCTCCTTCTTTGCTTCCTGTGCTCGCGCTGTGAGCTCCGACGCCAGGTTGCTCTCGGCGATCGCCTCATCAATCTCCTTGAGCATACTCACCGCGAGCGACCGTAGCTGAAGCAGGATGGCGTTGATTACTTCGAGCGCCTTGCGATAGTCGGACGACGGATCATAGGAGAAATCGGCGTCCGTGAACGTGCTTTCCGCCAATGATAAGGTGTTCACCAGCGCATCGCGCGTCGCCTTATAGACTGGCAGAGTTTTAACTTGAACGGCCATCACTGTTTCTCCGTTTCAAAGGCGCTCTTGGTCTCACCGATAGTGCTCGCAAGATCGACGATGGCGACTATGGCTTCGTGCAACTCCTTGATCGTCGCTCCGGCTTTGGCCGCCTCGACGAGCTTGGCGTGAGCCGCGCCGATCGCGGCAAAGCGTGAGCGGTCGATTTGATACGCGTTGAATCGCTCGACTGCGGTAAACAGCTTGTCCTGCGCGGAACGGATCGCAGTGACATCGCCTCCCGCGCGCACTTCATCCGCATTCTGCTGCGCCTTAACGACCGCTTCGTAGAGCGGAAGCCGATCATAAAGGTCGAGCTGAGAGTCGGCGTCGCCGAGGATTGCCGCGGAGCGCTGGACCAGTGGGTCGGCTTCAATGATCATATGCTTGAGGACGCTTTGACGACGCGCGGCAAAGTAGAGATTGCCCAGTTTCGCGACGAGCGTCCCGACCGCGTTGAGCTTAGCCGCAGAATCTTCCTCGCTGGAGCCGGTGACTTTGCGGATCGCGCCGTCCAGTCCTCCGATCGAAGACGCCAGATTGCTCACCGAAGCGGTGAAGGTTTGTTGATCTTCCGAAGCGTCCGCGGCGAGCAGCACCAGGCCGCTGGCGTAGTCTACCAAAGCGGAATTGAGAGTCGTGATGTTCTCGAATCGGACGTCGGGAGCGAGTTCCCGAAATTCTCCCTGTGATACCCGTTCCGTGAGCCTGCAGCGCGGAAATGGTTTGACGAGCGCGGATTCCGGATCGGGCGGAACATCGGCGAGTGTCCTCGCGCAATCCCGGAACCTGAGCTCCGTTTTCGTCTCTGCCAAGCTCTGCCGGTATCGCTCAATCTCGTCCGCCGCCACTGCGCCCAGACGCTCATTCTGCTGTTCGGCAGCGCTTCGGGTCAGCGCGCCGAACTGTCCGGCGGTCTGCGTGAAGCGGGTCGTGCTGCAGCCGGAGGTCGCCAAAAGAAGCATGGCGCCCGTCATGCAGCGAGTTACTGCGCCAATCGCCCGTTCCCGTAGAAGTGTTGAAAATTGTTTATAGTGAGTTTCGTGCGGCGGTTTAACCGCTGCCGCAAGATTGCTCCTGAACATATGTAATCCCCCGTTTTGCGGCAACCGCAAACAACTTTAATCGGCTGCGAGCCCGAGGAATGTCCGCTCATTTTCAATGATCGGCGGAATGTTGAGTTGATAGTAGCATTTTCGGTAATGACGGAAAACGATTCTTTGAGACGATATACTTCGCCAGCAAGATCGTAATTTTCTGAAAGTCCATTGATCAAGTTGTGTGGGAGCGCGATGCAGAGACACGCCCAATACCTTGAAACATTAGGATTAAGCACTGTTTTCATGTCAAATTTCGATCAATTTTATCTGGGGTCTCGTGACTTGAAGTTTAAGCGCTCATTTTGGAGTGAGTGCTCAACGAATCCGTCGAGCTTGACTGTGCTCGGAATTCCCTACTGGCATGCCGAATGAACATAATGGCGCACTGCGGAAGGCAGCTTTGTAACCAGTGAATGGCCAGTTCCGCCGTAAGCCGACCTGCTAACGTCGCATCCGAGCGACTTGAGTTGGTCGGTTGCCGACTCCGAACGACCGTCAGCTATCCACGCATCCCGGCTCCGAACCGGACAGTCGCCTACCGGCCAATCGCGGTCATTTACATGCGAGATACCCATTCAAGCTGCTGGTCGCAGGCGGGCCGTTGATTGAGGGAATTCTTCGTCGAGTGATGGGCCCAACCAAAATCCATCAAGCGTTGTGCAGGGGAGGATCAGTGCTGCGCAAGCGGGGAGGGTTTTACACTGAACCTGCCTTCAATGCGTAGCCCGCCCGTGGCGGTCTCGCGTCGCCATGTAGCGTAGAGCGAATTGAGCGTGCAACGTGGCGTCGATTGTAATGTCCTCAGGACTTGCTCGCATCATGAGTCGGCCGGCCGTGGTTTTGGCAGCATTGAGCGCAATTGCCGGAGTTCCGCGTCTTTGGCTTCCAACGCAGCCTCCAGCATGATGATACGATTGAGCAACTGGTTGATCACGTTTCGCAGCTCGGCCTTGCCGCTCGTGCTTTGTGGTTTAGCCTTCGGCGGCTTCGGAGCTTCATCGAACAAAGCGAGAAGTTTGGAGCATCGATAGGCCGTCGCTCGACTGACCCCCGCCTCGCGCGCAACATTGGTTATGCTCAGCTTGCCATTCGTCGCGGTGCCTTTGCCGTCGCGCAAGCGGTTATAGGCGTCAAGCAGCGCGACGGTGGCTTGCGATTTCCGGGGAGGGTTCGCTTTCGTCGTCATCGTTCGACCTGTTCCAGCAACTGCCTGTAAATATCGATCTGTGCCTCAATGGCGTGTTTCTGGATCGGGCTGATGTTCTTGCCATTTTTCATGGTCTCGGCATCTGCGATGCATGATTGCAGAGCCAGCACATGCCGCCTCGCCACCACGCTGTTCGGACAACGAGCAGGCTGGCACCTCGTAAATGCCGGCTGCGCCTCAGCTCCTTTCACCTTCAAGCAGAGGGCGTGGTCGGCATAGAAGAAGCAGTCGTTGATATAACCCGGATGAAGCGTGACGGCGGTGTTCGAGAGCATTTTTGCGCGGCGCCGATCATCAACGACCGTGCCGGGCAGATCTCCGATCTTGTTTCTGATGCTTGTAAATTCGGCGACGAGTTTCGATCGCATGGGGCCGCCTGGATTGATCCCTGCCTTCCAGTCCTCGTACATCTCGACGATATCGCTGAGCTGAGCGAGGCGACGTTCCTCTTCGATCTCCGAACGGAAGCCGGATTGGGAAGTGCCCGCATAGCCTTCGAACATCATGGCGCTCGCGTGCCCATATTGTATCATGCCCGCGATCACGCCGAAGGGCTGACTGGCGATGTACCATGCAAGGGTGCGGCGGAGCTGACGCGTGCGCCACCGCCAGGGTTCATCACCCTCGTCCGGGATATGATAAAGTGCCAGTATGCGGTCGGCTTCGGCGGGCGCCGCCGCTGCCATTTCTTCGGCGAGCCGGCGACACTCTTTGGCAAAGTAATTCAGGTATACGGTCGATTGATGCGCCGTAAGCTGGACATTGCCCACCCCCCGAATCAAGGCCGGTTTGAACAGGGGCTCATCATCTCGCGGCGCTTCCGTTCGATCGGCGCTGTTGTGTAGATAGTCCTGCAACCGTATTGCTGCCAATACGGCCCTGGCAACAGGCTCTATCACGGTCCAGCGATGTTCAGCGCCGTCGACGTTTTTACGGGTTTTGAAGATTCTTCCGACGAGTTCGTAGCCCTTAACCTTCCCATGTTCGTCGCGCATGAGTCTGAGGCAACCACGCTTGAGCGCGGCCGCTTCCTCGCCGCGCATTCCTGATAATAGGCCGATTACGAGATAGCACGCGGCTATCGCCGGTATGAAGGTATAACGGCTGCTGAAGCTGGGAAGATGCGACCGCCACGCAATGTTTGTTCCTGGCATGCTGGCCCAACCACTGCTTGCGCCTGGGCGCTCGGTTCCGAGTTGCGAGATTGCCTTCTCGAGCATAGCTGAGCGTGCCTTCAGCACTGCCACGCCGAGGCCGCTGGCCTTGCAGATTTCTGGCCACGCGGGTCGACCATCTTGGGTCGCCGGTACTCCAGAGCCCGATGCTTCAAGCGCATCCAAATAAGCGCGCAGGCGCTGGTCGCTTAGTTTCGGTGACACTCTCTGCCGACGCGCGGCGATGTTGATGCCAGCTATACGATGTCGGGCGATAAGATCGTCGATCCCATGATGGACGTAGAACATGGCCCACCGCAACGCCGGCGCGCTAATGGCTTCCGGTATTCGCGGTGTGACATTTTCTCGGCCACCCCGGTATCCCGCGATCCTAGTCGCTGAACGGTTACCCCAAGGAGCTATCTCGATTCCCCGGAACGACAGGGAGGGCGTATAGAGCGCAAGTCGCCGTACGCAGAGGATCTTGTAGACAAGAGTTGCCGGTGCGAGGTGCCGCTTCGCGGACAGCCACTGATCCAGCCAAGGCTGATCGATCTCGTGGAGTCGAAGTCCGGCTTCCCGCACTTCTTGTAGAAAATGCCGGATTATATTGCCGACCTGCATCAGCGAACCAGGTTTCAGGACGCCGAGGCGGCCGCGCACATTGTCTCGGGAGTCGTAGTTTAAAGACAGGAACAGGTATTCTCGTATGAGCTCCCGCTCATCAGCATCGGCGATCCGACCGAAGCAGATACAGGCTTCATGGGCCTTTGTCGGCCGCGCGATGGCACATTCGAGCAGCCACTTATCGTCCCCGACCAGAGAGATATTCTGCTGCTCACGGCCACTCACGACCATCTGGGGCGGAATCACCAATGCCGAACGGTCAATCCGCCAAGATGCTTCGGCACGTTCCAGAACCCGACGCATGTTCAGCCCCGCTGAAGATGTGGCGGCAGCGCTGGCGCCACAGCGGCATTTTCCGCCGTGGACCGAGCCTGTTCGATATCGCCAGCGTCGAACACGGGGAGTATCTGTACCATAATTCGATTATGGTCGGCGCTGTAGCGCTCGTGCCACTCCGCTTCCGTCATGACGGCGCGCCGTTCAGCTAGCCATGTCAGATAGGTCAGCAATGCAGGCAGTTTTCGTGCGGTGAACACTGCATTCGAGCAATGGAGGCAGCCGGTGAACGCGGTGGCGCAGGAGCCGTTGTCGTTCCGCCCAAGAGGGCTCGACCAAAAGCCGGAACACATGCCAAGGAACGTATCGGCATCGCCTGAGACCAACGACGCGACCGCGCCTGCGTCGAGCTTTTGGTTTCCGATCGAGAGGCCGGATGCGAGCGCGCTGACTTCCTCCTTCGGTGGCAGGACCAACGGCATCATCGCCATGTCGAACAGTTGACCTTCAGCGACCGCTACCGAGCGTGCATGCTCTTCTCGAAGCCCGTCCACCGCGGCATAATGCCGAGCGGCAACTGGCTTCGAGTGATCGCTCGCGAAGCGCCGAAGGTGGCCTGTGTGGCGCAAGTAATTGTCCCGCTTCACCGTCTTCCTTAGCCGGGCGGGAACGATCTTGGTTATCGGCTTGCCCGCTTCGTCGACGAGCCCAAGGCTCCTGATCGCGGCATAGAAGTTGTGGGTAGAAAGGCTGAACCGCCGCCAGCTCGGCAGTCCGGCTGCAACGAAGCCCACCCACAGGTAATCCGCATTCGGGTCCCCTCGATCGGCCATTCGCTCGGCGGCGGGTCGGGATAGTTCGAGGGCAAGGCGAACGAGTCCGCCGGGCGTATTAATTCCACCATCACGCACGCGTTCGCGCTTGATCTTCGCGCGGGGGCCGCCTCGTCCCTTTGTGTATTCAATGGAGACGTACCCTCTCGCGGGGTTCTTCAGGCAGTCGCGCCGCAGGGTCCGCAGGCATTCTATCGGCATTTCGACCCGGAGCGCGATGGCGATGATGAAGCAGATCGCATCAGGCAGGGTCAGAACGAGAAGATCGCTGGCCGCGGCGATGGCAACCTTGCGATATTTGAACATGTCGAACTCGCTTCGAGCGGGGCGCGTGCCGTCGGCGACCCTCAGGAACACATTCTCAAAGCGGCTCCTCTCCGGCTTGTTTCGCAAAGCTTCGATCTGCTCGCGGCCCGACAAGATCCTTTCGCGTGTAGCTACCACGCTGCGATCAGCGGCGTCTTTCAGGACGCGAGCGACGAACGGTGTCAACGGTTCGCGGGGCCGTAATGCCGTTCCGTTGTGCCGGCTCGTGAAGTTGATCCGCGCCTTCAGATCCGGACGAAGCAGATCAGGGTTTCGTTCGTCTATCGCGCGAAGGCCGTGAACAAGGCAACGGAACCGGGAGTATTGACCCCGAACGTCGCAGGCATCGATGTCAGCGGCCGTGATCACGCGAAGCCCCCCGTTGAGGCGCCCGCTGGAGGACAGATGTTTCCCGAGCGGGATCCAGCTCTGTCGATACTGTTCGACACTCGGGACGGCCAGGCCGGCGAACAGCTCGTTCATCATCGGCCCAAGGTACAAGGCAAGATCGCGACCCAGGCCTTCGTTCCCCACCTCGTGCAGCAACCAGGTCATTTCGCGCCCGACACCGTCACGATGATGATAGGCTACGATCGCGTCGGCTCGCGGCTCCTCATCCTGCTGCGGAGGTAAATCGCGGAACGAGAGGCGAGGGCGACCCACTGCTAGAAGAAGCCCATCAGACGAGAGTCCAGCGCCTCGGCCGCCTGATCTACGATTTCGAAGGCTTCATCGAGGTAGGTGAGATATTTTTCAGTGGTCAGGACGCTGGCGTGACCCAGCCATCGCTGGACCCGGCGCAAGGGGTCGCTGACAACCTTCATGTAGATTTCCTCGGTTCGATCCGGGACAGATCGATCGTCGAGCCTCATCACTTCCGCTTTGACGAGGTGTGTAAGCCAGTAGACGGCAAAGGTATGCCGGAGGGTATGGGGCGATACGTGTAGGTCCCAGCCCATGTCCTCCGACAACTTCTTGCTGGTACGCCGGAATATCGACTGCCATGCCGCGGGGGTGAGGGCTTGGCCGTCCTGCGCCAGCCACAATGCTGCCGGCTGCGCACTTTCCAATGGTGCGCCCGATCCGGGCAGCAATAGGAGGTTGCGTCGTTCGTCGATGCGCAGAGTCGCCAGTGATCGAGGGCGCCGCTCGCCCTTGATCAAAACGCGTTGCCCGCCTGCAAGCGTGCCGATGAGCGGCTGCCGCATGGTCCGGACCCCACCCGCGCGTCGCCAGCGATCGACCAACTGGCTCCGCTCCTCGCGAATATAAGCGTCGATGAAGTTACTGGCTACCCGCCTCGGGAACGGCACTGATCGAGGTTTGCGCCCTTTGGTGATTCTGGCGGGCAGGTCGATCATGGTGCTGCGACAGCCGTGAAAGACGCGGGCGTTCGTCGTCGGAAGCTCACCGATCAGAAGGCTTGCGCCTTCTTCGAGCCTAACCCCTGTCGTCACAAGCAGCTCGGCGAACGCGGCATCGCGCATCGGATTCCGCCGGTGAGTGATGCCGTTCGCGTAACCCCCACCGAGCAGGCCTTGGTCTCGGAACAGAACGTAATCCTCGAGCGGGATCATGCGGATCGTATCTTCGGCAACCGCGCCATCACGGCGGAATCTGGTTTTCGGCGCAACTGATATCAGTCCTGCGTCCTCGCTGGCGGCCCATTGATAGAACCGCGTTAGCGCCGCAGAGGTGCGCTTCCAAGACGATCCCGATAGTCGGAGCTCGCCCGGCCCTTCGAGCCGAAGGCTGCGATATTTCCCTACGTCGGCACTCGATGCGTCGAGTAACGACTTTGAACGCGCATCCCGCAGGTAACGGGCAAAGACCTGAAGATCTCGAGCATAGTGGCCTGCGCTGGCAAGGGACACGCCATCGGATCGCAGGAACGTGATGAACGAATTGACTTCTACAACGGGGCTTCCGTCGGAATGAAGGAGAGAAGGGAGATTTGTTTCGGGTAAGTATTTGATTGCGTCCTGCTTTATGGAGTCATCAAGCGCAGGCCGGATCATCGTCCCATCAAGAAGTATAGGCTCGACGCCGAGCCAAGGATCGAACGGGAAAAGATGCACTGAACCCTCGACATGACACTGGGCGTTTCCATTTTATTGCCCCGACCCGATCGATAATGGGACAATATCCTTATCCCGTCAAAGGGAATGGATCGTCTCAATGGCGACATAATTCATGTGCTGCGGCTCGCAGCCTGACGAGATCCGCGACCTCCCTGCATGGTGCCTGCGGCTCATCGTCCTGATCGAGGCCCGGGCCGCGCCGCGGCTCCGCACCGTGGAAGGCCTCTGGCGCACCACGACCAAGAAGCGACCCGGCCGAATGACCGACTTCATCCGCGCGGAACAGCTGCTCCCTGAGGGCGAGATCGATCGCATCGCGCACGAGGCGCCGACTGCGCTGCGGCTCTTTCAGGACGCCGCGGCCGACATCCCGCTCCCGGAACGCCCGCACCTGGCGGACTGGATCTCCCAATTCAACGCACAGCTGGAGCTGGCCGCATGATCAGCGAAACACTCACTCGCGCCGAACAAATCGCGCGCCTCAACGACCGCGCGCGCCAAGGGCTCGATCGAACCGCACTCGTCAACTTCACCCGGGCATGCCTCGCTGAGTTCTGCTCGGACGACACGCCCAACGGGCTGCTCGCCCAGGCCGAAATGATGAAAGCCATGCGTCAGCACGCTTTCGTCAACGATGCCCATGGCGAACGCGACTTCGGGCAGATGACGTTCCGCGACATGCCCGTGTGGTTCAAGATCGACTTGTATGATCCGGGCCTTGTCAAG
>FUFK010040812.1_pt1 | contig 10940 bp, 19 predicted proteins | sample 1021851 | NCBI WGS metagenome assembly FUFK01 (sample SAMEA51879418, study PRJEB19060) | metagenome
TTTTATCCCTTACACTTATGCTTGCTTTAAATTTAGATCGCAATGAATGGCGATCCTTTCTTGACATCCTCGGAAAAGATATAAAAACAGTTAGGCTTAGATCTTTTTTTCCAAAAGGTCATCCATTAAAAGCTACAGATCATGGAAAGAAATCTCATGCTGATGGAGATTGGATACATAGAATGCAGTCGGAAGGTCGTGGTGTTTATATAGTTGTTAATGATGGCGGCGATACTGATAGTGAAATAATTGCTTGCCGAGCATTTTTTTGCGAATGGGATGATAGGCCAAAAGAAGAACAACTTTGGGCGTGGAAAGAGTTAGGACTCCCCGAACCTACCATTCAAGTTGATACTGGAGGTAAATCTATACATAATTACTGGGTTTTAAAGAAAGTTATAGAACCTAAAACATGGAAACCAATACAAGAAAGATTATTAGATCATGCTGATGCAGATAGAGCATTAAAAAATCCATCGAGAGTTATGCGTTTAGCTGGCACATATCACATGAAAGATAATGGCAAGCAAGGCGGTATGACAAAAATAATTCATAATTCAAATAAAAAATATTCTTATAAAGATATTGAGGCTTGCTTACCAACACTTAAACAACATGAGAGAGTAAAAAATTCTGTTTCTTTTGATGAGTTTGAAAAAGCACCAATGGATGTTGTAGAGAAAGCATTATTCTGCATACCACCAAGAAAACCTAATACAAACACTTACCATATGTATCGCAATATTTTATGGGGTCTTATAAAAGCTTGCGAGGATGCAGGGAGATCTGCGGCAGATGCTGTTGCACTAATGAAAAATCATTCTCCAGAGTGGGGTGGTATCGAACAAGTTGCCTATTCTGGAGGTTCACAGATAAATGCTGGATCTTTTTGGTACTTTGCAAAAGAAAATGGATTTAATATTCCAAAAGTAATAAAAACATTTAATCCAGAAAATCCAAAAGAGGAAGTAACAATAACTATAGATAAAATGCAAAAAGTTGATGCTAATGAATTATTGGCAGAACTTGAAAGTGTTCCAAAAGAAAGTCCTAATGCCTTTAGATACAATGTTTACACTCAGCAAATACAGCTTGGAACTGGCAAGGATGCAAAAATATGCGAAGGTAAAAGGTCAATAGAAAGATATTATTTAGAACTAGCTAGACAAAACAAACGAGTAAGTAAAGACGTTGCTTTTGATGTAGTAGTTCAAGTTGCAAGGCAAAATGAATATAATCCAGTAACAGATTATTTAGATCATGTAAGTAAAAATGTAGCTCCAGCATACATAGATAGATTAGCAACAACATATCTCAGGCCAGAAGATGCACATCTATCAGAACCAACACTTTACGATGAGATGCTGCGCAAAACTCTTATCGCGGCAGTAGCAAGAGCATATGATGAGGGGTGTAAATTTGATAATGCTTGTGTAATTATTGGAGATCAAGGCGCAAGAAAATCTACATTTTGGTCAGTTCTTGGAGGGGAGTTTTTTAGCGATGCTTTACGAGACATAAATGGCAAAGATTCACTTCAAGTTCTGGCAAATTCTTGGATTATGGAGTGGGCTGAATTGGAAGCGATCACAAACAAAAAGATGGCTGGGGATATAAAATCTTTTCTTTCACAATCAACTGATGTTTATCGTGTTCCATATGGCAAAGTTGCAGAAAAATTTAAACGTAGAGGAATAATCGTTGGAACATCAAACAAAACTGATGGATTTCTTGTTGATGAAACCGGTAACCGCCGTTTTTGGTGTATAAAAACTTCACGGTCAATCCTTGATCCGATTGATTGTGAAGGGTTACTTGAAGAGAGGGATGCAATATGGAGTGCAGCTTGCGCTGCTTATGATCATGGCAATGGAGAAAATTTACGTTTAAGCAAAGAAAATCAAATTGTTGTTAATGAAGAGAATAAAGAATATATAATCGATAACCCTTGGAAAACTGTTATTCAAGAATTTATTGAAAGACCACAAAACCATGATCGTGAACTTACTACGGAAGCTGTTTTAACTGAAGCAATAGAGAAACCTGTAGAACGACAAAATAGATATGATCAAATGCAATGTGCAAACATTTTAAAAGAATTAGGCTACGAAAAACGCCGTAGAGGAGGTAGGGCTGGTCGCAAATGGGTCTACATTCGAGACTTAGAACGTGTCTAGACCTGTGTACCTACCTAGCGGAGGTATGGACACGCTAAAAATGACCGCAGCCCAACTTATTTCAGCCGTGTCTATACTTACCCTACCTTTTTATATATATTATATATTTTTATATATATATAGCGTTATAGGGGCATATATGGCTATATAGCGGATAAAAACGTAAAAAAAAGGAAAGTGTTAAAACCGGTATGGTAGGTCGGTCACGGTAGGGTGCAGTCTCATCGCGTTCTTGCGCCATTATGGTTTAATGCAATAATAAAAGCAGTTCTTGCAAGGTTATAGTTTATGTTGGAGTTAAAATTTGATACTTCTAAATTTACAAAGAATTTGCGTAATATTCAGTTTGCTGCAATTCCAGAGGCTCAAAAAAAATCTTTATATAAATTTGGTTTTTTAAATAAAAAAAGACTAAAAGAAAATATGCGAACTGTTTTTCGTAATCCAGTTAACTTTACTCTTAATTCTCCTTTGTATAAAGTTTATGATGAAAACTCTATGACATTTTTTATTAGGTCAAATGCACCTAAAGGAAATAAGCCAAGTAAATATTTAGCTCCTGTTGAATATCTTACAGGTGGTGTCAATGAGTCATATGAAACTAAATTTAGCTATTGGTTAAGAAACTACTCTGGGTTGCCAGCATTAAATAATAAATATGCAATACCTGTATTAAATAGTTCAGCAGTTCAAAAAAATCAATATGGCAATATGAAGCCATCACAATATGCTGCTGTAAAAAGTGGTTTAGAAAGATTTGCTGCTGGCGCAAAAAAAGCAAAAGGTAATCAGTATCGATATTTTTCTGTACCGGCAAAAAGTGGTAAGAAAGCTTCAAGAATTAGACCTATGGGTATTTATAGAGTTAAGGGAAATACTCTTGGATTGCTGTTTACATTAACAACTAAAAAACCTGAAGTACCACAAATATTCCAGTTTAGAGGAATAACTGCAAAGCATTTAAATCAAAAAATGAATAACATTTTTACAATAGAATTAAGAAAACAACTTGCACAATTTAAATAATTTATGTAAATTGTTTACATATACTTTATTTTACACCTTATGACTGACATTAATTTTTCCCTCGAAGAAAAACTCGCCGCAGAGATAGTTAGGGCGAGTCGAGCGTACTACATAGGAAAACCTATTATGTCTGATGATCTCTTTGACGAACTTTGTAATAAATTGCATAGTGTAAATCCTAATCATAAAGTGTTTGGTAAACCCTTTGGAGGGGATAGCTTATTATCTTTAGATAATTGCCGCTTAGAAGAATGGTATCGCGGAAAACGCAAAAATACACCTCTTGTAATAGAACCAAAAATAGATGGCGTTGCTCTTGCCCTTGTTTATCAATCAGGAGAACTACAAAGGGCATATACAAGAACTGGTAGAGATGTAACAAGATATGCTTTAGAAGTTCCTGATATTCCTATTGAAGTATCACGCCTTGGTCAATTTACTGTTAGAGGCGAATTGTATGCATTTAACGAATTTAGCCCTAAGTCACAAAGAGTAGCTGCGGCGCAACTTCGTAGAATACAGCCAGAATGTCATCTTCTTAGTTTTATAGCCTTTCAAATATTAAACAGTCAGAATGATCACAAAGAAAATTTAGCAACGCTTGCTAGCTATGACTTCAATATTGTTCCTTATGTAGAAGCTAATACATATGATGAGGTTAAAAAATATCACGATGATTGGTTAGATAGTAAATTCTTTGAACACCTACCAACAGACGGAATAGTTGTAAAAGTAAACAGCAGATCTATACAAAAACAACTAGGACAATCTACAAGGTGTCCACATTGGGCTGTTGCGCTCAAGGGTTAGTAGTAATATTTAAATTGTAAACATTACACCTTACACCAATGTCAAATTCTTATGTATCAGGATGCGGCGCAACTGTTGAAATCATGGAAGGTTGCGAAGCACGTTTTGATTTACGTCTAAGCATAGAAGAAATCAAAATTGTAATCATGGGTCTTAAAAAAAGACTTAAGAAAGCTAAGACAGAAAAAACACAAAACAAGTTTCAGCTAAAGATTGATGAGCTAGAAGATTTATTAGCTAACTTGCCAGAAAAAGCTCCTTGGCAAAGAGAGCTAGATACAGGTTTATATAACTAGGAGGATGGCAATGAAACCAACTAACGATTACGAAGCATACAATCTTGCTTTACGTTTAGCTATAACAGCACCAACAGAAAAGTTATTTGAAGAGTGTACACAAATGGCTGAGACAATTGGTCATAGACTTCCAGAGTCATTCAAAACAAAATGTCGCCAAAACATTGAACAATCATTACACGAGTTAAAGCAATGCAAATAGGAAAAGATTCATCGTTATCACTTAATGAACTTAAAGGTGCATTAGTTTTTAATGAACATAACGTAGAATTTCGTATTCATGATTTCTATGTCAATTTAGATGATGCAACTAATGTTATGGTTTCTCTTCAAAAATCTGATGTTTACGGCAACTTTGAAATGCACTCATGTGGAGTTGAACTTGCATCATTAAAAAACTGGTCAATTCAATTACAAAGAGGTTTTTCAAATGACTAACATTCAAACCAACATAGGAGATCTTAAAAGACAATTAGAAGATCTACAGTCAATAACCAATGCAAACATTGCAAGGTTGCAAAATCATCTTCAATTTACATCTAGTGCTAATTTCAAAGACTTGAGCTACATAGATCAACGTAATTATTTAGATGGACTTTCAAATAATGGCTCTTATCTAAAAGATCATATTCGAGAAAGTATTTCTAAAATAGATAAAATCGCTTTTGACATTTTTTTATCGACACGTTTTAGTTGCGGAGACAGATCAAAGCTATCTATGCTCATTGATATAGAACACGCTCGCGCTAATAAAACACCGGCAAAAAATATTCCTTTTAGCGTTTTTAAGGCAATGATTGCAGATGAAGGTATACCTGTTGATGATCGCAACAAGTTGATTAGAGAGAGAGGCGACAAAAGATTTAAGGAGTTGTTATGACAGAAGATAAAATGATGCCAGCTTGGCAACAAAAAAACTTAGAGGCATATCTTGATATTGCTTTTAAGCACGACAAACTTGACCGACATAAGGTCGAGTTTATAAAGCGATTCTGTGACAATCCAGAAAGGCTTATTAAAAAATATCCTTTAATAAAAAAAGGATATATAAAATGATGCCAAAAGGAAAGTATTACGAATATCAAGTAAAAAAAGCTGCGCTTGATGATGATCTTTTATCCGGTCATATTGATGAAGTTCAATATGCAAGAGAATCACTAGATCTCGATTTGAAATATGAAGGCTACATTACACCAAAAGGAGATTAAACAAATGCCTATGAGTTTATGCGATTATCCAATTCGCACAGATCAAATGGATCACGATTGGAAGTTTAGAGTTGTTTTTACTATTGATTGCGATTATGAAGAATTAGTAGAAGCAATTGATTTAGATTATGTAAGAAGAGGTAGTGATTTAAAAGTTAGTTGTTACACCGACAGTCAAACAGAGCTTGAATCATGGATTGAACCAGAATATGACAAATTCTGTGAAAATGTTTTAAATCCTACTCTTGCAGAATCTTGTAGTTATGCAATGGTATATAGAAAAAAATGCCAGAAATAGCACATCAAAAACAAATTAAAGACAAGATGGCGAAAGAAGATGCTTGGAATCTTTTTGGCGAGTGGTGGAAGGATATTGATATTGATATTAAAAAAGCAATTGTCAAACCAATAGACTACAGAACAGCATCAAATCTTATAAAAAGATATGAGTGGCTTCAATGTATGCCAGCTATGGTTAAATATTGTTTTGGTATTTATTTTGATGGCAATCTTGGAGGTGCTGTAGTTTATAGCACCGAATATATTGAAAATCTAGGTCATTGGGATAAATACGATTACAGCGGAAAAATAATTCTTTTATCCCGTGGTGCTTGTGTTCATTGGTCGCATCCACATAGCGCATCTAAGCTTATTACTAGCTCTATGAAGATGCTTCCAGAACACTATAAGGTTGTAACAGCAACAGTAGATGAACACGCTGGAGAGATAGGAACAATATATCAGGCGTGTAATTTTCACTATATTGGCTCAATGCGTGAAAATAACCCTAACGTAAACAGCCGCGATAATGATCGCTTTGGCGTTGAAATTAAGGGCAAATTATATAACGCAAGATCTATGCGTCAAAAGATTGGAAGTCAAAAAAAAGAAGATATATTGCGGTGTTTTCCTGATGCAAAATTTGTACCGCAAACATCTAAAAAAAGATATTTTTATTTTTTAGGTAATAAAAAAGAAAAGAAATATCATAAAAGTAAAATTGAAGAATATATAAAACCATATCCAAAACGCTGAAGTTCTTGCAAGCATTCGGTATATGTCACACAAAGTTCTTGCAAGGTTTCGGTTTTAAGGGTGCAGTTCTTGCGAGCATTCGGTATATAGAACATAAAGTTCTTGGGGTATTTCGGTTTTAGAGGGAATTTTTTTTGTGAATTTTTTGATTTTAACTTAGTTCTTGCAAGGTTTCGGTTATAAGCCCTTGGTATCACAGGCTTTTTCGGGTTTTGAAAAAATCAAAAAATCACACAAAAAGTGCCAAAAACGTAGTCATAGCAAGGGTTTTGGGCGATTTCACACACAAATTTTCTAAAATGCCCTAAAATTTAATTTTTTATATTTTTTGAAACCCTATAAAATCTTATTGCGAATAATTCTCAATAAGCAAAAAATGATTTTTAAAAAATTTTTTTTGCATCAAAAAAATAAAAACTATTTTTCAATAATTTTTTATTTTAAAAATAATTTTTTTAAGGTTAAAAATATAATTAAATCAATCAGCGCAAAAAATGCGCCGGTCTAAAATTAGCTTTTTTATAAATAATATTGACTAGGCGGCCAATAAAAAAACCGGCATATAATGCCGCGAAATTAAGGCCGATATAATGCAAAATAAAAAATGAAAAATTATCTATTATTTTTATGGAATTAAAAAAAGTCGGCTATTGTTACGCCTCATATAATCAACTTAAAGAAGTTTTAAACAACTATAAAAAAGAATACGGTTTAAAACATTTTTATAAATTAATTGAATTTCAAGTAAAGACCAATAAAGGCATTAATTTTAGTGTTGTTAAATCTTTTAAAGAGTTTAAATATCCTAATAGGTTAACTCAATATTATTGGTCTATTTTTGGATATAATGCCGCCGCGTTAAAAAAATTTGAACTTCACACTAATTTAACGGCGCTATCAATTCGCGAATATTACGACATAAAAGGCGGCGCGCCTTATCAACTATTTAAAGGAGTTTAAAAAAATGCAAAAAAAAGAAACAAAAAAAGACGCGCTTATTAATTTGAGCTTATTACTTTTTATGAAAAATAATACTAAAGATAAAAACTTATTAGAATTAGCGGCGCATTTAATCGGCGAAATAATAGCCGGCCACAAATTAACCGATAACGATATTTTAAAAGCTTATAAAAAATTAAATCAATTTATAGATAGTTTCGATAATGAATAAAATTATTATGCTTATAGGCGCGGCCGCGTCCGGTAAGAGTACCGCCGCGCCAAAAATAGCCGCCGAGAATAACGCCGTTATTCTATCGACTGATAAAATGCGCGCCGAGTTATACGGCGCGGAACATATCCAAGGTAATTGGATAGATATAGAGGCGGTCTTATATGATCGCATTAAAAACGCTATTAAACAAAATAAAAATATTATTTTAGATAGTACCCATTTTAAAAAAGAATACCGCGCTAAGATTATTAAAAATTTTTCTAAGTGTTCAGAATTTAGCGCTTATTATTTTAATTATCCTTTTAGCGCTTATATATAGCCGGAATAAACATAGAGCGCGCCGCGTACCTTTTGAAGTATTGGCGGCTATGTATGAACACTTAAAAAACGCGCCGCCGACAGTAGCCGAGGGATTTAAAAGTATAAAAAAAATGTATGACAGTTAAAAAAGTGTCTACATATGGCCGCGACATATAAAAAAGGCGGCCTTAATATATAGATTGAACATATACCTTATTTTTATTATGTCACTTTCAGATAAAGACCGCGCCGTTAATTACATCACTAACTTATACGGCAATAGCGGTATTAATGAAAATACAGTTTATAGAATTTTTAAAAATTTCATTAAAAATGAAAATGAAGCTATAAACGCCGCGCGCGAATTCATTACTAATGAATGCGATGTTAAAACAGTTAAAACAAAACTATTCAAAAAAAGCGCTTTTTTATAAAGCGCCTTTTTATTGCTCTTTATTCTTTTTTTAAAAAAATGCAAAAAATTAACCTTAACGCGGATCAATACATTGATTTTAATAACGCGGATTCAATAGAGAATTATTATCCCGAGGATCAATTTGAATTTATTCCCGATGATCCTACAATTAAAGATCATATTTTAAACTTTTTATTTGATTATTTAGTTGATCCGCTAAGAATGCAACTAATAAAAAGATTTAATATTTTTAAGTATAAACCGGCGCGCGGCGTTGATCTTTTAAAAGATTTCGAGGATTAAAAAAAATGCCATTAGTTACCACCTTAAAAGCCGTATGTTATGCCGTTTTAATTACTTTAACAATTACTACCGGTCTTAATATCTTTAATACTCTTAACGCCTTACAAGTTGAGAGAATAGAACAAATAAATAAAGCGCTTAAATAAAGCGCTTTTTTTTTGCGCGTTTTTATAAAGTCACTTTTGATACTGTCACACTAACCCGCGACATATAAAAAGCGCGCCTTTATTGTTAAAAGGTACACTTTACACTTTATTTTTTAAATGTCTTTAAGTTACACATTAAACCAACAAAAAAAAGCGCCGCGTATGCCTAGTCGCTCTAAGATGGCCGTTTTAAATCTTTTATATCAAAAGGTTAACGATTTAAAAGAGTTAAGCCACGTTGACGCGGTCGGCGCGCCTACTACCGGCGAATATCTAACAATTATCAACTTTATTAAAAGGAACTTTTAAAAATGCTACATGATGACGAATTAACCACCTATGAACACGTCAGCGCCGGTACTTATAGATTAGTCGGCGCGCCTGATGATCCTAGCGTTTTAAATACTGGTAGTTTTAAAAAAGCTAAACTAACCAAAAAAGAATTAAAAGAATTCAACAAAAAACGCGCTTAAAAATTTATTAAACCTTATCGGCCGATTATATCGGCCTTTTTTTATATTTTATGAACTTACAAGTTAAAACGCGTTTAAAAACGCCTAACGACATAAAGCGCCTTTATGATGATTATCAATTATCTATTAGTGGCGTTATGACCGGCGCGGCTAGTAATGCCAAGATTGCAAAAAACGCGCGCGCCGCGATGCCGCCGGCGGTTATATTACACCATTTACCAGATAAACAAATTAGCGCGGTTATTAATTCAGATAACGCCGCCGAGACTATAAACCGCCAATATATAAAAGAATTAGCCGACCTATCAAAAAAATTTAATTTAGATTCTAAATTAAAAAATTATACCGGTTGCCCGTATAGCTCGGCGGGTTGCCGCCGCTCTTGTTTAGTATTTAGCGGCCGGTCTAACATTTTTAAGGCGGTACAATATGCGCGCGGCCGCCGTACCTTGGCGGCTATCGATAGGCCGACCGCCTACGCGCGCGGCCTTATTTATTCGATTGCGCATCATTATAAAAAGGCCGGCGGCGCTCTATCGGTACGCCTTAAGGGAACCGATGAAAACAACTTACACTTTTTAAAAATAAATTTATCTATTAATGAAATAAATAATATTAATAGATATTATGGATTAAATATTAATTATTCAGATAAACCGCGATTTATTAGCGAAATTTTAAAAAATGATTCAATTATTTTTTATGAATACAGTAAAGCGCCGTTAACCTATTTAAACCGACTTAAGGCGCTCGGCGTTGACGTTACCGCGTCCTTAGTAGCCGATAGGCCGACCGGCGCGGCCGATGCAATAACCGCCATTAATAGCGGCTACCGGTTAGCGGTTCCGGTTACTTTAAATAAGGCCGACCGGATACCGCGCCGCGTTATTATTTCAGATAATACCGGCCGCCGCGTTGATATACCGGCGCTAAGTTTTGATAATTACGATTATAGGCCGGCCGATCCTACAAAATGCGCCGGCATTCTTAAAGCTAAAAAAAGCGCCGGCGGTAACATATTAAGCGCCTTTTTTGTAGCTGATAAAATAGGCCGCCAACATATCGGCGGCGGTACTATTAAATTAATTTATTAATTCATTTTTAAATATTTTAAGGCGGCATTATAGCCGCCTTTTTTTTTGCGCTTTTATAGCGCTTTTTTTATGCTTACAATTAGCGCTAATAAATAATAATAAATATTATCTAAAATGCCAGTTTATGCCGCCTAGGCGCGGCTTTTTTTGTTGTTAGATATGTTTAATCATTTAATCATTTTTAACGGCCTTAAACGGCCATAAACTAGCAACTTTTAATATAATTTATTTGTTTATATCTTAGCGCCAAAAATAGCCGCCTTAATTAATAATTTATTCTTAAATATTAGCGGCCTTAATTGTTAACAATAGCCGCAAAAATAGCCGCCTTAAATATAAACAATTAGCCGCAAAATATGCCGGCTAAAATAATATTTTTTTAAAATTATTAGCGATCTTAAAAATATTTAAGGTGATAACATTTTTTGTTAAATATAATTAAATGGGTCCTTTTTTGCTGTGTCGCTGCGATGNTTTTCGGAT
>FUFK010737815.1_pt1 | contig 10939 bp, 14 predicted proteins | sample 1021851 | NCBI WGS metagenome assembly FUFK01 (sample SAMEA51879418, study PRJEB19060) | metagenome
ATCCATTTTTTTTCAAACTTTTTAAAATAACACTCTTTCTTTGAACTTTTTGTATCCTTGCTTTAATTTCAATGTTAAATTTATTTACTAATTTTTTATCTTTTGTAATTAAAACACATTGTGAGTTAACGTCATGCTCTGCTTGACCAATCATAGATGTTATGACTTCATTTAGATCAGTTTTTCCATCTGCTAATACACAAATTTCACTAGGCCCAGCTACCATTCCCTCTGTCCCAACATCACCAAAAACTTCACGTTTGCTTCTTGCAACATATATATTTCCAGGCCCAACAACTTTGTTCACTTTTTGGATATATGCTAAACTTGCTATAGCTTGTGCCCCACCCATAGAATAAATTTCCTTAATTCCAACTTTTTTAGCTGCATAAAGAACAGCGGGGTTAAGTTTTCCATCAAGTTTTGGGTTAGCTAAAACAATTCTTTTAACACCTGAAATTTTTGCAGGCACTGCATTCATTAGTAATGTAGATGGTAAATTAGCTGGAACATAAATTCCCACTGACTGTAAAGGCACATGCTTATATTCAAGTTTATTTTTAAAATTATCTACATACTTAATGTCTTTTGGTTTTTGCAGTGAATGAAACTTAAAAATTCTATTATAGGCTAAATCGATACTTTTTTTAATCTTGGGGTTTAATGCTCTTATTGCTTTGTTTACTTTTTCCTTTGAAGGAACTATCTCTGTATTTTTGCTAAATTTTTTCTCATACTTTAAAAGAGCTTTTTTACCATTTTTTTTAATATCTTTTATAATTTTTGGGACAATTGAAGTATCTACCTCTTTTCCAGATCTTCTTTTATCTAAAAAAGATAGTAGTTCTCTTTTATAATTTTTTTTTTTACAATTAATTACTTTTATCATTCTCTATTTTTTGATCTTCCAATACTGCTTCTATAATTTCAGAAGTGAGTGTTATAAATCTATTTTTTGAAAATAATAGAGTTATTTCAAAATTATGTTCTCTTTTAAATAAATCTATTGCTAACAATTCAAGTTCTGTTNCTGGTTCATTTTGATCAATNTTTTTTGATTTAGTGGATTGAACAAATTCAAACTTTATGATGCTATTTATTATTTTGTTATCATCTTCATTTTCTCTATCTTTTCTTAAAATTGAAATGAGAAATATTTTATTTGAAGGAAGATATTTAATATCTGATATTTTAACTTTACCTTCNGAGCAACATGCAGATATCATTTGAAGATCTTCTGGAGATTGAGCAATAATTTTTTTTAAGAACTTTTTATTCATTAAGATAATCTTTTTATTCTAACTCCAATTTTTTTTAGTTTATTTTCAATTTTTTCATATCCTCTGTCTAAATGGTATATTCTATTAATTATTGACTGCCCTTTTGAAATAATTGCAGCTAAAACTAAAGCAACAGAAGCTCTTAAGTCGCTGGACATTAATTCTGCCCCTATAAATTCTGTATTACCTTCGATAGTAGCTTTGTTATCTTTTATAACTATTTTTGCGCCTAATCTTCTTAACTCAGCAACATGCATAAATCTATTTTCAAAAATACTTTCAGTTATCGANCTTNTTCCATCAGCTTTGCACATCAAAACCATAAACTGTGCTTGTAAATCAGTTGGAAAATTTGGATATTCTTTTGTAACAATACTATTTATACTTTTAATTTTTTGTGGNCCTTTAATCTTTATTTCGNTTTTANTCGTCTTTATTTTTGCACCAGATCTTTTTAATAGATTTAATTCTGTCTGGATCAATTTTGGATTAAAGTTTTTAATTGTCAGATCGCCTTTTGTTAAAGTTGCCGCAACACAAAAAGTTCCTGTTTCTATTCTGTCTCCCATTACAGAATAACTGGTAGAGTTCAAAGAATTTACACCAATTATTTGACAAGTCCTTTTTCCAATCCATTTTATNTTTGCNCCTGCNGANTTAAGAAAATTTGTTAGATCCTTTATTTCAGGTTCNATNGCACAATTTTTTAATGTAGTTTTTCCTTGTGCTAGNGTGGCTGCAATAATTGAATTTTCTGTTGCTCCAACACTAATTTTNGAAAATTTAATNNTNGTGCCCTTTAGTTTNCCTTTTGAACTTGCATGAATATATCCTTTTTTAATTTCGTATTTCATTCCAAGTTTTTTAAGTGNANTNANATGANAATTTANNGGTCTTGCTCCAATTAAGCANCCTCCAGGCAAAGAGGTAATAGATTTTTGATACTTAGCAACCAGGGCACCTAAAACTAAAATTCCAGCCCTCATTGTTCTAACAAGAGAATATGAGGCAAAAAATTTATGTTTTTTTTTCTTTGTTATTTTAACAGTTTTTTTATCTTTACTAAATTTTATTATTGACCCAAGGGATTTTAAAAGATTAATCATTGTATCTATATCTTTCACTCTTGGTAAATTTTTAATTACAACTTCTTTTTCAAATAAAATCGTTGATGCTAGTATTGGTAAAGCAGCATTTTTAGAACCTGAAATTGCAATCTCTCCCTTTAATTTACTAGGGCCTTTAACAATAAATTTGTCCATTATTATATTTTTGGAAGTGTAACTCCCTTTTGGCCCTGATATTTGCCATTTCTATCTGCATATGAAACTGATGGATCTTCATTTCCTTTGATAAACACAAATTGTGCAACACCTTCATTAGCATAAATTTTTGCTGGNAATGGNGTTGTGTTTGANAATTCTAAAGTTACATGACCCTCCCATCCTGGCTCAAGAGGNGTNACATTAACTATTATTCCACATCTTGCATAGGTAGATTTTCCTAAACAAATTACCAAAACATTTTTTGGAATTTTGAAATACTCTACTGTTCTTGCTAACACNAAAGAATTAGGTGGTATTATACATTCTGATGAGTTTTTAGTAATAAAATTAGAAGATTTAAAATTTTTTGGATCTACAATTTCAGAATTGACATTAGTGAAAATTTTAAATTCGTCAGAGACCCTTGCATCGTAACCATATGATGATACACCAAATGATATTTTATCACCTCGAACTTGTTTATCTTCAAATGGAGAAATCATATCATTATCTCTGGCCATTTGAATAATCCACTTATCAGATTGAACTGACATTATTTATTTTTTTTCTTTGTTTTTTTTTGGAATTCTTTTCTCTTTCTTAAATTTTTTCTTAAAGCAAGTTCAAGTTTACTTAAATTATTTTTCTTTGAAGTCATAATTTATTTTTTGTCAGGATTTGTAAGATGATCTAGAGTGATAACTTGATCAATAGGAATTGTTTTATCATCTTCTATTTTTGCTGGTCCAGTTTTGATTTGCTTCTTGGCTCTTTTTTCTGCAAGTTTTTTTTCTCTTTTTGCTTTTTTTTCCATGAGCTTTGCGTTTTTATTAGCTCCATATGTGTAGTGAATTCCCATAACATTTTCCTTAACTAGATATAACTTATTTTAAAAAAAAATTAAGGCAATAATTTGAAAAAATTAAATTTATACACTAATTTGAGTTAAATATTGCCCTTATAGTTAAATGGTATAACACATCCATGGTAAGGATGAGTTTCCAGTTCAATTCTGGGTGAGGGCACCAGTTTTATTTTGTGTAAAATTTTTTTTTAAATATAAATCCAATTAAAACTAAAATTATAATACCAAGAATTGGCAAATAAATATCTGGAGTAAAAATTAGTTCAAGAATACTTGGAACCTCAGAATTTTCTTCTAAAATCTTACTCAAACCAGCTCCAAGAGATGCTCCAACAAATAATTGTGGAGTCATTCCAATTATTGAACCTAAAAAAAAGTTTCTAACTTTAACATTAAAAATTGTTGGTAAAATATTTGAAATAAAAAAAGGAATACCACCAATAAATCTATAAATTAGAAAAAAAATAAATTCATTCTTTTTAAATTTTTCAGTCAAATTACTAAAACGTGATGAAAATTTCTTCTCAACTAAATCTTTAAAAAAGTAATTTGCAAATACATATAAAAGTGTTGCACCTATTGATAATCCAAATACTATAAGCAAAGTTCCTAACCACTTTCCAAAAATAAAACCACCGACTAAAAATACAGGTGAACCAAAACCTAACAAAAGAACCCATACTATAGTACCTAATAAAAAAATAATACTTGATATAAAAATATTACCATTTTTAATTTCTTCCAAAGCATTTCTATTTTCTCTTATTAGTTCATAACTAGAAAAATCCTGAAATGAAAATTTATTAAAAAAAAACAATAAAAAAACAAATACTATCAAAATGTAAGCAGAGCCTAAAAATACTTTAATTTTTTTTTCTCTATTCATTGATTTTTTAACTTATTAAAAATCACTGTACTTATATACATATATTTGTATAACTACCGAAATTTAACATTAATTTAACAACAATGAAACGTACATATCAACCAAGTAATAGAAAAAGAAAAAAAGCTGTTGGCTTTAGAGCTAAAAGAAAAACTAAGGGTGGAAGAAAAGTATTAAAAAGAAGAAGGGCTAAAGGAAGAAAAAAATTAACAAACGCTTAATGAAAAAAAAGATTGTTAGCCTTTCTAAAAATGAGGACTTTAAGTCAATTCTTGGTGGAAAAAAAATTTCTAATAAGTATTTAACAATTTTCTTTAAAAAACTTTCAGATAAAAATACAAGCAGATTAAATATAAGCTTTGTAGCCAAAAAAAAATTAGGAAATGCTGTTATTAGAAATAGAATTAAAAGAAGATTAAGAAATATAATGAATGATGCTTTAAAAACAATTAATATTAATCTAAATTATTGCTATTTATTAATTGCAAGAATATCTGTTAACAATGATCCTTATGAGAAAATAAAAATGGTAACACTTGAAGATTTTAAAAAGATTAAATGAATAAACTTATAAAATATTTAATGATCAAAACTATCAAATTATATCAAATAGTAATATCCCCATTTTTAGGAAACAACTGTAGATATCTTCCGACATGTTCAGATTATTTTATAGAAAGTCTAAAAGAGTATGGAATTTTTAAAGGAAGTATTAAAGGACTCAAAAGAATTCTAAGTTGTCACCCTGTAAAATTTTTAGGTGGTGGCGAAGGATTTGATCCTATCAAAAAGAAAAAGTAGTTTATGGATACAAAAAATGTAATTGCAGCGATATCTTTAAGTGCAGCTGTCATAATACTTTACAGTTTATTTTTTGCTCCTCCTGTCGTGGATCAAAAAAATATCTCAAATGATAAAAACACTTCAAGTCAAAATTCTTCATCAGATGCACCTTCATTAGCTCAAGATGAGAAAATAATTAAGATTTCAAGAGATGAAGCTTTGAAGGAGAATGAAAGAATTTTATTCGAAAATGATAAAATTGAAAATTTTACCACTGATAGTTGGGGAAAACATCTAAGAACGAATTTAAGAACCCCTGCACTTTTATCAAAAGCGTTTGCAAGAAATATAAAAGGTAATAATAACAATATAATTAATATTATTGATCAAAGAGTTTTTAAGCTAACTCCATTTTTTTTCTCCTATACTATAAGTAAGACAGGACTTTATACCCTTACGAAAACAAGTGCTATGAGTCTTGCGCCAAATATTAGAGTAAATGGTATTGCACCAGGCCCAACTTTAAAAAATAAAAGACAATCTGAAAAACATTTTAAAAAGCAATACATGGCAACACCCCTTAAAAGAAAAGTAGATGTAGAACAAATATGTAGTGCTGTTGACTTTTTTATAAAAAATAGATCTATTACAGGACAAGTTATTTCTATTGATAGTGGTCAAAGTTTAAACTGGCAAACACCAGATATAATGGGAGGAAAAGAGTGAAAAAATATTTAGGTATAGTTTTAGTNAGTTTGTTATTATGCACTAATCTTTATGCATCAAAGGAAAGTATAAAAAAAGATGGTTTTATAATACCNACAAATAAATGGAAAGATAAAATTAAAATTGAAGAAAAATTTGAAGTAAAGANTCCTAAAGATAAAATAATAATAATTTACAATCATGGTTCTAGTGTAAATGATGTTAAATCAAAAGATTGTTTTTGGATTCGAGAGCTTAGGAATTGGACTCAATTAGCAGGACAAAAAATTAATGATAAAGAAATTATGATTTATATTCATTGTCAGGGCCAACTTGAGGGTGATTTGGGTGCTGAATTGGGAAAAAGAGGAATGTGGATGAAAAAATGGGAAGGACCTTATCCAGGAACCTCAAAAATGGATCGAAGAGTTGAAGGCAATTTGAAAGTTGTTAAAAAATTTGTAAACTTGGGTGTACCAAAAAAACAAATTTTTATATCTGGTCACTCTTGTGGTGGATGGACAACATTAAGATTTACAGCAAAATATATGAACGAAGTGGGTGGAGGCATATCACTACTGCCTGCATGTTTTTGGAATTTATCAAAAAGATATAAAGTAAAAAAAGTTGGCTATGAAAAAGCTATGGAAAAATTTCATAAAAAGCATCCTGGTATGGCTCAGTGGAGGCAAGATCAGATTGATATAATTAAAAAGGGAAATGCACCAATTTTAATTTTCACTCATCCAATGGATCATTATGAGGGATTAACATCTGACTGGATGGATAATGTTCCTAACTTTCAGAGAATTGTAATCTCTGAAAATAAAAAAATAAACGGAAAAAAATGTAATTTAGCTGGATCAGATTGGCAAGCACCATTAGAGGAAGGTCATATTATCATTAAAGCAGATTGCTTTATGCATTATCACCCATTAATTAAAGAATATATTTCCTCAAGAATTAAATAATATGAGAAAGAACAATTTAAAAGTTATTAAGATAAATAAAACTAAAAGCTTATTTAATTACGAAAAAAAAGTTTTAATTAAGGAATTAGTACTTGGATTAAAACTTGGATATTTTGATTTTGAAAAAGAAAAACCCCAAAAAGTAAAATTTAATTTAGAGGTAAATTATCAAGATAAACAACCCTCGAACGACAAGGATATTAAATCTATAGTTAATTATGCCAAGATAGTCAGATTAATAAAAAAATTAGTAAAAAATAAACATTACAATTTTCTTGAAACATTGGCAGAAGATGTTTTTGATGAGCTATTCAAAGATAAGAGAATAGATAAAATTGCTCTTCAAATTGAAAAGTTAGAAATAATGAAGGATTGCAGCTCAGTTGGGATCCAAATTTCTAAAAAAAGAAGCCATGATCAGCTCTGATATAGGCAAAGAAGTAATAAAAAAAGAATTACCCTTAGTTCCTAAGCTGCCAGGTGTTTATCGAATGTTAAATTCTAAAGGTGACATCCTTTATGTTGGTAAAGCAAAAAACCTCCCCAATAGATTAAAAAGTTATGTTTCAGAAAAAAATCATATCATTAGAACAGAGAGGATGCTCTCTCAAACAAAAAGGCTGGAAATCACAACTACTTCAAATGAGAGTGAGGCTTTGCTTTTAGAGGCAAATTTAATTAAAAAATTCAAACCAAAATTTAATATTTTATTAAGAGATGATAAATCGTTTCCTTTTATTTTTATAGGTAACAAGGATAAATGGCCACAAATTAAAAGACACCGAGGAAAAAAAAGTAAAGATGGATTTTACTTTGGACCATTTGCATCTGCTGGATCTGCAAATTGGACTATAAAAATGATTCAAAAAATATTTCATCTAAGGATTTGTGACGATACTGTTTTTAAAAAAAGAGAGAGACCTTGCATACTTTATCAAATTAAAAGATGCTCTGGTCCTTGTGTTGGTTATGTAGGAGAAAGTGATTATAAGCNGACCGTAGACGATGCAATTGAGTTCGTATCAGGTAAATCTAGAAAAATACAAAAAAGTTTGTCTAATCAAATGGAAAGAGCTAGTGAGGACCTAGATTTTGAGAAAGCAGCAATATTAAGAGATCGAATTAAATCATTAAATATAATCCAATCATCTCAAAGAATTAATGAAGCAAATTTAGTCGAAGCGGATGTAATAGCTGGATACAAAGAATCTGGAAAAACCTGTATTCAAGTTTTTTTNTATAGGTCAAAACAAAATTGGGGTAATCAAGCATTTTTTCCAAAGCATGATCCAGACGAAAATTTAAATGANATAATNAATTCTTTNNTTTCTCAATTTTATGAAAATAAAAGTGTGCCATCATCAATAATTTTATCAAATGAAATTAAAGAAAAAGAACTCATTGAAAAAACACTTACTCAAAAAGAGGGTAAGCAAATTACAATTACTGTTGCAAAAAAAGGTACAAAATTAAAAGTAATAAATCAGGCAATAAGTAACGCAAAAGAAAGTTTGAATAGAAAACTCTATGAAAGTCAAAACAATAGAGATCTTTTTGATGCAATATCTAAAAAATTCAATCTTGAAACTAATATAAATTTAGTGGAGGTATATGATAACAGTCACATTCAAGGGACAAATAGTGTTGGTGCCTTGATTACATACGGTGATGAAGGTTTTATTAAAAAAAGGTACAGAAAATTTAATATAAAGTTACAAAAAAATGCTCAGGATGATTATGGAATGATGAAAGAAGTTCTTAACAGAAGATTTAAAAGAGCTGTTCAAGAAAAAGATAATTACCTTACTTTTCCTGATTTAGTTTTAATTGATGGAGGTAAAGGTCAATATTCTGTGGCAAGAGAAACTATGAATGAACTAGGTCTACATGAAATTCCAATTGTAGCTATTGCTAAAGGCAAACAGAGAAATAGTGGAAATGAAACNTTTTTTCATAATGGAAAAGAATTTAAATTTGAAAAAAATGACCCAACTCTATTTTTTCTTCAAAGAATAAGGGATGAAAGTCACAGATTTGCGATAAGTGCTCACAGAGCAAAAAGGAAGAAAGGAATAAGTAAATCTTTGCTTGATCAAATAGAGGGGATTGGTGCTGTAAGAAAAAGGTCACTATTAAATCATTTTGGATCTGCAAGAGCTGTTGAATCTGCTAGTTTAGATGAAATAAAATCTGTTGAAGGAGTTGAGGAAAAGGTAGCAAAAAAAATATATAACTTCTTTCACGAATGAGATTTAAATTTCCTAATTATCTAACGATTGGACGAATAATAATTGTTCCTATATTTGTTTTTACTTTTTATTTGCCTGGATTTTATGGAGATATTTTGCCATTTGCACTTTTTGTAATTGCTTCATTCACAGATTTTTTAGATGGTTTATTGGCAAGAATGTATAAGGAAGAGTCTAAGCTTGGAGAGCTTCTTGATCCTATTGCAGATAAAATCATAGTAGCTACTGCCTTATTACTTTTAGTCATGGACCAGACCATAAAAAATTATGAAGTTATCGCAGCAATTATAATATTAACAAGAGAAATACTAATATCTGGATTAAGAGAATTTCTAGCTAAAGGCAAAATAAAATTGCCAGTTTCAAATTTAGCAAAACTAAAGACTTTTTTACAAATGTTCTCTATATCTTTGCTTTTACTGGGTGATACTGGAAATAAAATTTTAAACTTTCAGGATTATAATGCACAAACAATTGGGATTATTCTTTTGTGGCTCTCAGCTTTTCTAACTTTATATACTGGTTACGATTATCTGAGAAAAGGTATAGATCATGCCATTTCTGAGGATAACAAAGACTAAGCAGCTTTCTTTTTTCTTACTACTTTTTGATAGCTATCAGAAAGATCTAAAATTGTGTCACAAACATTAAAGTTATGCTGTGCAATTTGAGACACAGGTGTAACTTCTGCAGCAGTTCCAGTTAGAAAACAACCTACGAAATTTGACATCTCATCAGGTTTAATTTTTCTTTCATTTACTTTTAAATTTTTAGATTTTGCAATCTCAATTACAGTTCTTCTTGTTATTCCATCCAAAAATGAGTCTGGAATTGGAGTATGTAACTCATTATTTTTATCTTTAAAAAAAACGTTTGCTCCTGTGGCTTCTGCAATGTTTCCCTCATGATCTAACATGAGAGAATCTGTGTAACCTTGTGCTTCTGCCTCGTGCTTTGACAAAGTGCAAATCATATATAGACCTGATGCTTTTGTATCCCATGGTATTGTGTTAGGGGCAGGTCTTCTCCAATTAGATATGTTTAATTTAATTCCCTTTATTTTTAAATTTGGATCAAAGTAGGAACCCCACTCCCATGTAGCTATAGCAACATGAATTTTAGTTTGTTGCGCTGAGATAGCCATCATTTCACTACCTCTCCAGGCAACAGGTCTTACATAACCATTTTGAACATTTTGAGCTGAAATTATTTTATTGCTTGCTAAATTGATTTCTTCTTTTGAATATGGAATTTTAAAACCCAATCTCTCAGCTGAATAAAAAAATCTATCAGTATGTTCCTCTAACTTAAAAATACTTCCATCATAAACTCTCTCTCCCTCGAATACACAGCTACCATAATGCAATCCGTGACTTAAAACATGAACCTTTACATCTTGCCAATCCACAAGTTCATTATTATACCAGATTTTCCCAGAGCGTTTATCGTAAGGTATCATTAANNANNTNTTTTTNNNAAAAATATNTTTGTATATATNATATGTCAATATAACTTACCANTATGAAAAAACTTTTATATCTNAAAGATCATNANNTNAAACAATANATNGAAAAAATATTNANNGGATANAGAGANACTGTNNCNGANGCCAAAAAAGTNTTGGANAAANACTNANTTAGGANNTGCNCANAATAAAGTNATTCATCTNNTNTCTTTATANGAAGGNATAACTATTTCAGANCTTATTAANAAAANTNAAAGTAACAAANCAAAGNTTNAATAGAGTTTTAAAAGATCTAATTAAACTAAAGGCTATTAATTATAAAAAGGACGAGAAAGATACTAGAATAAAACACGTGTATTTAACTGAAAATGGAATGAAATTATTTGATGAGATTTTTAGCATACAAAAAAGAAGGTTATATAAAGCTTTTCTCAATTCTGCTTCAAATGAAGTCGTAAGTTTCGATAATG
>FUFK010018512.1_pt1 | contig 10938 bp, 7 predicted proteins | sample 1021851 | NCBI WGS metagenome assembly FUFK01 (sample SAMEA51879418, study PRJEB19060) | metagenome
GAAGAAGGCCACGAGGAAGAAGGCCACGAGGAAGAAGGCCACGAGGAAGAAGGCCACGAGGAAGAAGGCCACGAGGAAGAAGGCCACGAGGAAGAAGGCCACGAGGAACACTTCGTCTGCCACGACACGACCACGCACGAGAATCACGACGAGTACACCAACGAAGCCGATTGTGAAGCCGCAGGCCACTCCTGGATGGAGGAGGCCCACGGTGACGAAGACGGCCATGTGTGCCACGACGAGGCCACGCACGAAAACCACGACGAGTACACCAACGAGGCTGATTGTGAAGCCGCCGGACACCACTGGATGGAGAGCGGCGAGGAAGAGCACCACCATTTCGCAATGACGGTGGTCTTGGACGACGCCACGCACCACTTTGAGGTCGAGGAAGACGAGAACCCCGGCAACGCTTCCGGCATGATGGACGTCGGAATGGCCGCACTCAACCTGTCCCTTGTGATCGAATCCGGCATGGTGATGTCCATTGCCGATGATAGGTCGCCCGACGACTGGTCCTGGTACTGGCAACTTCACCTTTGGAACGGGTCCAGTGGAGCTTGGGAGGCAAGCAACAACGGACATGACAATGTCCTTCTTGGTGAAGATTTCAGCAACGTTGCCAACTCTCCCTCAGAAGCCATGTTCATTGCGTGGGCAAAGAACACCACCGATGACAGCACGATTCCAGTCCCAGGGGAGCCAGAACACGAGGACGAAGGCATGGGCTTTGTTGGCCTCCACGTCGAAGAAGAAGGCGACTACGGCATCGCACTGCCAGCGGGCGTCTCCCTCCACATCCTTGAACTCGGCCACGACGATCACGGCGACCACGGCGACCACGGCGACCACGGCGACCACGGCGACGAGGTCTTTGAGTGGGCAGGTGTGTTTGAAACCAGCGACACCACCCATACGTGGTCCATGCAGAAGGTTGACGGAGCCTACGCCGATTCGACCATGTGGCTGGTGCTCATCCCAACCGATTCGCCAACCGAAGACACCATGCACGATCTCGAAGAAGGTGTCGACGCACTCGTCGACGCCGGATGCACGGTGGTCGAAGACGGTGAAACGATGGCCAACATCGATGCCAGTGGCACCTGCTTTGAGTTGCACGTCGGCACGGGCGACGACTCGACTTACACCATCGAAACGGCCGGCATCACCGGTATGGCGATGTACGCTCAACACGTTCCAACCGAGTTTGAGCGCGACCAGCACTACCTCAAGGACTCCGCAGGCGAAGACATTGAACCAGTCGCTCAGGAAGGAGCAGGTGCACACGACCACGGGCACGGTGAAGAAGAGATTGCTTTCGACCCGCACAGCTGGCTTGACCCTGTTGCTTACGCTGCACAGGTTGAGGTCGTTTACACCGCCCTGAGCACAGCCTTCCCGGACAACGCAGATGCATTCCGCGACAACGCCGATGCCTTCAAAGCCCAACTCGCTGACCTTGACGCTGGCTTCTTGGCTGCCTTCGGAGAGGGCGGCACCTGTCAAAAGAACACGGTCGCTGCCAACCACAACGCCTACGCTTACATCTCGCAACGCTACGGCATCGAGTTCGTCAACCTTCACGGCCTTGACCCAGAGGGTGAGCCTTCTCCAGCTGCTGTTGCAGAGGTGCTCGAGCGGGTCGAGGAGGACGGAATTACCGCCATCTACGTCGAGGAATACACGCCCAACGGCGCCCTTGACAGCCTGATCCAAGAAACAAAGTCGGCCGATCTCCCGAACGGCATTGAAGTCCTCACGCTTTCCACGATGGAGATGGCTCCGGCTGACTCAAACGACAACTACATCACCCTGATGACGGAGAACTTTGAGAATCTGAAGGCAGGTCTCGACTGTTCAGAGTAGGTCCGAGAGTTCCGATTTTGGGTCCCCACGGCGAGGTTTGTTTAAATCGCCGAGTCATGGGGTTGAGACAATGGGCGACGTGGACCGATCTTCTTTCGACCCCATTCTTGAGGTTGAGAACGTAACGGTTCGGCGAAACAAAACCAACGTCATCCAGGACGTCAACCTGGTCATCCACCCGGGTGAGTTTGTGGGTGTGGTTGGGCCCAACGGCGGTGGGAAATCAACGCTCATGCAAACCGTTCTGGGCATTCTTCGTCCGGTATCGGGAAGCGTCAAAATTGCTGGGAACTCTCCCAACTCGAGGCAGGTCTTCGGCAAGATGGCGTGGGTTTCCCAGGCTGCAGCGCACATTCCAAAGAACATCCGCTTGACGGTTCGAGAACTGGTGAGTCTGGGTTTGCTGAATCACAACAACTGGTTCATCCCGGGTCGTTCGACCTCAGCACAGACGGACAAGGCCATCGCAATGGTGGGCCTTTCACATCTGGCCGACAGGGACGTGAACAATCTTTCAGGGGGGGAGCGTCAACGAGCCGTGATTGCACGAGCACTTGCGGGGGGCTCAGAATTTCTCTTNCTTGACGAACCGATGGTTGGCATGGACCGAGCATCGCGCCAGTCTTTGCTTCAACTGCTGGACAATTTTTGCCACGATAACAACAAGACCATCTTGATGATCTCCCACGACGTGGCAGCGATGCGTCAAACGGCTCATCGCATGGTCTACCTCGAGGAACAGATTTGGTTTGACGGTCCACCACCCAATTTTCCCAGCGTTGAAGAAATCGCGAGTCTGCGAGGCATTCAGGACGTTCACGGCGGTCACCATTACGACCACGCCGCCGAACACTGCGGAGGGGCCGATCACGCAACCCCCTCTCAGGTTGTCGTTCAAAAGGAGGCGGAATGATGGGTCTTGGCGTGTGGCTGCACGAGCTTGTTTCCCCGGCCATGGAAGCCATCGCACCGTATTTGCCAGGTGATGTTTTTCCGTTCTTCTTCACGCTGGATATGTTCCAGCGGGTGCTCGTGGCGAGTTTTGTCATCACCGTCATCGCCGGCGTTCTTGGCTCGTTTTTGCTGATTCGAAACATGGCGCTCATCGGTGATGGAATAGCTCACGTAACCTTCGGCGGCGTGGCTGTTTCCATGGTTTTAGCGGGCGTCCCCACACTCCCAATGGCCACGCTCTTTGCGGTGGTTGCCGCGGTTCTCATCTTTGAACTTCAAGACAGGGGCCTCCTCGAAGGCGACACCGCCATCGCCATCATGATGACCGGCGCATTGGCGTTTGGGTTGGTCGCACTTCGCATGTGGGGCGAGGGCATCACGGCAAACGTTGAACGGTTCTTGTACGGAAACGTGCTGTTTGTGGACGATGCGAGTCTGGATTGGATTTGCACCGTTGGATTGGTTGCCTTACTCTTGCTGGGTGCGATGTACAAGGGTCTTCTTGCTGCTGCCGTGGACCCCGTCGCCGCCCGTGTGCAAGGCATCCCCGTGAGGGCCATCGGGTTGACCTTTTCCATCGTGACGGCGGTTGTTGTCGTCCTCATGGTCAAGATCATCGGCGCTTTGTTGGTCACCGCCTTGTTGGTCTCGCCGGCCGCCACGGCCCAACAAGTGGGCAAGAGTTTCCGCTCGTGCGTTCTATGGTCCCAATTCTTTGGATTGATGTCCGTTTTGATCGGAATTTATCTCTCCGCTGAGGAGGACACGGGCGCCGGTGCGATGATTGCGCTGGTGGCAGCCCTCATCTTCCTCGTCGTGGTTGTGTCGAAATCCATCGCCGTCAGGCTCGGGCCGGCGGTGGATCAACGCACGCAATGAGCGAACGAGCGACGCCGTTGTTGGTCTCAACGTCCCTTTTCGGAGCGGACTCAGAGCAGCCAGTTTTTCAAGATCTGGAGATGGTCACCCGCGAGCGTCAACTCGCCGCTGAACACCGTATCAATGGGCCAAAATCTGGCGTCGGCAGCGTCATCGCCGGCCGTTGGTTCTTGGTCGGTGCTCACGTCAATTTCATACACGACGCTGACGATGTGTTTGCGCGGGTCTCGGGCAGGGTCGCCCATGACCATGAGCAAGCGAGGCTTGGTTCCCTTCAAACCCGTCTCTTCCTCCAGTTCCCTCACAGCAGCGTGAATCGGGTCCTCGCCCTGGTCAACAAACCCGCCGGGAAGCGCCCATGCTCCTTTCATCGGTGGGTGCTTTCGTTGAATGAGCAGCACGCTCTCGCCTCGACGAACGGCGGCGTCGGCTGCGAGCGCGGGGTTGAGCCATCCGTTGCATTCATCGCAGATGGCCATCTCACTCACCGTAGCGTCGCCCTCGTTCCTGATAGGTCCGTATGGCTTTCAGCAGGTCTTTCTTTGCAAACGACGGCCAGAAGACGTCGGTGAAATACAGCTCTGAATAGGCCATCTGCCAGAGCAAAAAGTTCGAAATCCGCTCCTCGCCGCTGGTGCGAATGACGAGGTCCGGGTCGGGCATGTCAGCGGTGTACAGCCGCTTCGAGACAGCGTCCTGGTCGATGTCGTCGAGCGAAATATCACCGGCTGCGAAATCTTTGGCGATGGTCTGAATGGCGGTGATCATCTCCTCTCGGCTCCCGTAAGCCAGACACACCGTGAACACAAAATCGTCGTAGTCAGCCGTTTTTGACTCGGCGTAGTCGATGGCGTCGTTGACGCGCTCGGGCAGGAGTTCGCGACGTCCAATGACGTTGACGCGAACGTTGTTTTCGTGGATACGCTCATCGTCGGCGATGTCCCTCAAACCCTCAACGTAAAGGTCAAACAGGATGTCGAGCTCCTTTTGTGGACGGTTGAGGTTCTCCGTTGACAGTGCGTACACGGTAAACCATGGAATGTTCAGTTCCAACACCCAATCAAGAACCCGCTCCAGCTTTTCTTTGCCGATGCGGTGGCCCAGCCCGGTGGCGATGTTGCTGCGCCAGGCAAATCGACGGTTTCCGTCCATGATGATGGCGAGGTGGTTCACCTGAAGGGGGTGTTCTTGGACCTCACGGAGGAGTTTGGCTTCGACCGCTTGGCCGAGCACATCACCCATGCGTTCCGAGATGCCCATGCGTTCCCTCCACCCCTTCGTGAGGGCATACGGTGTTTGATTGCTCCCCCTTGCAAAATCAAGCAGGCCGTCATGTTTGAAGGTCGGCGCTTCGTGCACACCGCATGGCAGTGGGTGATGTCGATGCGCAGGACACTGCCGCCGCCCCGCCGTGGTATCCAATGTCGCTGGTCGGCCGAGCCTGTGACCCGTCCACGTTTGCAGACGGTGTTCCCAGCCCGTGGGGCAGGTTGCACGGCTGGGATTTTACCGTGGCGCTTTCACCCGAATGGTGGAACACGGAACCCGACGGGCGCTGGGGCGATTGGCCCAGCAAGGTCAGCCGTGTGGAGGTTGTCAACGAAACCCGGTTCGGACTGGTCCTCCACGTGGACGACGCTTGGGTTGCTCACGTTCATCCCTTCCCGACCGGTCTTGACGTCTCCACGTTAACGCTGTTTAAGCCGTGGCGGGAGGCGCTCGCTTCGGCCCCCATTCTGCTGCCCGTGGCCGGGATGAAGAGTGATCGTGGCGATCAGGTTGCGGTGTTTCCAATGCACGAGGTGCTCTCGGTTGAATCGGCGGCGAAGCGCGNCCACGAGGCCGTTCAATCCGCAGGCAAGGTGCATGCAGCGCTGGTGCTCCACGCAACGCCCAACACCGAGCGACGGTGGAACGACCGATTGAAATCGATGGAGGAAGGCCTCAAAACGACCACGCTTTGGCGAGCACCTCACACCCGCCACGTCGTGGGGTTGCCCGCCACCAACCCCTCTCTCGAGAGCATGATGGAGCGAGACGGAGGGCTGGTCGTCGTCCCCCAGCCGAGAGCGCTGGTCGACCGATTGCTCGCACCAGCGGAGCGTCGCCCCGGCGTTTGGGACGTTGCGATGATGGAACAGCGCCTCTCCATGATGGACCTGTTTGCTGGAGCCGATGCGCGTCGTGCGTTCTACGACGCATGGGGCGAAACGGTGCCGTCCTCGTGGACGTCCACCAGCGCGCTTTCGACGGTGAACGGCGGTGCGTGGATTTGGAGGTACGAGGCCATCCTAACGATGCTTGCCGAGGCACGTGCTTTCGGGCTGGAGGAACAACTCAAACGGTGCGACCGGTGGCTTCTCGACGTGTCCAGAATTCAGGCAAGGTTGGGTGAATTGCGGACGGTTCATGCCGCTCGTCGCCTCGGCGTTGTTGCAGCCGCTGCGGGCGTGATCTTCGGTTCAGGTCCCGTTCAACTCCCGTTCGTCATCGGCTCGGTCGTCGTCGCCCTCACCGCTCACGTCGTGCACCAACGACGGACACCACCGTCGTTTTGATTCAGCGTTGTTGCCGGACACGTCCGTCGTAGAATTCGATGCCCAGGTCTTCAGCGATGTTCTTGATCTGGATGATGAGTTTCGCTCGCTCTTGCCGTTCTTCAACGACGCCTGCAACGTCCCAGTAGAGGTTGAGGTCCACGTCCAACGAGGTGGCGGAAATCATGCTGACCTGACAAAAAGAAGCGTCTTCTTTGAGCGTTTTGGGGTTGTCTTCGACGGCCTTCAACACGCGCTGGCAAAAGGCGTCAACCGCCTCTCCGTCGGCGTTGATGTCGAGGTGGAGTTGCGTCTGCCACCTGCGCCACCGTCGCTTGCCCCAGTTTTCCACGGGCGAGTTCACCAGGTTGGCGTTGGGCATGGTGATGATCGTGTCTGCAGAGGTTCGAATGAGGGTCGTGCGGAGGTTGATTTCGATGACTTCACCCTCGGCGGTCCCAACGCTGATCCAATCGCCCACCTTGAACGGCCGGTCCAGCAAAACCGTGATGGCGCCAAAGAAATTCGAAATTGAATCCTTCGCAGCCAGCGCCAACGCCAGGCCGGAGATGCCCAAACCAGCGATGAGCGAGGTCAGGTCAAAGCCCATCGAATCCGCTACAAACACGGCACCGACGAACACGATGATGAACCGCAGGACGCTCTGAAGCGCTGAGATCAGGGTTTTCTCCGTGCCGTCCACCTCATCGTCCGTGTCAAACAGCATCACGATGTCGTGGACGATGTTCACCAAACGGAAGGCCCAAATGACGACGGCGATGGCGACAATGAACTGGAGGATTCCCGGCAAAAAGGTCGCGGCGATGTCCGGCATGAGGACGGGTGAGGTTGCTCGCTCCATGTCGTCGATCATGATGGAGATGACCACGTAGGCAAGTCCGACACCCGCAGCGGTCCCGAGGGCTTTGTCCGAGTCTCGGACCGTTTTGCTCTTGATGGCTTGTGACCGAATGATGGTGCCCAGCACCGTCGGTGCGAACCGCATGGTGATCATTCGGACGATGAAAATCATCACCACCAAGCCGAGAATGGCCAACAAGGTGTAGGTCGTGAATCCGAACACTTCGTTGCGAAGCGCTGAATCCGAGGCGGGGTTCCACAGGCCGTCCATGCCACCCCCAGTGAGTCATTTGGGTTGTTTTTTCCCCTCCCCACAGCACCGTTCACCCTGCGTTGTGTTCAGAACCCGCCTATCCATTTGCACGAACGCTTGAAGAACTGAAACGGATTGGGAGGAACGATAGCATGTCGTCCGCCGCACCTCTTGCTCTCCGCGCAACCTCGCCTCGCCCTACGTTGGGTTTTCTCATCGTCCTCCCGTTGCTGCTTTCGTTCGCGGCGCCCGTTGCCGAAAACGCCCTCGCTCAGGAGCCGACGACCGGCAACACTCCCGAGGCGGTGTGGTCGGACGATTACATCAACATGATTTTCCCATGGGCACCGGCCAACGATGACATTCTGCAGTTCAAACAGTACCACACCTACGAGACGATGAAGACCCGCATGATGCGTCTTGCCGAGGACAACCCTGACATCTTCGAATATCACGAAGGCATGAACGGTGGCACGAACGCGCGAGGCGAAGTGGTCACGGCCGACGCCTACGAAGGATGGGTGTACGGTCATTCCTCACCTTGGATAAAAGTCACGCAAAACGTGCGGGGCGGGGACTACAACGACTTCGTCGGCGACAACGGAAACTACCCCGACCGCCACGACGTGATGATCGTCGGTAACCACCACGCTCGAGAGTGGATGTCCTACGAGGTACCGATGATGCAACTCGAGGTCATCGCCTTTTCGTACGAGAACATCGGGTACGACAACGACGGCGACGGTCTCGTTGACGAAGACACGTGGGGCGACTCCAACGGGGACGGACAGCTTGACGACGACGGAGACTGCCTCGCCATGGCGGCTGAGTTCCAGGATTCCAACGGCGATGGCACAGCGTGTGGACCCGGGGACCTCGGCGTGGACGAGGATTACTCCGAACAGTTCATCACCGACCTCGTCAACTCTCGTGAACTCTACATCATTCCCATGCTCAACGTCGACGGCAACATCTACGACCGTGAAGTGTACATGCCAGGCCAATGCCCCGGGGAAGAAGCTTGGGACTGCTCGGCAGCTGGTTGGAGGAAGAANCTTCGNGACAACACCGTCACCGGCGTCACACCCATCCCAGACCTCGACGAAACCGTTGATGAGGGGTGCGATGGGGTTGACCTCAACCGAAACTATCAGTTTGAGTGGGGTGCTCCACTGGGCGCCACCGGGCCTTTGTTCCCGGGCATGTGCTATGCCGGTCAGAACAACGACGTGTACAACGGGCCGGTTGACGACACCGACAACGATGGGGACGGGCAGATCAACGAAGACCACGTCGATGGGAAAGACGACGACGCTGACGGCGTGACCGATGAAGACTGGTGGGGCGGCAACACCGAGCCGGAAACCAAATTCATTCAGGACATGACCGAAATGAACGACGACACGGGCGACGGCGCCAGCGAATTCAAATCCACGTTGACGCATCACTCCTACTCCGAACTCATTTTGTGGCCGTGGGGCCACTGCACCGACTGTCAGAGCCCCGACCATGAGCAACTTGAGTACCACGGCCAGCAGATGGCCGACATGACCCAATACGCCAACCTCCAATCGTCCTCTCTCTACCCGACCTCGGGTGACTTCTGCGATTGGCACTACGGCGTGCACGGCTCGTACTGCTACACGTCCGAAATCGGTACGGCGTTCCATCAGCAACCTGAGGACATTGATCACATCGCCGTTCGCAACCTCGGTCTCGGCTTTTACATCGCCGAAATCGCCGACAACCCCCGCGAGCGAGCCGATTTGGAACTCGGCAACATCTCCCAGCAGAACTACCTCCAGGAACCTCTGATGGTCGACATTCCCGACAAGGGCGACATACCCGTTGACCTGTGCGTATCCGGTGAGTTCCCCTACAGCACCAAAGACACGATTGTTCAGTGGCGTCAGGTCAAACCGAGCCGCATGCAGTCCGACTTCGGTCCTCGTGAGTGGTCCACCACCCCGTGGGAGAGCACCGATGTCCAAATGGTTGAGGGAGGATGTTCCTTGGCCGCTGGAAACGGGACGTTGCTGAGGGCCATGTTGCCTGTCTCCGAGACCGCCGTAGGCGAAGTCCACTACAAGGCCACCGTGTCCACGCTGGGCGGTGCAGACCTCTACCAGTACCCCGCCGAGGGAAGTTACTACATACTGGAAGTCGGCTACCGAGCCGCTTTCGGCAGCGTGTTTGGTGCGTTCTTCACGTTCTCCCTTGTGGCAACGTTCGTGTGGGGCGGCTTGGCGGTGGCGCTGCGCCTCATGCTCAGCGACGATGACGACGACACCGTATCAGCAAAGGATCTCCGTGAAACGACGGGCTCCATCTACGATCTGAAGGAGAGCTGAGGTGGGCCCATGTCCCAAAGCGACCAGTTCAACGGCCGTCTCGGCCTCATTTTTGCGTCGATTGGGGCAGCCATTGGCACGGGCAACATCTGGCGATTCCCCCGAATGGTCGGTGCCAACGGCGGAGGTACGTTCCTCATCCCGTGGCTGATCTTCCTCTTTGCGTGGTCCATTCCCCTCGTTATTGCTGAATACGCGATGGGCAAGCGAAGTCGGACTGGGACCATCGGGACCTTTCGNATTTTCGCAGGGCGCCGCTTCGCCTGGATGGGGCTCTGGACGGCATGGATCTCAACCGCCATCGGGTTCTACTACGCCGTGGTCTCAGGATGGACGCTGAAGTACTTCCAACTCGGCATCACGGGAGCCCTCAACGGAGAAGACGTGGACACCACCGAGGTGTGGAATGCGTTCCTTCAATCCCCGGGCCAGGTCATTTTCTTCCAGTTCATCGTTATCTTGCTCGTGCTTGGCACCATTTGGAAAGGTGCAAAAGCCATTGAGAAGGTAAACTTCTACCTGATGATTTCCCTGTTTGCGTTGCTCTTCCTCACCCTTTTCCTCTCGCTGTGGATGGATCTGAGCGACGGAAGCCTCGACGGTGCGCTGTTCATGTTCACCGTGGACTTCGACATGTTGTTCGAGCCCGAAGTGTGGATCAACGGTCTCTCTCAATCGGCGTGGTCGTGCTCTGCCGGCATGGGCATGTGCATCACCTACGCCGTGTACATGAGCAAGGACGAAGACACGGTGTTGAACGCCTTCACCATGGGCCTGGCCAACAACAGCATCTCCATCATTGCCGGCCTGGCGGTCCTTTCAGCCATCTTTGCCGTGAACCCCGACCCGCTGGCCACGGTCACGGGCGGTTCCTCGGCCATCACCTTCCTCGCTCTGCCAGAAGTCTTCGCCCAAGCACCGGGCGGGACCATCGGACCGCTCATCATGACGGCCATGTTTTTCCTGGCGCTCTCCTTTGCTGCACTGACATCGATGATCTCCACCGTCGAGCTTTGTGTTCGAAACTTCGTTGACCATGGCTACGACCGAGAGCGCTCCGTGCTCATCACCGGTCTGGCCATCTTCATCTTCGGACTGCCCTCGGCCATCCTCTGGATCAAACTGGACAGCGCAGGCGTTGCGTTCCCTGAGTTCCTCGAAGTCCAGGACCACATCTGGGGCTACGGTCTGATGTTTTCTGGTCTGTTCATCGCGTTCTCAATTTGGAAATACGGCT
>FUFK010046977.1_pt1 | contig 10935 bp, 7 predicted proteins | sample 1021851 | NCBI WGS metagenome assembly FUFK01 (sample SAMEA51879418, study PRJEB19060) | metagenome
GATGGATAATTATGAGTGGTCCTTGGGATATGAAAAAAGATTTGGAGTGGTATATGTTGATTATCAATCTTTTAAAAGGATCCCAAAAAAATCTTATTATGAATTTCAAAAAAACCTATGTGTTTAATGCAATAACCATATGAAAACATATCAACCAGAAAAATCTTTTATTTTTAATTTATTAATTTTAAAAATAACTCAAGGATTTATCTCATAAGTTGAACACATTTCATAAAAAAGTTTTTTCGCATCTAAAAATTATTTATCAGAATATTTTGCCAGATGAAGAAATAAATGATTTAACAGATCAAATTTTAGAAATAACTCCTCAAGTAAAAAATGATGATAGGTCAGAAAATTGGAATGAAAGTGATATTTTTTTAATTTCTTATGGGGACTCTATTATTTCTGCAAAAGATAAAAAATTAAAAACTTTAAAAAACTTTGTCGATAAATTTATAAAGCCTCATTTCAATAATATTCATATCTTACCTTTTTTTCCATTTAGTTCAGATGATGGTTTTTCTATAACTGATTATAAAAATGTTCGTGATGATCTAGGAAGTTGGGAGGATATTAGTTTATTATCTAAAGATTGTCGAATAATGGCTGATATTGTGATCAACCATGCCTCTAAACAAAGTGAGTATTTTCAGGAATTTGTTAGAGGGAATTATGAATACAAAGATTTTTTCATCTCGCTTGATGAAGATGAAGGATTTGAAGAAGTTGTTCGTCCTAGGAGTTCTGATCTATTTCAAGAAATAGAAATTAGTAATCAAAAAAAATATTTATGGTGCACCTTTAGCCATGATCAAATTGATTTAAATTTTAAAAATCCCAGAGTATTATTGTTTTTTATCAAGTTAATTTACCTTTATTTAAAGCACGGTATTAAAGTTTTCAGGCTTGATGCAGTTGCATTTTTATGGAAACAGAAAAGCACTAATTGTCTTAATCTTCCCCAAACGCACGAGGTTGTAAAACTAATTCGGACGATTTTAGATCATTACAATCAGAATACTTTATTAATTACCGAGACTAACCTGCCTAATCTTGAAAATCTTAGTTATTTTGGAAATGGCGATGAGGCGAATGCAATTTATAATTTTACGCTTCCCCCTCTTCTTCTTTGGACTCTGTTAATGGGAGATAGTACAGCTCTCAGAAAGTGGTCAATGGGGATGCCTCCAGCTAAAGAACAAACAACTTATTTTAATTTTATTGCCTCTCACGATGGTATTGGGCTGAGACCTACTGAAAACATTCTTACAAATAAGGAGAGGGATACATTAATTGATATAGTCAAAGAATTTGGTGGAGTTATAAGTAATCGAAAAAAACCTGATGGAACTGAGACTGTGTATGAACTTAATATAGCACTACTTGATGCTATGAAGGGTACATTTAAAGGCATCGATCATATGCAGGTTGAACGATTTATTGCCTGTCATGCTATTATGTTAAGCTTGGAAGGAATCCCAGCTTTTTACATACATAGTGTCCTTGGAACAACTAATGATTATGAGCTAATGAAAAAAAATTCCCAGAATAGATCAATAAATAGAAAATCATGGGACTCAAATGAAATTAAAAAAAGACTGCTTGATGAAAAATCAATTAATAATCAAGTTTATAAATCAATTATAAATTTAATTAAAATAAGAAAAAATCAACCGGCTTTTCATCCTAATGCTATTCAATTTACATTTAATTTAGGAAAAAATTTTTTTGGTATTTGGAGACAAAGTCTCGATAAAAAACAATCGATTTTTAGTGTAACTAATGTGACTAATATTTTTCAATACCTAGATTTAACTGAATTAAATTTAATTGAGTCAGAAAATTGGTGGGAACTAATAAACAATCTTGAAATAGAAGATATAAAGTCAATTATAACACTGAAGGCTTATCAAACAGTTTGGATATCTAACTTTAAAAAACCTTAAAATCATATTTAGTGCAAAAGAACAAAAGAACATTATAATTCACCGATTATGGCGGATGTTCAGCTTAATAGTGTAAAGAAAACATATGATAAAACAGAAGTTGTTCATGGTGTTGATTTAGACATCAAATCTGGAGAGTTTGTGGTATTCGTTGGACCTTCGGGGTGTGGGAAATCAACCTTGCTCAGAATGATTGCGGGTTTAGAAGAAATTACTGAAGGAGAAATTTCAATCGGTGGCGAAGTGGTAAATAATGTTATCGCTGCAGAAAGAGGTGTAGCAATGGTTTTTCAATCTTATGCTCTTTATCCTCATATGACCGTTTTTGAAAATATGTCTTTCGCATTAAAACAAGCAAAGGCTCCAAAAGATGAAATCCAACAAAGAGTAACTGGAGCAGCTAAAATCTTACAAATAGAGAATTTATTTGAACGCCTACCAAAACAACTGTCAGGTGGACAACGTCAACGTGTTGCTATTGGACGTGCTATTGTTCGAGATCCAAAAGTTTTTTTATTTGATGAGCCTTTATCTAATTTGGATGCTGCACTTAGAGTTCAAACAAGAATAGAAATTGCAAAACTTCATAGCCAACTAACAGCCACAATGATTTATGTTACTCACGATCAAGTAGAGGCGATGACATTAGCTGATCGAATTGTAGTATTAAACCAAGGTATTATTGAGCAAGTAGGAACACCTATAGAACTTTATAGTTCTCCTAAAAATCAATTTGTTGCTGAGTTTATCGGTAGTCCCAAAATGAATATTATTGATCTTGAGAGAGGATCAGAACATAGTTTGAAAAATATCAACACCCCAAGTCAAACTTCAAAAGTGGGGATTAGACCAGAGCACTTATTTGTTGCTCCTGAGAGTGAGACTAAATTAAGAGGCAATGTCCGTCATATTGAAAATTTAGGAGAACATCTTCTTTGTTATATCAACATCGGTGGTGACAATGAAATTACTGCTAAGTTAGATGTCTCAAGCTCAGCTAGTTTAAATCAAGATATCAATCTTGGGTGGGTTTCAGAAAATACCCACTTTTTCAACAGCAACGGAATATCGATTAGTTAACCATGTCCTCCAGCCCTGAACTTGGAGTCTGCTATTACCCTGAGCATTGGTCTCAAGATTTGTGGATAAGTGATGCTGAAAACATGGTCAAAACAGGTATCAAATGGGTCAGAATAGCTGAATTTGCTTGGTCTCGTATTGAAAAAAGCCCTGATAACTTTGACTTTGAATGGTTGGATAAGATTGTGGATATCCTTGGTAAAGCAGGTCTGAAGATTGTGATGTGCACTCCAACTGCCACTCCACCCAAATGGCTAGTTGACCAAATGCCTGACATGGTAGCCATTGATAGTAATGGTCAGCCTCGGAAGTTTGGCTCCCGTCGGCATTATTCATTTTCTCATTCGGGATATTTAGAACAATCAAAAAGAATTACAGAAATTATAGCTCAGCGCTATGGGGATAGTCCCTATTTACAAGCATGGCAAACAGATAACGAATACGGATGTCATGAGACAACTTACTCCTGGTGTCAATCTTCACTGAGAGAATTTAGATTGTGGTTACAAAAAAAATATTTATCTATTGATGAATTAAATAAAGCTTGGGGTAACGTTTTTTGGTCTATGGAATATAATAGTTTTGAAGAAATTGAATTACCTAACTTAACTGTTACAGAGGCAAACCCTTCTCACAATTTTGATTTTAGACGATTTAGTTCTGATCAAGTGAGAAAATTTAATTTAGCTCAAGTAGAAATCATTAAAAAATATTCCCCTGGAAGACCTGTTAGTCATGATTACATGGGTCACTTCACAGAGTTTGATCATCGTAAAGTATCTAAAGATTTAGAAATTTCAGCTTGGAATAGTTATCCATTAGGTAATCTTCAAAATATGCAAGTGATTGCTCGTGAGGATAAAAAACTTCTCCAAGAATGTTATCGAATTGGCGATCCTGACTTTCAAGCCTACCATCATGATTTGTATCGAGGCATGGGTCGGCTATGGGTAATGGAACAACAGCCTGGTCCTGTTAATTGGGCTAAATATAATCCTATTCCAGTAAAAGGTGCTGTGAGACTGTGGTCATGGGAGGCTTTTGCGCATGATGCTGAAGTAGTGAGTTATTTTCGATGGCGCCAGGCACCGTATGCTCAGGAGCAAATGCATGCTGGTTTAATGTATAGAGACAATACTCCTGCTCTAGGCCAAGAGGAAGCCAACCAAGTCAGCGAAGAATTAAAAAAAATAAAAATGCCCGCAACTAAGCAATCACCTATCGCTCTTGTTCATGACTATGAAGCATGTTGGATGACTGAGCTTGATGGTCAAACCCATGATTTTCACTACACGAGACTCTTATTGGATTTCTATAAGGCGGTAAGAATGAATGGAGGTTCTTTGGATATTGTTGGAAAAAATACTGATTTTACAGGATATAAATTAGTCATAGTCCCCTCGTTTGTACATTTTCAAGAGGAGGATTTACAAAGAGTCATTAAATCTGGTGCTCAAATTTTAGCAGGCCCCAGAACTGGAACTAAAACTCCAGATTTTCAACTTCCCCCTAAATTAAGTCTCGAGGGTTTAGGATTTCAAGTTCGACGCGTAGATGCTCTTCCTAAAGATTTACCCGTACCCGTTGAGTGGAATGGAGTTAAAGGAAACTTTTCTGTTTGGAGAGAGCATGGATTAACCTCTGGTGTCAGCGAAGGTAAATCAAATGATGGTATGGCAGTTTTGACAAGTGGAAATCAAGGAAGTTATCTTTGTGGATGGCCCGATCAAAAGTTATTAAATGCTATTATGAAAAATCAAATGCAATTAGCTGGTCTGGATGTAGTAGAACTTCCAGAATATTTAAGAGTTCGTCGTAGAGGTAATCTATTATTCTTCACAAACTACGGAACTCAAGAAGTGTCTATACCTGAAGTCTATCAGGGCGAGCTTCTTCTAGGGAAACGAACCTTATCTCAAGCTGATATTTCTATTTTAAAATTAAATTAAACACCTTTTCGCTGTTTTTCTTTTCCGCCTTGGAAGTCGGCTAGTGCATCTTTATTTTCTTTAGTAATTGGATCTTGCAAGGTTGGGGACTCCCAAAATGCACTTCCTTCTAACCACTCGTAGCCATGTGTCTTTATAACAATTACATAAGTTTTGTCAGAGTCTTTAGCGCGTTTATATGCAGCTTCTAGCTCAGAAGTGGAGCTAACCGTTTCAGCGTTCGCGCCAAGGCTTTTAGCATGATTTTCAAAATCAACAAACTGGAGGTTTGTTGCACGAGCAGCGCGTAAATTACAAATGTATTCTTTTCCACCTTTGGCTAATTGTAATCGGTTAATCACCATATGGCCGCCATTGTCACAAAGTACAATGATAAGTTTTTGATCATAAAGTACAGAGCTATAAATATCTGTGTTATTTAATAAATAAGATCCATCCCCTAAAAATACAACGACATCTTGATCAGGTTTCGCCATTTTAATTCCCAGCGCACCGCTAATCTCATAACCCATACAACTAAAACCCCACTCTGTTTCAAAAGTATTGATTTGTTTAGGTTTCCAAACTTGAAGGACTTCACCCACTAAGCCACCAGCCGCTGTAACAACGATATCACTTGCATCAGCATTGCGATAAACAGCACCAACAGCGTGAGCATAGGAGGGTTCTTCTTGATTGGTTGGGCCACTTTGTTTTTGAACATGGGCCTCCCACTCTGTACGCTCTTTAATTGCTCGTTGATACCAAGCATCAGGTGCTTTCCAGTCACCTAAAGCCTCAGATAATTGTTGAAGACCAATTTTTGCATCACTTATAATTGGGGTAGCTAAGTGCTTAACTGTATCAAAACGAGCAGCATTTAGAGAAACTAGTTGAAATTTTTCACTTTCAAAATTAGCCCAAGAACCTGTAGTAAAATCAGCTAATTTAGTTCCAATAGCCAAAGCAAGATCGGTATCTTTGGAAAGATTATTTGCAGATTTTTCTCCTAAGCCCCCGATACCACCAATATAGTAAGGGTCATCTTTTGTCATACAACCAATTCCCATTGCAGTGGCAGTCACTGGAATATTGTGTTTTTTTGCAAAATTCGAAAGCTCTTCTTCAGCCTCTGAATATAAAACTCCACCTCCAGAAATAATGATAGGCTGCTGAGAATTTTTTAATTTTTCAGCAGCAACTTTAACTTGATTTGGGTCAGGATGAATTCTTCTAATCTCATGGACACGCTCTTCAAAAAAAGCTTCAGGGTAATCAAAAGACTCTCCTTGAACATCCTGAGAAATAGATATAGTAGCCGGACCACAATCTGCAGGATCCAACATGATATTAATAGCTTGTGGTAGAGAATTTAAAATTTGTTCAGGTCTTGTGATACGATCAAAAAATCGAGAGACTGGTTTAAATGCATCATTCTGGTTCTCAACGGGAGAGTTAAAATTTTCTATTTGCTGTAAAACTGGATCAGGAAAACGGGAAGCAAATACATCACCGGGTAATAAAAGTAATGGCAAACGGTTACTTAAAGCTACACCTGCTGCGGTCACCATGTTCATCGACCCTGGGCCAGAGGATGAAGTGGCAATAAAAATTTGCTTACGACGCATAGCACGAGCGTAACCAATACCAGTTAAAGCCATGCTTTGCTCATGATGGCCACGGTATCCCGGAAGGTCAGATTGGAATTCTTCCATCGCCTGTCCAAGACAAGCGACATTTCCATGCCCATAAATAGCAAAAGCACCTGGGAATAATGGAACTTTCTTTCCATCAATGATGGTTTTTTGAGCGATTAAATATTTAAAAAGTGCGTGTGCACAAGATAATCTGACAGTTTTCATTATTCCTCCTCTTAATCAGTTGTGTATCTTACATAATCTCATCAAAATTTGAATGAAAAATACTTTGAAAATAATGTCTTTTTTTCATAGTTTGATAATTCAATGAAAATAGGATTAGTGGGTTCAATTCACGAATTGGGGTGGGAAGTGCTTCGATCTCAAGGACACTCTATTGTCGAAGTTACTGATGTAAGTGCGAATAACTTAAAAAAGGAATTAGCGGATGTATCAGGAATAGTGCTTCGTACTGCTCAAATGCCCAATGAAGTAATCGACACCTGCCCTAACCTTCAAATCATTGCTCGTCACGGCGTCGGCTATGACAATGTCGATTTAAGTTATTTAAATAAAAAAAAAATTGCTCTTGGGGTTACGGGTACTGCGAATGCAGTCAGTGTGGCAGAGCATGTAATGACTTTTTTTTTACAACTAACAAAAAATATNCATCTCTCTGATGAACTTACTCGAAAAGGGAAGTTTCAAGAAAAAGGAAATCTTCCTTCTTTTTTTGAGTTATATCAAAAAAATGTTCTCATTCTAGGTTTCGGTCGAATTGGCCAAGCAGTTGCAAAGCGGTGTTTAGGTTTTGAAATGAATGTTTATGTTTATGATCCCTATGTATCTAAAGATACGATTGAGAAAATGGGTTGTCATTCGATTTTAATTGAAGAAGGTTTTAAACTTGCTGATTTTATCAGCGTTCATCTACCCTTAAATGAAGAAACCAAAAATTTCATTAATGCCAAAAGCTTTCATAAAATGAAAGATAGTTGTGTTATTGTAAATACAGCAAGGGGTGGAATAATTAATGAGCAAGATCTGTATCAAGCGCTCAAAGATAAAAAGTTACGGGCGGCAGGACTNGATGTCTATGAACAAGAACCTCCCCCATCTGACCACCCTTTATTTGATTTATCTAATGTCTTGTTAACTCCGCACAATGCTGCACTGACTCTAGAGTGTCGAATGAGAATGGCGATAGAAGTCTGTGAAACTGTCTCATTTTATTTGAAAAATAAAGAAAAATTAAACCTTCAAAATATTATTAATAGAAAAGAATTAGGAATTTAATTCTTTAGATATGGTTGTCACTAAATAAGCCTGAGGGCAATCTTCTAAAACTGACTTTGAAACTGATGATAATTCTTTATTAGCAGTCAATATCACGACACAACCTCCAAAACCGGCGCCAGTAAGTCTTGCCCCTAGGGCGCCATTTTTATTTGCTGACTCAACCACCTGATTTAATTCATCACTGGAGATCTCATAGTCGTCTCTCATTGAATGATGACTCAAATTCATTAATTCACCAAAAGAGATGGGATTGTCTTGTTCTAGACAAGAAACTGCTTCAAGCACACGATCATTTTCGGAGATAATATGTTTTGCTCTTTTTTTTATAATCGGATCCTCGATTTTCATTAATTGGTCAATAGCAGCATGACGAAGAGAAGGAACTTCTAAAATTTCTGATGCTTTTGCAGTTTCGTTTTTTCGTTCATTGTATTTACCATGAGAAAGTTTTCGGGTACTGCCTGAATGAATAATGACAAAACTNTAATGCGAAAAAACTGGGATAGATTTAGTTTGAAGATTTTCACAATCTAAAAAAATAGCTTGTCCAAATGTTCCACAAGCAGATGCCATCTGATCCATGATCCCACACTGAGTTCCTACAAATTGGTGCTCAATTTGCTGACCTATTTTTGCCATTTCTTCTGATTGAATTGAGATATCTTTTAATTGAGTTATCGCTTTCAATAAGGCAATTTCCAGAGCAGCAGAAGAGGAAAGCCCCGATCCAGAGGGAATACTTGAACTAACAGCAACCTCCATCCCCTTAATAGAGGATGATATTTTTTGACAAAAATAAATGGCACCTCTTACAAAATCTAACCAAGTTCCATCATTCGGTAAAGAAATTGAAGATTGTAATTCACCAAATTCGCTTGAAATTCCTATGATTTTATCATCATCTCTAAAGCTAATGCTTACTTGTAATGATTGGGGAATAAGCGAAGGTAAAACAAAACCATTATTATAATCTGTGTGTTCCCCTATTAGATTTACTCGTCCATGAGCGGAAGTTGTAATCGAGGGTTCTTTTTGAAAAAAAGAATGAAANAGCTNANCGCTACTCATCAGGTTGCTCTTCGCCTCGAAGAATTCTTGCTGAACGTTCAGGGGGGAGATCAACTAAATAAAAACCAGTAATCTGTTCCACGCCAGCCAAATATTTTAATTTTGTCTTAGAACGTTTAATAGGNTGAAAACACCAATGCAGATGATGGCNATCCTGATATCCCTTAGGTGCTAATTGCCAAGCAAGTGTATAAGGCATTGGTTCATCGAAAACTTTATCTAACATTTTGGAAGACTCTAATAAAAGACGAGATAGATTTTTAATTTCTTCATCATCTAAATCATAAACTTGTGATACACGACGACGGGGAACTACCCAAATTTCAAAAGGATATCTAGCCCAACGAGGAACAAAACAAACACCTGAGGTATTTTCATATAAAGTTAATTCTTTGGGAATTTGGACAATTTTTTCTGATAAAGGGTTTTGTATTTGATTTTCAGATTGTCTTTTTATTATTTCAGGTATATGTCCAAAACTATAAATCTGACCATGTGGATGTTCNAGNGTAACTCCAATNTCTTTACCNTTNTTTTCAAATGGAAGTACATACTCTATTTTTGAATTATTGAAGAGTTCTTTGCTTCTATGAGCTACNGCTTTTAAAATCAACTCGATGCGTTCTTGTGATAATTCAGAAAATTGGTCTTTGTGGTTTGAGCTATAAGAGATAACATCGCATGTACCGGTAGCAGATTGTGTAGATATCTCTAATTCAGGAACATGGATTTCTTCCATACGAAGAGAGCTGAAACGATTAGTAAAAATAGCAACCTCATATTGATCTACAGGAATATCACTGGGCTTTTCCTCAGTATCCATCGGACATAAGGGACACTCCATTGCATTTGGAAGAAATGTTCTATTTTGCCTAGAAGTAGAATAAGCCACCCATTCTGAGCGNGTGGGATGAAATCGAAGGTGNGTTTGATTGCCTTCCACNGGCGGCAATCCTGNAAAAGTCTTATAACTTGATTTATTTTGACTGTAAAGATAAAGCTTTTTACCGTCTCCACGATCAATGGTCTCTATAAAAATTTTGTTCATTTAAGATAGCGTCGGGAGCATTGAGCCGTGAGCTTCAATTAACTCATCCACCATCTTCCATATTTGATCAAGACTTAACTCTCCTGCAGTATGAGGATCAAGCATGGCAGCATGATACACGGTTTCTTTTTTTTGAGTCTTTAAAGCTTCAACTGTTAATTGTTGAACATTGATATTTGTCTGAATGAGGTTTGCTAAATGCATTGGCAAAGGTGCAACTGATTGAGGAACTAGTTCATTTTTTTTCACAAGACAAGGAACCTCCACACAACTATTAGAAGGAAGATTGGGTATTAGGTTTATATTCAAAACATTTCCATAAATCAGATCTTCTTTACCTGTCACCATACTGAGAATGACTCTAGAGGCATATTCCACCGACTTCTCACAAACCAACTCTTTATTACTAAGTAATTGTTGTTCTTGATCTTCCCATTCTTGAATTTGTTTTTCACAACGACGGATATATTCATTAATAGGAATGTTAAAATCTTTTAACAATCCCTGTTGATGATTTTTAATGAACCAAGGAGTATACTCAGCAAAATGTTCTGAAGACTCAGTTACAAAATAACCAAGTCTTTTTAAAATCTCATAGCGAACGTGATTAGTACAACCATCCCAGTTAGGTCCAAAAGATCCTTCTTCCCCCACTCGATGTATTTGAGGGTATAAGTCTTGGTTTGAGCCATCTGCTAGTTTTTTTTCAAACTTTGTATAGAATGCCATATGATTAATTCCTGAACACTCATATTGAATTTGATTGATATCTTCACCGATGTCTCTTGCTAAATCTGCGGCTGTTCCCTGTACTGAGTGGCATAAGCCAACATATTTTAGTTCAGGTACAAAATGAGAAAGGCCCAAACAGTTTATTGCCATTGGATTTACATACTGAAGCATTAATGCTTGAGGGCATAGCTCCA
>FUFK010770548.1_pt1 | contig 10935 bp, 8 predicted proteins | sample 1021851 | NCBI WGS metagenome assembly FUFK01 (sample SAMEA51879418, study PRJEB19060) | metagenome
GGGCGTTCGCCCTGGTCCGGCCACCCGGTCATCATGCCGAATCCGTGCGCGCACGCGGCTTCTGTCTCTTCAACAACGTGGCGGTGGCGGCGGCCCACGCCCAGGCGGCGCTCGGCTGCCGGCGCGTGCTGATCGTNGATTGGGANGCNCACCACGGCAACGGCACCCAGGAAANTTTCTGGGCNGACCCGGACGTTCTGTTTTTCGATACCCACCGCGCGGCGCCGTTCTANCCCGGNTCCGGCTCGTTGTCCGAAGTGGGCGGNGGNCTGGGCGAGGGNTACACGGTGAACGTGCCGCTGCCCGGCGGNACCGGCGACATGGCCATGCTCAAGGCGTTCCGGGATATTCTGGTGCCGGCGGCGGANGCNTTCCGGCCGGACCTGGTGNTGGTGTCCGCCGGCTTCGACGCNCACCGCTTNGATCTGGCCATGAACGTCAGCTACGAGGGCTTCGCCTCAATGNCCGGCATCGTGCGGGAGATCGCCGACCGCCATTGCGGNGGCCNGCTGGCGATGGTGCTGGAGGGCGGCTACCACACCGAATCCCTGGCCCGNGGCGTGCACGCCNCCCTGGAAGTGATGGCCGGCGCCGACCCGCAGGACCCCTGGGCGCCGGGCATCAACGAAGTGGAAGAGGCCGCCGAGTTCCACCGCGACGCCTTCCGGGAAGACTAGCGCTCCAGNGCCCAGCTGCCNCGNGCCAGCGCTTCCACTTCCGCCACGTCCTCCGCCGGCACGCNGGCGGGGTCGATGTGNTCNAGCGGNTCGTAGTGGAAGATGTACAGGCGNGACACGAACTCCGCCACCGGCAGGGAGGATTCGCCGAAGCGCTCGCCGCGCCCCTCGGTGGACACCTTCACCCCGTTGCCCAGGTCCTGGCCGGAATCGTTGTTGGGGTTGTAGAAATACACCCGCATCACATCGTCCTGATCCAGCGTCACCCGCTGGATGGTGATGGCGTGCCAGCCGACGAAGCGGGCGGCGCTGTCGGTCACCGCCAGACCCACCGGCTGCGGATAGATCAGCGGCTGGTTGCCGTTGTGCAGCGGGTGGTAGCAGGCATAGAAGTAACGCACGAAATCGTCGTAGTGGCTCAGCTTGCCGGTGGGCAGGTCCACCGCCAGCTTGAACCCGCGGCCCACCCACCAGCCATGGAATTCCGGATTGATCCAGCGGTGCGGATCGTCGCCCCGGTCCGCGCACAGCGCGCCCATGGCGTGATAGATGCGGTCCAGGTGGGGCACCAGCACCGCCGACACCGCGTCCACGTCCAGCGGCGCGATCGCCGGGGTGGTCAGCGCCAGCTCCTTGGAGGAGAGGCGCTGGCCTTCGAAATGCATCACCAGGTCGTCGTCGCGGGTGGCCCAGACGATCATCTGCAGCAGGTAGTCCGGGTCGTTGTAGGCCCACATGGAAATCGCCCGCGCCGACTGGCAGGTGGGGTTGTTGCCCTGGCCCACGCCCAGCGGCAGGCCGAGCACGCCGAGCACGCCGGCGATCAGCTGCACCTTGGCGGGGCGGATGTCGCCCAGCGCCTGGACGATGGCGGCGTCGGCGTTGGCGCTCAGGGTCTGGCCCAGTTGCCGCCACAGCGCCGGCGCCACCGGCGGCGCGAACAGCACGCCCCGTTCCAGCATCAGCGCCAGCCCGTAGGCGGCCTGGGCGGTTTCCGGGAACACCGAGGCGTCGATCAGCGCGTAGACCAGATCCTGATAGCAGAGCAGGGCGTCGCGGCCGGTGGCGCTGAGCCCCAGGGCGGCGCTCACCAGGTCGGTGGACTGCTCGACGGCGAAGCGCAGGAATACCGGCTGATACGCCGACACCAGACCGGTGTCGTGCATCGCGCGGGCGAAGCCGTTGGCCTCCTGCTGCAGGGCCTGGCTGTCCATGCCCGCCAGGCGCTCGGCGTAGACCTCCAGGCCCGGGTCCTCCACGGAGGCCTGGGTGGGGCCGAACAGGGCGCTCACCAGACGGTCCGCGCCGCGGCTGTTGGACACCGTGATCGCCGGGTTGTAGAGGCAGGCGGCGATCTGGGTGATCATCGCCTTGAGATGGTCCACGCGCACCGGCCGCTGGGCCAGAATCCGCCAGATCTCCTCGATCAGCCGGTCGATGATGTTGTCGTAGCCGATGCGCGAGACCAGCAGTTGCAGCACGCCGCGCACCGCCACCGCCATGCGGCCCTGGCGCACCCGGATCGCTTCGCCGCCGGTTTCGAACAGCAGGTCCAGGTTCAGCGCCAGCACCTGGGCCAGGTAGTGGTGCGCCTGTTCGGCTGAGAGCGCGTCGTGGGGCAGCTCGCCCTGGGCCACCGCCAGCAGGCGCAGCTCACTGAGGGCTTCCAGGGTGATGTCGTCCGGGGCACCCAGGCGCAGGGTCTGCACGGTGATGTCCGCCTGGAGAATCTCCGGGTGGGCCCAGTCGGTGCCGGAAAACAGACCCGAGTGTTCGATTGCCGCGGCACGCTGGTAAAGCCGATCCGCGCCTTCGGGCTGGCAGAGCAGGCGGCCGGCCAGTTGCAGGACCTTGCCCACGTGCAGGGCTTTGGCGAAACGGCTGGCCTGGGCCACCTGTTCCAGGGCCTGGTCGAAGCGTGCCGCCAGGTCCGGTGTGGCGTCGTCGTGCTGCGTATCGCTGGTGCTCATGGTATCCCCGGGTCGAGCTCGTTTGCCGCCGTTAGGACGGCCCGCGTGACACTATACCCCAAGATGAACCCGGAACCGTTGACGCGGCAAGCTCTGCGTTCTGCTACTCTGTGAAAAGGGTCAGCGACCCGGTGTGCAAGGACGCCACGCCGAACCCCGCGGTGGCATGCCGCGCCTCCTCTCTACGGTCGGCCCGAAACAAGGAGATGATCATGACGGCCAAGAAAGATCCGCAAAAAGGGTACGTGGCCCTGCTGGGCTGGAGCCTGAACGCCATCGAAGCACTGGAAAAGTTCGACCGCCGGTTCGTGGTGGTGGCACCGGACTGGGCCCGCGCCTTCGCCGAAGAGCACGACATTCCCTTCATGAGCTGGGATTTCGAGCGGCTCAACGACCGCTCCATGGAAATCGCCGAGAAGCTGCAGGCGGAAGGCGTCGACGTGGCGATCCCGTTGTTCGAGGAGACCGTGGAGTGGTCCGGGGCGATCAACNCGGTGCTGATGGGCAACCCGCGCCTGTACGGCCAGTCGGTACTGTTTCGCGACAAAGCCCTGATGAAACGGCGCGCGCAACTGGGCGGCATTCGCGTGGGCATTTTCGAAGAGGCCCACGACCGCGAAGACGTGATCCGCTTTCTCAAGCGGGTGAACCAGACACTGCTCAAGCTGGACGGCGACCCGAACGACCCGATTCACCTGAAAGCGTTCGACAAGGCCGGNTGTCTCGGCCACCGCGTGATCCGCACGCCGGACGAAGTGGATACCATCCCGGACGAGGAATTCCCGGTGTTGATGGAGAGCCACCTGGACGGCTGGGAATTCGCCGTGGAAGCCTGGATCCACGACGGCAAGATCCGCTTTCTGAACATTTCCGAGTACGTGACNCTGGGTTATTCCGTGTTCGTGCCCGCCAGCCCGGAACTGGAAAGCTGGCGCCCGCGCATCGAACAGGAAATCGAAAAGCTGATCAAAACCTTCGATCTGAAGTCCGGCTTTATCCACCCGGAATACTTCGTCACCAGCGACGGCACCATGTACTTCGGCGAAGTGGCCTATCGCCCGCCCGGCTTCAAGGTGTTCGAGCTGCTGGAGAAGGTTTACGGCTTCAACGCCTACCAGGCCATGGTGCTGGNGTTCGACCCGAAAACCACCGAACAGGAAATTGTCGATTTCTTCCCCAGGGAAGTGGTCGACGCCAAGGGGCACGCCGGCTGTTTCGGCGTGTACCCACGCCGCCGCGTGGTCAGTCAGCTGGAAATTCCGGAAGAAACCCTGGAGCACCCGTACTTCGATTTCCATGAGCTCACCGCGCCGCTGGAAGAAACCGTCACCAAGCGCACCGCCTTCGGCACCCACTGGGGCCTGGTGTATTTCCATGGCGACGATCCCTACCAGCTCCGCGATCTGCTCAAGCACCAGGAAGATCTGGATTTCTATATCTAAGCGGTTTCATCCGCGCTCAAAGGCGGTATCGTCGGGGTTTGTCTTTCTTCAGCCAGAAGGCCCCGACGATGACCGCGGAGTTCCACCCCAGCGTTAACCTCAACCTCAATGTCCGTGGCCTGGGGGTGTCCGCCACCCTCGCCATCAACGAACTCAGTAACGAGTTGCTCGCCCAGGGGCGTCCGGTGTTCAAGCTGGGCCTGGGGCAGTCGCCGTTTCCGGTGCCGCCCTCCGTGGTCGGTACCCTGCGCGAGCACGCCGCCGCCAAGGACTACCTGCCGGTGCTGGGGCTGCCGGCCCTGCGCCGCGCCGTGGCCGGTTACTGGCAGCGCTGGCAGGGGGTGTCGTTCTCCCCGGACAACATCATGATCGGCCCCGGCTCCAAGGAGCTGATGTTCANTCTGCAGCTGGTCTACTACGGCGACCTGGTGATCCCCACGCCCAGCTGGGTCTCCTACGCGCCGCAGGCGCGCATCATCGGGCGCCAGGTGCACTGGCTGCCGACCACCCGCGCCAACCGCTGGAAGCCCACCGCCGAGGCCCTGGATGCCCTGTGCGCCCGGGACCCGGGCCGGCCGCGTCTGGTGATCCTCAACTCGCCGGCCAACCCCCACGGCTACGGNTTCGACGAACAGGAGCTGCGGGCGCTGGCCGAGGTGGCCCGGCGCCACCGTCTGATTCTGCTCAGCGACGAGATTTACGGCGAGCTGGACTATAACGGCGCGCATCAGTCCATCTCCCGCTACTACCCGGAGGGCACCATCGTCAGCAGCGGCCTGAGCAAATGGTGCGGCGCCGGCGGCTGGCGGCTGGGCACCTTCGCCTTTCCGGACAACCTGCACTGGTTGCGCCAGGCCATGGCCACGGTGGCCAGCGAAACCTACACCTCGGTGGCGGCGCCGATTCAGCACGCGGCGATCACCGCCTTCCAGGGCGGCACNGAGCTGGAGGATTACCTGTTCCAGTCGCGNCGCATTCTGGCCGCGCTGGCCGGGCATCATGTGGCGACCCTGCGTGACGCCGGGGTGGAGCTGGAGATGCCCGACGGCGCCTTCTANCTGTTTCCCGACTTCTCGCCGCTGGCGGCGCGGCTGGCCGGCCGTGGCATCCGCGACAGCGGCACGCTGTGCGAGCGGCTGCTGGAAGAGACCGGCGTGGCGACGCTGCCCGGCGAAGCCTTCGGGCGGCCGGCGGAGGAGCTGACCCTGCGGCTGGCGTTCGTCGACTTCGACGGCGAGGCGGCGCTGGCCGCCGCGGCGTCGGAGCCCCGCGACCGTCCCCTGGACCCGGCGTTTCTGCGCCGCCACTGCGGCCGCTGTGTCACCGCCGTGGAAAAAATGGCCGCCTGGGTGGTGGGCGAGGCGACACCGCAGTAACCGGCGGCGCCGGCTACCAGGTGCCGGTGTTTTCCATCGACGCCCAGGGCTCCCGCGGGGGCAGGGCGTCGCCTTTCTGCAGCAGCTCCACGGAGATCAGATCCGGCGAGCGCACGAACGCCATGTGGCCGTCCCGGGGTGGCCGGTTGATGGTGTAGCCCATGTCCTGAAGGTGCGCGCAGAGTCCGTAGATGTCGTCCACCCGGAACGCCAGGTGGCCGAAGTTGCGCGCCGAACCCATGTCCTCCTCCGGGTCCCAGTTCCAGGTCAGTTCCAGCTCCGCGTCCGGGTTCTCCGGGGCGGCCAGGAACACCAGCGTGAAGCGCCCGCCGGGCACCTCCTTGCGGCGGTTCTCTTGCAGCCCCAGCCCTTCGCAATAGAAGCGCAGCGACGCGTCCAGATCGCTGACGCGCACCATGGTGTGCAGATATTTCATGGGAATCTCCTTGCCGGCTGTGACGGGAAGCATGGTGCGCCGCCGATTGCGGGTGCACGATTGGAAGCGGATTCTGTCACGGTGTTGGAGGGCTTCGCCAGCGATTGCCGCCCTTCGCCGACTCTGATAAAAACGAAATCATATTCCAAAATAATGACAGCGGTGCGCCGCGCACCCACGCGTACCCAAGGGAGAGCACATGGACCTACATCTGATCGGCGCCTCGGCACTGGCCCGGCGTATCAAGGACGGGGAAGTCACCGCCGAGGCCGCCCTGGAACACTTCATAGACCGTGTCGAGCGCCTCGACGGCGCCCTCAACGCGGTGGTGGTGCGCCGCTTCGAGCAGGCCCGTGAGCGCGCCCGCGAGGCGGACCGGGCCCTGGCCCGGGGCGAGGACTGGGGCGCGCTGCACGGCGTGCCGATGACCGTCAAGGAGACCTACGAAATCGCCGGCTGGCCCACCACCGCCGGCATCGAAGCACTGCGCGAGCATGTCTCGGAGCGCACCAGCGTGGCGGTGCAGCGGCTGCTGGACGCCGGCGCGGTGATTTTCGGCAAGACCAATGTGCCCGCCTACGCCTCGGACCTGCAGACCTACAACGACATCTACGGCACCACCCGCAACCCCTGGAACCCGGACCTGACGCCGGGCGGCTCCTCCGGGGGCGCGGCGGCGGCGCTGGCCGCCGGCTTCACGCCGCTGGAGCTGGGCAGCGACATCGGCGGTTCGATCCGCACCCCGGCGGCGTTTTGCGGTGTCTGCGGTCTGAAGCCGAGCTTCGGCCTGATCTCCACCCGCGGCCATGTGCCGGGCCCGCCCGGCGCCCTGGCGCGCCGTGACCTGTCCGTGGCCGGCCCGCTGGCCCGTCATGTGGCGGATCTGGAGCAAGCGCTCACTATTCTCGCCGCCCCGGACGAAGAAGAAGCCACCGCCTGGCGCCTGGAGCTGCCGCCGGCCCGCCACCGGGAGCTGAAGGACTTCCGCGTCGCCACCTGGCTGGACGACCCGCGCTGCCCGGTGGACCGGCCCATCGTCGACGCCCTGGAAGGGCTGAGCGCCCGGCTGGCGGAGCTGGGCGCCTCGGTGGACGCCGGCGCCCGTCCCGACGGTGTGACCCTGGGCGAGGCCCACGATATCTACTACCGGCTGCTCACCGGCACCATGGGCGAAGGCTTGCCCAGCGGTCTCTACGACCAGCTGAGCGAGGCCGCCGGCCAGGCGCCGGCGGACGATCAAAGCTACCGCACCCTGTTCGCCAGGGGCGCCACCCAGTCCCACGCCGACTGGCAGCGCAGCCATGAGCAGCGCAGCGTGATGCGCGCCGCCTGGGCCCGCTTCTTCCAGGACTTCGACGTGATGCTGTGCCCGGTGGTCCAGACCCTGCCGTTCAGCCATCGCCACACGCCGGGGCCGGACCAGCGCACCCTCACCGTGAACGGGGTGGCGCAGCCGTACATGGATATTCTGGTGTGGGTGGGGCTGGCGGGTGCCGTCTATCTGCCCGCCGCCACCGTGCCCATCGGTCTCACCGAGGAGGGCCTGCCCCTGGCGGTGCAGGTGATCGGGCCCTATCTGGAAGACCGCACGGTGCTGGCGTTCGCCGCCGCCCTGGAGAGCCTGGTGGCGCCCCTGCCGCAGGCACCGCTGGCGGCGCCGGCGTGAAGGGGTGACACTGAATATACCTTGCGACAAATTGAGGGTGTGGCACGGCGGAAAGCTGTGCTACATTTCAGATCCTGGTTTCATTTTACGCCCTCGCTATTCCGCTGTGCGAAATAACCATGCGGAATTTGTGAGATAAGCAGCACAACAACAACAGGAGTTTTCCATGACTCTGCTCAGCGTATTCCGCAAGCAATTGATGATCGGCGGTTCGGCTCTGGCTTTCGCGACAGCCACGGTCTTCTCTCCCCTGGCCCAGGCCGCGGAGGACACCATCACCTGGAAAGTGCAGTCGCACTGGCCCGGTTCCAGCAGCTCCTACGAGGACAGCCTCAAGCGCATCAAGCGCGTGCTTGAAGAGCGCACCGACGGCAAACTCAAGCTCGAGCTCTACGAAGCCGGCGCCCTGTTCAAGGCCCAGGAGACCTTTAACGCGGTCAGCCGCGGCGTGATTCAGATGGGCACCATCTCTCCGGCCTACGCGCAGGACAAGATGAGCCTGGCCGGTATCGCTTCCGGCCTGCCGTTCGCCTTCCGCAACGTCTGGGAAGCGGCTTACTTCCACAAGAACATGGGCTTCGAGGACATGCTTCGCGAGGAAGCGGCCAAGCACAACGTCTACTACTCCACCGACAAGGTGTACCCCACCGAGATGGTGGTGAAGAAGCCGATCGAAAGCTGGGATGATTTCACCTCCCTGAAGATCCGCTCCTCCGGCGCCCTGCAGAAGTTCCTCAGTGAAGCCGGCGCGGCGGGCACCTACATTCCGGGCGGCGAGCTGTACCAGGCGCTGTCCAGCGGCGTGGTCGACGGTGCCCACTGGGGTGCCGCCCAGGGTGCCGCCAGCATGGGTCTCTACGAAGTGGCCAAGTACCACGTGCAGCCGGCTCTGAACATCGCCGGTACCGACGCCTTCATCGTCAGCCAGAAGGCGCTGGATAAGCTGCCCGAAGGCATGGCCAAGATCGTCAAGGATTCGCTCAACGAGCAGTTCTGGATTCGCACCAACGAATACCTCTACAAAGAGCGGATCACGCTGGCCAAGGTGATGGCCGAGCAGGATGTGAAGATCAACACCATGCCCCAGGACGTGCAGGACAAGCTGGCCAAAACCGCCCAGAAAATGTGGGACGAGGAAGCCAAGCGTAGCGACAAAGCCGCCGAAGTGGTTGAGAAGCTGAAAGGCTTCCTGTCCGATCTCGGCTACCTGTAACACCCGAGAGCGCCCCGGGGGAGCCATGCGGCTCCCCCTTTTATTGTCCGACTATTGAGCCCCCCGCGGAGGAATCATGTCCTTCCTGCAGACGCTGATAAACGGGGTGACCCGCCTGAACGACTTTCTTGGCCGCTGGATCGCCCATCTGATCTTCGCCATGACTGCTCTGCTTCTGTTCGAGGTCATTTGCCGTTACGTGTTTGACGCCCCCACGGTCTGGACCACCGAGTTCGCCCAGTTCCTGTTCGCCATCTATTCGATCATGGCGGGCGGTTATGTGATGGCGCACCGGGGTCACGTGAACGTGGACCTGTTGTATTCCCATTTNTCGCCGCGCGTTCAGGCGGTGATCGACGTGTTCNCCTCCGTGGTGTTCTACATTTTTATTCTCGCGTTTTTGTATTTCGGTACGTCCATGGCCTGGGAATCGTTCCAGGGCCAGGAAACCACCTATTCCGCGTGGAACCCGCCGGTATGGCCGGTGAAAGCCTTTATCCCGCTGGCGGTGACGCTGGTGTTGCTGCAGGGCACCGTGAAGCTGCTGCGCGACATCGCCGTGGCCATCAACCCGCGCTACGCCGACGTATTGAAAGACGGTCTCGACGACGGTGAGGGTGTCGCCGACAACATCGAAAGCGATGTGCAGGAGCAGCAACGATGAGCATCGAAATGATTACCCTGCTGTTCTTCGGCTCGCTGCTGTTCTTCCTGGTGCTCGGCCTGCCGCTGGCCTTCGTGCTGGGCGGCGTCTCGGTGATCTTCCTGTATTTCACCTGGGGCCCGGACGCCTTCTACATGGTCGCTTCGCAGATATGGAGCACCATGGGCAACTTCACCCTGGTGGCGATACCGCTTTTCGTGTTCATGGCGATGGTGCTGGAACGCACCGGCGTCGCCAAGGACCTCTACCGCATGATGTATCTGTGGTGGGGCGGCCTGCGCGGCGGTCTGGCCATCGGCACCCTGGGTATCTGCGCCATCTTCGCCGCCATGTGCGGGATCAGCGGCGCCGCCGTGGTGGCCATGGGCACCATCGCGCTGCCGTCCATGCTTGAGCGCGGCTACGACAAGCGCATGGTGCTCGGCTGCATCAACACCGGCGGCGGCTGGGGCATTCTGATTCCGCCCAGCATCCTGATGATCCTCTATTCCCTGATCACCGGCGTGTCGGTGGGGCAGATGTTCGCCGCCGGCGTGCTGCCGGGCATCCTGCTGATGGTGCTGACCTGCATCTACATCATCGTGCGCTGCTACTTCCAGCCGCATCTGGCCCCGGCCCTGCCCAAGGACGAGCGCGCCTCCTGGCGGGAAAAAATGCTCGCCCTGCGCGCCGTGATCCTGCCCATCATCATCGTGGTGGTGACCCTGGGCTCGATCATCGCCGGCGTCACCACGCCCACCGAAGCGGCCGCCGTGGGCGTATTCGGCGCGCTGGTCTCGGCGCTGGTGTACCGCAAGTTCTCCTGGGAACTGATGCGCGACGCCTCGATCCGCACCTTCAAGCTCACCGGTATGATCATGTGGATTCTGTTCGCCGCCCACGCGTTCAGTGCCGCCTACCAGAGCATGGGCGCGCAGGAGCTGATCGAAGGCATGATCACCGGCATCCCGGGTGGTCCCTGGGCCGTCATCATCACCATGATGGTGATCGTGTTCTTCCTGGCCATGGTGCTGGATCCGGTCGGCATCATGCTGATCACGCTGCCGGTGTTCCTGCCCATCGTGCAGTCCATGGGCTTCGATCCGGTGTGGTTCGGTATCCTGTTCGTGATCAACATGGAGATCGGCTATATGACGCCACCCTTCGGGTTTAATCTGTTCTATCTGAAGGGCGTGGTGCCGCCGAGTATCACCATGAAGGACATCTATGTGTCGGTGATTCCGTTCGTGCTGGTGGAGATTGTCGGCCTGGCGCTGATTATGATCTTCCCGGAGATCGCCACCTATCTGCCCGACCTGATGTTCTGACCGCGCTTTCATGCGGTATTGAGAAAACCCGGCATGCGAAAGCACGCCGGGTTTTTTTGTTCACTGTTTTTTAGCGGGGAGGATGGTGTCTCCAGAGGGGACGCGGGTCTGTGTTCTGCCCTTCCGGGAACGCCGTGAACCCGTCCCTGGGGGCTCCCTGTCGAACGTCCTGTTCTCCAGGGTC
>FUFK010045157.1_pt1 | contig 10934 bp, 30 predicted proteins | sample 1021851 | NCBI WGS metagenome assembly FUFK01 (sample SAMEA51879418, study PRJEB19060) | metagenome
CATTCTTCAACAACCTCTTGTGCATAGTGTCTATGCATCGGAGCCCAAATTCTACCTCCTTCAAAAATAGGAGATACTGAATGTACTCTTGCATACTTATCATTTCCTCGCGACGGTGTCCAGTTCGTAACTGGAATCCCAACTCTAAAAAGTTCATGGTATAGAGGGATCCCCGCTGCCTTGGCCTCGATCAATACTTTATCTGCATTATACCTAATCGCTAGTCTATGTGCTTTTTCTTTAAGTTCAGGAAACTCCCAACGACCTCTTTGAGCATCAAGTAAAATAGCTTGTTGCCCTTCATCCTGGTTGTTAAAAATACCCCAAGTAGTTATGGCCGAATAGTCAGCAGATTCTTTTTTAAGAAACGCTGTATCAATAGATTGCAATACAAAAATAGGTTTTGGCATTCTCTCACTTGTCCAGTTACGCCACCACTCTCGTTTTAGAATAGCTCCCTGTTCCGCGGTCGGTTGTTGCATGTACTGTGCATTCCAAGAGGCAACAGGTAATGAAGCTTGAGTTTTTAATAACTGATCAATCTCCCAATACTCTGGCCAACAAGGTTTGCCATTACCCATGATAGCAGGGAACTCAATGATNTCCCATTTGTCTGCTCCTTCTTCTGCAGCCTGTGATTCAATTAATCTTGCCGTTAGATCTTTTGTAGACCAACGTGTCATAACNACAACGATACGACCACCTGGTTGTAAACGTTGACGTGGACCAGATAGATACCAGTTCCACGCTTTATCAAAAGCTTTACCGTCTCGTTTAATATCTTGTTCTTTGTGAGGATCGTCGATGATTAATAAATCAGCACCACGACCTGTGATTGCTCCNCCNACACCAGCTGCGAAATATTCTCCGCCCTGTTCCGTTTTCCATTTTCCAGCGGCTTGTGAATCCTCCATCAGTCTTGTATCAAAAAGCTCCTGGTACGAGGGATCGTCGAGCAAGTGTTTTACTTTACGACCAAAGTCTACAGCTAGATCTGCTGTGTGAGTCGTTTGAATAATTTTTAGTTTTGGATTCTTTGCAATCATCCACGCTGGTAAGAAGTAAGATGCAAACTCAGACTTCGTATGTCTTGGTGGCATGTTTACAATAAGTCTATCAATCTTACCTTCAGCGAGTTTATTGAATTTATCTGCAATAATTCTATGGTGTCTNCCATTGATGAAGTCTGGCCACATATGTTTGACAAAATTCAAAAAGTCCCCAGAAGTCTTTTTCTTAGCCTCATCCAACTTGATAGCTATCTTGGCTTCTATATACTCTTGCCTCTGCTTTTCAGTTAAATTTTTTAAAATATTTTTTTCTGTTGTTTTTGTCATGAACCGTTTTGATTTCACCTTACCATGATTGTGTAAATTAAGCTATATAGGGTAGGTCTTGGGACCCCTTTTTGCGTTTCAGGGGGGAGGGGGGTCAATAAAACATTCAGATTTGACCTGCCTTCAGGATCCCTATAAGGGTGGGCCCGCCCACAAACAAGCCCCCCACATTTGGTATGTTCCCCGAACCCCGACTACTAGATGTTGTGCCATGGAACGGGAAACGGGGCGGCTGGAAAAAAAAATTGGGGGTGGGCCCGCCCGCGCGCAAGCCCCCCAGAAAAACTCATTTTGGACGTGATGTAAATGCAACAGTCCCAGATTTTACTTGACACAATATATTGTGTATCAGGGAACGAGGATGCCTGGTTGATCGTTGATTTCGTTCATGACTTCTTCTTGACCCTTGCAGATTGGTTCGGCTTCAATTCCTTTTTCAACAAGTTCCATGATCCGTCGACCAGGAAACAATAAAAATTTTCCGCGTTCATCGGAACAGGAAACGAGGATCAGGGAATTTATGGGATGTCTTTTGTGCCATGAAATTTGGTGTGGGGAAAACTTGATTTTGCCCCCTTTTGCTACCTTTAATTCAACGGTGAAAAAGAAACCATTTTGAGCGTATCCCAATAAGTCAGGTAAGCCAGGAATTGCCCAATTTTCAATGCGATCCCACGATATTGAGGGGGTGCATTTCTTCAATATTTGGTAGAGTTTTTGCTCTGGTTTTGCCATGATTTTTTAAGGTAGCATACTGTTGCAAAAATACAACACATGAAAGGTTATTTTAAGCTTGACCTCTCCCAGTATATCCCTCATAAGGGGGGATGACTTATATTTTTAAAAAAATAAAAATAGGAGATAAAACATGAGTGATAAAATAAATAAGGAAGATATAAAAAAAGTTATTCTGACTTATGTCAAAGATACGAAGCAGATTGAAAAGAATAAATTTGCTGAAGATAAAGGCATGAGAAGAATTATGTTAATGTCATTCAATGCAAACGCCTCAAATTTAAAACTATTTGCGGACTGTTTTACTGACTTATATTTGTCAGTTATTGATGAAATGAATATCCAAAAAGAATTGGATAGATGCATTACAATAAGAAATGAAAAAGCCCAAAAGGGCTTTTTCAAAGTAGGGGGGAGAAGGTGAAAGTATTTGAATTTGATGTCCCTTGCTCTTATCATTATGTAATTGAAGCAAAAACCGAAAAGGAAGCTAGAAAAATATTGGTTGAAAAAGGAGGCATGGATATTCAAGGACGTCTATGCCTTGAGGAAGACAATTACAAGAAAGCGAAAATTATAAAATGAAAGAAAATAATTTCTACATCACGTATTACGCTACAAAACACCGTAGGGTAATAAGTAGGAAAGGGAAATGGACTGGAGATTGTTTCAGTTCATTTCGGAAGTCGGATGGCGTTCCATACTTAAGATACTTTGATATTGATCAAAATGGTATGAGAACGGCAACTGGCTTTTATAAGTTAAGTTATATAAACAAGTTAAATTAGGGGGAAAAATGGTAACTAAAAAACACTTCAATAAAATAGCTGAAATAATTAGAGAATGTACTAGCACTAGTAGCATTGAAAGTAATACGCATTCTTTCGTTTCTAAGTTAGCTGATTTTTTTGAAAAAGAAAATCCAAACTTTAAAAGAGGTAAGTTTATTCATGCCTGTTTTAATGATAAGAAATAACTAGAGGAAAAAACATGATAGATAAAGAATTGATCTTGATAATTCTCGGTTGTCTTATGGTTTATGTCTTTTTAAGAATAGACGAGGCAAAAAGGAAGAAGCGAGAGCGTCAAGAAAGATTGAATAGAATTAAGTTTGATTAAGACTTGAGCCCTGATCCGTTAGTTGCCCTTGCGAAAGCGAGGCGTAAACGAGGTTGCAACACTCTAACGGATCTGGGGTCAAGTGTGATGACATTAAACTGTGCACGAAAACATTTGACCACGGTCAAGTAACAGGGCGATGGAGTAGGGTTATGGGGGTAAGATACCATGACCAGTAACTGCACTGCTTGACCAGGAAAGGTTTATCAATCCTCCTTAAAGTTTAGATTGATGAACCACAACACCATGGCGTTGCGGTGCAACTTTCCGCAACGTCTATTTCCTAAATATAAGGGAATGGGGACAACCATAGGTTGTTCCCATTTTAGGAAAAAATTAAAATTAAAATGAAAGGGTACAAGCGTTGACAATAATTTATTTATCCCTTATTGTCCCAAAATATGAAAGTTATAAAAAAAATAAAAAAGGAGAAAAAACATGGGTGATAGAGTTAGCATATCATTTAAAGACAACATGAGTATGGACAGTAGCGAAAGCCCCTCAATATTTCATCATTGGGGTGGAACGAAGTTTCCAAAAACTGCTATGCAATTTGTAAAAGACTTAAAGAAAACAATTAAGAGGATGAAAAGTAAAGGTAGTGACCCCCTTACTAGGTTAGAAAGTAGAAACGTAGTGACACAATTCTTTCTTTATATAAATGAGTTTAAAGACATGAAATACACTACTAAAATAATATCAGACGAGAAGAACCCTTTCGAGATAAAGGAAGTCGAGAAGCATCCAATGTTATTTTGTCACTCTCTCTATATGGGTAAAGACAAACACGATGGGGACAATTCCGACAACGGTCATTACACAATATATCTACAAGAAGAAAAAATGAAAAATGAGAAAGGGGAGTTTATAGCATGATGGATGGAAACTCATACGCACAAAACATGGCTAAAATTATTACTGACTTGTCAAACACAACGACAAGCAACACAGAAAAAATAGTTTTAGAGCATGTCAACAAGGTGCTTTTTAACATAATGAAAAGGTGNAAAGAAAAAGGCGAGAAAGANGATAATTTTCAAGCCATGAAAGAAGCGATCNTGGAAATTTTAAGCTTCATGGAAGAAAANAAAAAGAGGATAGAGGAGNTAAGCAAATGAAAACAAAAAAGGGGGAATGATGAAAAGAAAAATATTAACAAATGATGAGTTTCTTAATATGTTAGACGGCATACTACCTGAAAACGATAGAAGCAAATTAATTGAATGCTATCCAGAAGAAGAACAAGCAAATGGAGAGGTACATAAGAAAGCTAGGATGTATGAAAAAAGATATATAAAATGGAGGAAAGGAAGATGAAAGCAAAAAAGATTAAAGAGAAGTTAGAATTTTGGTCTTTGTATTACAGGCAAGAGATTATTTGGTTTGTAATAGGTTTTATATTGGGGGCGATAATATTATGAAACAAAGCCCAATGTCAGATGAATTTCACGATTGGTTAGACCAATGCCCTGTACAATGGTTCAGGGGAGCAGTAAGCAAGGGTCATGTTGCATACTATTTTGAAACGCCAGACAAAGATGTAAATGATGAGGAGAACGAAGATTTAGTATTCNNGAAAGAACNGCNNNAATGCCAGTNCAAAGTANAGATTANGGNTCAATACTATACAACCATTATCTTTGGTGTTTGAAAGAGGGTAGGAATATAGATTGGTTTTACGAAGAAAAAACAAAGGAAGAGGAACAAGCGAGAGAGCAGAAAGGATAAAATGAGTAGCGAGAAACTAAAAACATACACAATATATGGCGTACAATCCGTACATCATAGGACAGAAGTAGAAGCTAATTCTTATGAGGAAGCATTGAAATTAGCTGATGAAAACCATGCAGAATATGATTGGAAGGAATGCTATTTAGGGGATTGGGATTATGAATAATAACTATGTAAGAATAACAAATGATAAGGGACAAGAAGTAGTATGTGATAATTTTAGTCAATTATTTGAATGCTTAACTGGAGTAAATGAAAAATTACTACCTAATAACTTTAAAGTTCAAATATGCGAGGATGATTGGGAGTTCTACGATTTTCCTCTAAAACAACAAGCGAAAGAGCAGAAAGGATAATATGCCAATAGAACATTATAAAGGTTTTGAAATATGTGAAATGTGGGAAAGCGAAGTCCCATATTATATCGTGTGTAAAGAGTTTAAAGAAGACCCGTTCTGGGAAATAGGCACAACACAATACGATACAATTAAGAAAGCCAAAAAAGGAATAGACGAGGGTTGTTATAATTAAACTATTCTAATTATCTTACCCATTTTATGTTTTGGTTTATCACAACGAAGCACAAGCCGATGGCTTTCAGAATTACTTACAAGTCTATTTTCAAGCAGGGTCATAGTAGTAAGATCGTACATTTCTCCGTTAGGAAGTTCTATTTGAACCCTAGCGTCCAAGCACACGGGTGATTGCATGAATTTATCTATTGCTTTCTTTAACTGTCTGCCGTCTACCATAATTGACATTATAGGATTTCAACGTTAAACTGTCAAGCATGGGTGTTCCTAAAAAACTAACTGAAATGCAAAAAAGATTCTGTAAGATTCTTGTCTATGGTGATGAGAAGACAGGAGAGCCAGTATCTCAAACAGAGGCGGCTATTCAAGCAGGTTATTCAAGAGGCAGGGCAAGGACAGAGGGTGCCGAGCTTATGAATGCAACGCTATCCCCACTAGTTGTGGCTTATAAGAACAAGCTGGATCAAGAAAAATTTGAAAANCATAAGGTGACATTTGATGGACACCTAGCTGAAATGAACAGGCTCAAATACAAAGCTGAAAAACAAGGTAGAATACAATCAGCGATAAATGCAGAGATACATCGAAGTAAGGTTGGCGGTATTTATATTGAAAGAAAAGAAGTCAGATCAGGAAAACTAGACTACAAGCAAGCTAAACAAAAATTAAAAGATCTAGAGAGTATAGCTTACGCTGAAGAAGAAAGTAAAAAAATTACAGAGTAACTCTATCCATAGAAAGTATACAACCAATTGGAAAAATATTTCTATCTGAAAAACATTCCTCTTTAGTATCGAATGTACTAAACGTATACAAAAACTTTTTAGTCTTTTTGTAAACATACGCTTGAGTTAGCATAGTGCACGCCTCAAACTTATCAAACTCTTCCGCAGTTGCATGCGATGACTCACCGGTTATGTCAACCCAACGGATTTGATAGAAGTAATATTTCTTCTTATTTATTATTGCGTGTTTATATCTCTTTTTTCTTCTACGTTTTGGCATGAGTATGTATACTATTTTAAAAGTAAATATGAAAATCGAAAATCGAAATCCGTATGCGCGACCCCTATGAGAGCAAAAAAACCTTGTAAATCAACACTTCTAGACGATTTGTACCCTGAAACAAAAATAAAAAGCTAGTAAAATAGCCATTTATTGAATTTGTACCTTTTTCATGTTTTGACCTAGGGTACAAAAATGGACGAATAACTGTTGGTATTACTAACTAATTTGATTTGTACCCTGTAGAGAGGTAAAAAACAAAAACTTTTTTTAAAATTAAAAATATCTGTGAGATTGGTATACAAAAGTTATTTATTCAACTGTGAGTAGTATTTATCAACCCTACGTAGAAATTCCCATTGGCATTGTACAAATTCCTTGCCATCAACTACAAATTTCTGAAAAAAGCCATCTTTTGAACACATTAGAATAACACCCTGATTGATCTTTGTGTCATAAATGTGATTGTGAGCCATGGCGTAAGCTCCTAGTTGTAAGAAATAGTCTTCAATCCACTCTCTTTTCTTTGGTTTATTGGTTTGTTTAAAGTCAACGATACTGTCCTTGTTGCTATAAATACCCACTACATCAGTAGCTCCAGCGTATAGGTCAGGATAATATACTGTCACCTCAAGTCCCCATAACTCCTCCAGATCCCCGAGCCCCGATTCAATAACCTTCTTGGCCATGAGCCCTGCTTCCTTACCCACGGATGTCAAATCTAAATGGCCTGAGCCCCTCAAATACGCCTCTAAATACGTATGCATCGATGTACCTCGCATGGCTGCTAAATCACGCTGTCTGTCCGCCTGACGAGCTCCTAGACGTGCTTTCCAGGCCTCTAAGGCTTTCCTCTTCTCTTCGGGCTGTGTTTGACCGAGGATCGTGGTAACAGATGGTAATTTACTGTTATCTATACTGTAGTGTCGGTGTCCATTAATTAACGCTCTGGTCGAGGAAGGGTAATTAAACTTTTTATTCCACTTCATAAGGGATTACTTTCCCTTGTTCATGGTCTTGTCGATATTATTAAAAGCAACAGAGTCGTGAATATTACCAGAGACAGATATTCTAGTGCAGTCTGATTTAAAAGGACTGACCCAATGTTTTAACCACGCTGGGAATATAAACATATCACCTTCTTCTGGGAAGTGGGATTGGTAGGTAATAGCATCTCTTATACCCTCGCCATAGATAAACTGAATACCACCAGGGCCACCGGATCTGCCCTTGTATTCTTTATTTTCTTTTTTTAATTCTTCGGGGATCTGGCAATAAATAACAAACGATAGTTTACCATCATGATCGTGCGGTGGGTTAAAATCAAACTGTCTTTGATAGTTAATCCATAGAGCTGAGATTAAATACTCAGGTTTCTTTTTGAAAGGTTTAGATTGGTAGCTTTGAAAGGCCTTATCGTAAATGCCAATATAATTAGATAACCATGGTACCAGAACGCCTTGGTTTCTAAATCCTATTTCCTTATGTAGTTGTCCAGCTAATTTAGATTCGAAGTTTTCTTTACTNGCTTCTCCCTCACTTAANAAAAGCTTTCTAAACTCTTCTGCTATTTTTAATTTAACAAGACAAGGGCCCCAATTAAAAGTGTTAACCTCAATCTTCTCTCTTTGATCCATCTTTGGCATGATCCTCCTTTGTATAATGATCTATAATTTTTTGCAATAGTTTACGCTTTGTGTAAGCGTAGGGTATTAAACGTTTAGCTAATTCAAAACATTGTCTGTGACTACTACGCCAACGCCATTGGTCTTTGTAATGTGGCTTTGACCCCGGTTCCTGATTCTTGTGTATNAGTCTCACGGTGCCGTAACCTGTGGCCTCATGAAATCTTTTTACAGTTTCTTCATCAGTCATACTAAGTTCCATTCTTATCACGTTAAAAGTATATGGTCTTTTCTTTCCCTTCTTTAAATAAGTTGTTTTAAAGATTTGCACACAACCTTCGCCGTCAAACAAACCTGCTAAATACTTGTCTTCCATTTACCCAATATCCTATCAAACACCCATAGGATAAGGATACAAAGTAAAACTAGTCCGCACATCGTAAAGAAAACAATATAGAATAAAAAGTCGGCTATAAAATTTAATATTTTCTTCATAGAATATTTACCATCCATAAAGAAAGTATAATTAAAGACAGAAGAATGGTGCCAATAACCATAAAGATATGATCTCTAGGATCCATAGCCCGTTCCCTTGTCCCTGTTTCTCCATCTTTTATTCCAGGACCAAACNTTAAGTTTAGAACTGTTTCTCTCTACAACTGCATAAAAAACATCAAGACATTTTTTAATTAATTTTTTTATATCATCTATCGCGTCGGGTATCGTTTTCATTTGTTAAAGAACCTCCTCTTCCAGTCTTCGTAGATCATTCTCTCTACGTTCTTTAACTTACGCTTTATCTCTTTATTTTCTTTCTCTAGTCTTTCTATCATTAAAGTTAAATCGTTAGGGCCTCTATCTTCACTAGACTTTTGCATCTGTGAAATTTGTTTTTCTAATTCCTCTGCTTCCTTTTTAGTTGTTACCATTAAAAACAATCATAGCAATATCTGTCATCACGGGAAGACCATTGATCTGTACTAGGTATACAACCACATGACTTACATTTATTATTTGATTCCTCTTTTTTCTTTTTTTGTTCTTCAACAAAATGTTCATTAAATAATTTCAAGAAAGCGTGGTAAGCGCCGCCGCCTTGATATTCTTCGTCACCTTTCATTTTCCTCCTTTCTTTAATTGTTCTATTCTGTATTTTAAACCATCAATCGTTGTGTACATCCAACCACAATCTCTGGGTTTAATTTGTTTTTTAAACCATCTGATGGTTAATCTTAAAGCTGCGATTTGTTTTTTATTTGTCATCATTTTACTTGTCCAAATGTTACTCTAACTGCTGCTTTTGCGGGATNCCATTCAAAGTCTNCCCAATTAACTTTACTGCAACTTGTCAGAGCTAGGATGAATATAATCATTATAATCACTCTCATCTTTTATTTCTCCTTCTGATTGACACATCGGGCACTGTACAACGACATCTTTGTCAGTTGATACATCTTTTTTAACTCTAATGTATCCATTTCCAGTGCAACGAGGACAAATCATCTTCTAATTCCATTATCTAATGCTCTTTTTCTTAAACTTTTAAATCTATTTTCTCTTTCTAAAACTTGTTTTATTACTTTATGATACACATAATGCCAGTTTCTACCAGCATAATGACAAACTAATTTAAAATCTTCTCCATGATTCATAACCCAACTAATTGCTCTTTCAGCTGAGTTGTGATCTGAACTATACAAAGCATCGTCTAGAGCTTTGCTTAAAACATTCAACCAAAGTTTAGACTCTGGTTCTTTGTTTCTTTCAAACAGGTGAATGACGTTACTATTTGCCGTTCCCTGACTTCTGAATTGAGATCTTGCCATTTAATTTCTCTGCTTTCTCGTTTGCTAAAGACTCTATCGTTTTACTAATCGACAGCGGCGTTCCGCCCGGTAATAAAACTTTCGACAGCTTCTTTAAAGTGTTATATGCTTCGTGTGTTAACGAAACATTTCGATATTTTGATATATCAGTCATGCTTTCTCCTTATGATTTTCATGGGTAGAATATAGGATAATACGAGGACAGTGTCAATGTTAAAATTTATATTAGTGCTACAGGTGTGTTCTTTTTTAAGTGGAGAATGTAAACCAGCAGTACAACCCACAATTGTATACAATAGTTGGGCTGATTGTGCCACTGATGCATCAGTTAAAAGTTTAGAACTCTTACGAAAAGAGGGTAAAGACATTGTCAATAAATATAGACTAGCAGTTAAGTTTGGTTGTTATCCTGTTAACGATATTTAATTAGTACAATAGTGACCAACAAATAACTTATCATCCTTAGTATACCAACCCTGATCTTTTACATCCGTGTGATCAAAATAAGTTACATTAGTTTTCATCCATTGATAAACATGTCTTTCACAAGTTAGTCCTGCTTCGATAGGATATTTAATCTGTTCTAATCCGCCTGTAGTTAACAATAAGATTACTACAAACTTCATACACACCTATAATCGCCAGCAAATATTATCTTATCAACGTGGTTAGATTTTTTATTTACATAACTAACTAAGAAAAACTTTTTAGCATCTAGCTTCTTAATTAGTTTATGTAAACTCATCTCACCTATTTCTTGATAAGTATCTGGGACTATATCCCAATCTTTAACGTCGTAGACATCATGACCTTCTTTTGGTTTGATTTCTTTTATTGCATATTTGTATCTCATATCAAAACCACCCACTACTATTTGTGTGTCTTACTACATCACTTGAAGTGCTAAAGTGTTCTTGCCTTCTCCCCAATGGGACATGTTGTTTATACTTTTGTTCAAACTCCATGTCAGACATAGTTTTAAAATCTATTTCCTTTTCTTTTAGGTCATTAGATCTTTTTAGT
>FUFK010717975.1_pt1 | contig 10934 bp, 10 predicted proteins | sample 1021851 | NCBI WGS metagenome assembly FUFK01 (sample SAMEA51879418, study PRJEB19060) | metagenome
TCGAGTTCCCGCCGCAGGAAGCCGCCGAGGTCTTTGTGGATGAAATAATCGAAGGTATTCCGCGCGGTGTAGTCCGTAAGGTGCTTCTCCAGCAGCGTGCGGTTTGGGTTTTTCTCCGTAGGCCGCTTATCAAGAAGGGGAGACCAGGCGGCGCGGAGACCCGGTGAACTAGTTATCAGGGAGACGATTCGCTCGACGGCTTCGGCGTTCAGCTCAGCCTGTTTGCGGTTTTCCGGGTCGGAGCAGTAGCGGAAGTAGAACACCAGCGCGCCATCCACTTCATCCCATATCTCGCCACGTCCCCAAGTCTCTTTTTCCCCTTGTCCCGCTGTCCTGTTTTCTCCCCGTCCCAAAATAAACCGGCGTTCCTTACCGCTCTGCGGGCGGTTGTTGTCCTTCACGGTGTCCGCCTCGACCAGTTTGAAATGAACCGGCTTTCCATCATCGAGCCGGAAAACATAATTTCGGAATGCCTCGCTTGTCTTTACATAATACTGATCATGATTTGCCCAGTATAGCTTTACCTCCTCGCCTTCGTATGGGATTGCGTAAACGCCTTCCTTGTATCGGCGGAGCGAGATAAAATCGCCTTCGTTGTAATAACGGCGAAAGAAGTTGTAGAGATGAGAGAAGACATCGTTTTCCACCGCCTCCGTGTCAAACTCGGGGTTGTACCCTGCCTGAAGTTCCTTGACCCTTGGCGCCTGAGCGGGATCCTCGAAGCCGAGAGCCTTGGCTTGTTCCTTTGCCTTTTCCAGCTCCGCAAGGAGTCCGGAGCGGCTTTCGCTTTCATAATCGCTCAAGACCTCGCGAACCTGCGGCAGCAGATCATTTTCCAGAAAACCGTTGATCTCGTCCCGCCTGGCATTCATGATGCGGTAGATTCCAAAATCGAGATCAGCCCGATCAAACTGAAACATCTCCGCCAGTAATTCCTTCAATCTCTCAAAGTTTTTCGACATAAATTATTTATTTCTACACGACACTCCAGCGAATTGTAAACAGCGGCTCAATCCGCGTCTCCTGTACCATCTGTTTTTCGAGTTTTTCGATCAGCCTGTCCCTTCGTTCCATTATCTCGTCTTCGTATTCGAAGATACGCTGTCGTTGCCGGCGCTTCTGCTTTTCCAGTTTTCTAATTTGATTTTGCAGGGCATGCTGTTCCTCGGTGGTCGTGGCCAGGCGCGCCTGGCGCGTCAGCGCCTTGATCCGCTCCTTGGTATCCCTGAGTTCTTTTTCGGCCGCCAGCACCATATCATCTGCCCACTTCTCGAGCTTTTCGCGCTCTTCCCGGAAATGGAGGCTGTTGGTTTCCATTGAGCGTGCAATGGTGGCATTTGCGTGCCGTCCGGCCTCTGCCGCGAGCCTTTCCTCTACTGCCGCCGGAATGGAATCGACCGGTTCTGCAACAGCATCACAATTAAACATCTTTTCAATTGTTTCCTGATCCAGCGATCTGCCATTATCATCAATACCTGAAAAAAGCAGAAATTCCTCACGCTCGAAGGTATTGATAACCAATCGCTGCAGACAAAGCCATCCGGAGCTCCCCTTAAGCGCTTCGACAAGAGCAAGGCGGGTTGGACGGTTAGTGATGTCGAATTTAACATGTGCCAAAGGAACAACGGTATTTTTCCCCGCTTCGATAACATATTCTCCGAGCGGATGAGATAAACGGTAGAGAAAACTGCCGGGCTGCACCTGCTGATCCTTGGAAATCATCCGATAGTGTCCCGGCCGGACACCCTCACAGGGCGGAGTTTCAAGATCAAAGCTGAAATTAGCGTTGTCAAACTCAGCCTTGCCCTGTAAAATGAAATGCGTCAACCGCCAAAACAAAATCCCAACATAATCAAGCCGCTCACGCGCTCCGTCAAGATTGACCCGAAGACGAGAATGGACATCTTCATCAAAATTCTCAAGTATCTGCTGCCGGGTTTCCTTCATCCGCGCGTCAATCTTTTCTTCCAGCTCTTTTCGAAGAGCAAGGAAAGCTTCCTCTATCTCTTGTGGAGTACGGCACTGCCGGTAAATTTCATTGACACGTTTTTCAAAATCAACGCCAGATTCGATTGTACCCAGAACCTCGTCCGATGCTCCGAAAACACCGCTGAACAAGGTGAATTTTTCTTCAAGAAGCTCGTAAACGCGCCGATCGGCAGCATTGCGCTCATTGAGGAAATTGATAACTACTACATCGTGCCTTTGCCCGTATCTATGACAGCGGCCAATCCTTTGCTCGATGCGTTGAGGATTCCATGGAAGATCATAATTTATCACAAGAGAACAAAACTGCAGATTAAGCCCCTCGGCTCCGGCTTCGGTTGCAATCATAATTTCGCCATGATCACGGAAATGCTCGATCAGCGCGGTTCTTATATCTACGGCACGTGACCCCGTAACACGTCCTGAGTTAAGATTTGCTTCGACCCAACGCTCATAAATTCTTACGGTATCGGGATCGTTGTTGGAACCATTGAAATTTATGACCCGGCCCTGATAGTTATTTGCCTCCAAAAATTCTTTCAAATACTCCTGAGTACGACGCGATTCGGTAAAAATAACGGCCCTTCGCAATGCACCCATTTCAGCCATCCTCTGAAATCCGATTTCAAGGGCACTAATAAGTGCGCGGCTTTTTGTATCAATTCCGATTGCTTGGGCTCTATTGACAAAAAGATTCAACAGATCGATTTCCTGATTGATTTTTTCAATATCAATTTCGGGCTTATTACTTACATTATTGCCCGTCTGCAGCATCAATTCATGGTCTTCAGAATCTTCAGATAAAGCTGCGGTTTCTACCAGTTCATCTAAAAGATCGTCTTCGAGCTCAGCGGCTTCGATCAACATCTCTGCAAAATTATTGCCTTCGACGGCATCTTGACCGTTTGCATTGTCGCGAATAGCTTCCAATGTGCTGCACATCGACTTGAGAGTAGCCGCTACGGCACGTGGTGAAGAAGCAAGCAGTTTTCTTAAAATTATTGTAATCAAATGACGCTGACGGTAAGGAATGCTGTAAGTATCCTGACGCTGGAGAAATCCTGAAACATCTTCGTAAAATGTCTGTTCCTGATCTGTTGGAATAAAAGATTGGGTAATCAACCGGCGATTGGTGTATTGAATATATTCGACAACCTGTCTCCGCAATGTACGGTGACAAAAATTGCGGAGACGGTTCTGAAGTTCCTCTAAATTTCCATTATTGATTGCGAACTGGTTACGGAAGGAAGTTACGTCGCCGAAAATATTTTCATCGATCAAAGTCGAGAGTCCGAATAATTCGAGAAGGGAATTTTGCAGTGGGGTTGCCGTTAACAGTATTTTTTTGCGGCCCTCAATCGCAAAGCGAATATTTTGTCCCATTCGATTAGATTGCCTGTAAGCATTGCGCAGTTTATGAGCCTCATCGATTACGACCAGATCCCAAGGCACAGAACGGATTTCGGCGGCTTTTTGACTGGCATAATGCAGCGATGTAATCACAATTTCATTGCATTGAAAGGGGTTTTCGTAACCATTGACTTGTCGTGACCGATACTCCCTGGCATCCAGTATTACTGTCGGGAGACTGAATTTCTCAAAGAGCTCAATTGCCCATTGCTTACGTATCGAAGCAGGACAAATGACCAGAAGACGCCGCCGCCTTTCGGCCCAGAACTGGCATAAAACCAGACCGGCTTCAATAGTTTTTCCAAGCCCTACTTCATCGGCGAGCAAAACGCCTTTTGAAAGCGGAGATCTGAATGCGAAAAGCGCCGCATCGATCTGATGGGGGTTTAGATCTACACACGCATCAAAAAGAGAACGGCTCAGTCTATCTATCCCGGATCCGCCCAATCTGGTCAGCTCGTTTGCGAAATACTTTGCATGATACACAGTGCTCATAAGACATAAACTCCTGCAGATTGACGTTTCATGTGCCTCTGAAATCTGTACATGGCTGTGATTGAAATCGATGTGCGAAGCGGCCTATTTGTCATACGCGGATGAACTCGACGGACTGAGCAAACATGCCGGCCGAGCCGCGCAGGGCGTCGGCGGTGCGCCAGAGTTCTGCTTCGAAGTCGAGGGGCGCGGTTGATTGCCGGGGAGCGTTTGTTTTCTTTTTTGCCATTGGTATTAACGATTGCTGTCTGATTCAAGATAGCGCGATACGGTTTTAGCGACTGCTTTATATTTTGCCATTAGTAATAACGATTGTGGCAGATGCCCGGGTTTACCGGCGGGCGCATGCCTGTAGGTTTTGAACCGGAGAGCCGGTCCAAGGCCGTTGCCGCGTGAGATTTTAGCATTAAAACGGTAGTCCGAACAATCATATTAATTTTCCAAAGAGCATTTGTTTATCGGGCTTTTCTTCAGATCTCCGCGGATATTTTTCGGCAAAGGCGGCGGGAGCCGAAAAAAATTTTTATATGCTTTCTGAGGGACACTGCCTGTCACCTATGGTGTGCTAGTATCTGTTTCGCTATGAGGATTGAGCAACACAGAGGCTATGCGGTATGCGGTTGCGGGGCATTGCCGATTAGCGGTAAAGATGCTGCGGCGCGCAGGATCGCAGGCAAAATTGTTGCGACTACAGCAATGTGCGGACTGATGAAAAACGACTTCATGTCTTTGATGAGTCGTTTGCGGACACAGGCGACGGGAGAAATATTCCGCGAACAGGCGGAGGTAGAGGCAAAAAGGTACTTGCCGGAAATCTTTGAACATCGGGAGGACAACTGAACAAAAATGAAACGCAGCGGTTTAGCTTTCGGCATCAGACCCAAATCAATGCTTGTAAAAACAAGTTCGTATGCCTATCGCATTGACGACGAACCCGGATCGGGTGTCAGCGGGCATTTATGGGTATCCGAGAAATGGCTGGAAAAGCGTCGGCAGATAATTGCACGCGACGGCTCACGATGCCGTAACTGCGGAGATTCGGCAAAGCTTGAAGTGCATCAATCAAGGCGATATTTTTCGCGCCGTGCCGGCGGCTTTGCCCCGGGCTGGATTTGTCCTGACGGTGAATTGATAACGCTTTGCGGCAAATGTCATAAAAAAATCCACTCCGACACGGATATTCCCGTTTTTGCAATTGACTAATAACCGGAAAAGGAGAGGACAAAAAGGAGAAAATGAAATTCATGGATAATCTTTTCGGAAATAAATACTCGTTTCCATCAATCATCGACAGCCAGGATACAAATGGCAATGGAGGATTGAATAACGGTTCGAATTCCAAGAGCGGTATGGAAAATTTCGCGACAGGTACCGCGGCATCCGGAAAAAGTAACGACGGCGCGCAACTACCGATGATTGCGGACTTTACACCGCCACGGCAAAAACAATACGGGCTTTCGGCAGTAGAGGATTTCATGTCGAGAGATTTTGAGCAAATAGCCTTCGAAGATGCTTTGCGCATCGATGAGCACGGATATCGCAATGATAGGATCTATGCGCTTATCGAGGAATACAAAAGACTTGTATCAAACGCAATAGCTTATTACGAAGATCACCTTTGCGAACTCAAAGGCGAACTCGTAATACGGAAAAATCAGGGCGCTATCGAGTTGATTGACAGGCTGAACTCACGCATTGAACTATGCAACCGAAGAATCATGATGGCAAAGCAACTTTCCGACAATGCTGAGCAGAAAACCGGAGATGTGCTTCTGATAGAAAATAAATACCGGAGCGGTTTTTCCCGCGGCATTGCGGCTCTGACAGAAGCAAACTATTTACAGCCGCCGCTCCCATAGCCGGACCCGTGAAGGCAAACATTGAGGAGGTAATCGATGTACACGAATAAAGCGGAGATTAATCAATTGATTGAAGAAGAAAACAAAGTACAGAAAAAAAGAATGATGTCGCGGCCGGTGCTGATGCTGCAATGTCTGCTTACGGGCTTCAGCGTGCGGATACTCTCCAAGTCAAGCGAAAAATCCATGGCAAAGATGCGCCGTTATGTTTGGGCAATTTTGATCATTTCATCCATTTGGGCAATCGTCGCTTATGCTTCTACGGAGCGATACTTCAAATGGCCCTGGTGGGCATCGCTGCTGGCGGCGGTCTTTGCCGTAATACTGGTTGTCAATATCGAGAAATTGATTATTCATGCACACAGCCGGTTAACGGCCTTTGCTTTTCGGTTCGTTATCGGTATCGTGATGGCTCTCATCGGTTCGATTCTGATAGATCAGATACTTTTTGCCGATGACATAGACCTTGCCAAGGTCGGACTTGTCAATGAACGTGTCAACAATCTGCTGCCGCAGAAAACGGCAGAGCTTAATGAATCAATAAACAGAGTAAAGCAGGATCTTGAAAACCTGCGGCTGGAATGGGAAAAAGTAACCGCCGAGCTGCGGAAAAGACCTACGATAATGATTGTTGAATATGCCAATAATGCGGTGAAAAGAACAAGGGTAGCAAATCCTTTATTCGAGACGGAAAATTCATTGCGTGAGCAAATGAATATCCTCGACAATGACTTACGGCAGAAAAGCAATCTTCTTTTGAACGTGAAGTTTGTATTGGAAAACGAGCTGCGGGGAAAGGTCGGCTTTTTTGATGATCTGGAGGTAATGAAGGGGATTATCCTGCGAAGCTGGGTAAGTCTCGGCGCATGGCTGATTTTCTTTATATTTCTGCTGGCGCTCGAGCTGCTGGTTGTCTTTAACAAACTTGGCGACGAAGCAACGGATTATGAAAATCGAATAGAATACGAGGACAGCGTCAGAAACCGGCGGCTGGCTTTTCTGAAACAAAGCGTCGAAACCGCATAGCCGTCACAAAGTCCATATTGCCGGCTAATCCTCGAAAATAACCGGCATCCGCAATGCTTCCACGGATTCGCCCGTTACGTTGATTTGATGCGGCGGGCGAATTTTTTAATTTTCCCTGCGGCCGGCATCTATTCAAAATAAAGGTGATAATGCCGTGCGCAGCCGGGATTGAACCGGCGACCACACGCGGGACAGATCGAGCCGCAATCCAGATATTCATCTATCGAAAGCTTATGTCCGCAGCCGCCGCAAAGTACCGCACGCACATTACGTTCGGTTTGCGGCCACGGTGCCGCTTCGTGGTCTGCCGCCTCGCGATGGCAGTCATAGCATGGATACCATTGACCGCAACAGGAAAATTTTATCGCAATAATATCCAGCGGGCTGTTCCAGTGTATGCAGCGCGTCTCATCATCTATGACGCCGCCGTAAATCATTTCACCGAAGATCTGACGCATTGCATTTTTTTTCACAAAAGCCTAGAATAACAGAAACGCTGATATATTATCCGTCAGGCATTATTTCAAGTCATCAGGTTTTACGGAATTTATTTTTAATTATGAACAACGATAACTTTGAAACAGCAACGCTTGCAGCCGGTTGCTTCTGGTGTGTCGAAGCGGTTTTTGATGATCTCGAGGGCGTTACAGACGTAGTTTCGGGCTATTCCGGCGGACACAAGGAAAACCCTACATACGCCGAGGTCTGCACCGGCGAAACAGGACATGCGGAAGTAGTGCAAATCACCTTCGACCCAAAGATTATTTCCTACGACGATATTTTGCGTGTCTTTTTCACCGTTCATGACCCGACAACCCTAAATCGTCAGGGCAATGATGTCGGGACGCAATATCGCTCCGCCATCTTTTATCATAACCCCGAACAGAAAAGAATCGCGGAGGAAATCAGGGATGAAATTGCCGCGGCGGGGATTTACGATGACCCAATTGTTACGGAAATTACTCCCTTCAACCGGTTTTGGCCGGCTGAAGATTATCATCAGGAATATTTCGCAAATAACCCGAACCAACCTTATTGCGCGGCGGTTGTTGCGCCTAAGGTTGCCAAGTTTCGCCGGAAGTATGCGGCGCGGCTAAAGAAATCCGCCTGACAGGAAAGAAAATCAAAGCTTTCCAAACAGCATCAGGACGCCAATTATTATAAAAGCAACGGCTACAATACGTTGCAGCCATTCTGCGGGAACATATTGGCTCAAAATGCCGCCGACCAGAACACCAAGCAGGGAAACCAGGACAAGCGCCAGGCTTGCGCCTAGAAAAACCGCAAGTTTGGAATCCGTTTTGGCGGTCATTGTAATTACGGCAAGCTGTGTTTTATCACCCAGTTCGGCAAGAAACAATGTCAGAAATGCAGTTCCGAAAATCTTCCAATCCATAATTGCAAGATTCTAAACCATCAGGGAGGACGAAGCGAAAAACCCTATTAAATAAGGTTAAATCAGGCTGAAGTTAAGTCTGCGATGCCGCAGCATCCGCAAAGCTGAATGGCAGTTTCCATTCGGATATTACGACAGGCAGGAAATTATATAGCCCGAAGCCGCATCCGTTATGCGGTCGTCAATAAAGGGCTTGCGGGCGTATTTTGCAATCTCCGCAGCGGTCAGACCCGCGATGCTGATGCGGCCGATTTTTTCACGGCTTCGGCGAAGAATCCGGATCAGCGCGGCGTTTCCCTGCGCGATTCTTCCGACCAATTTGTCATATTCGCGGCCATAGATTCTGCCGTCACCGGGAAACAGAATTTCAGCGTGATAGCTGCTCAATTCGACAAAAACTATGCCGGAAAATTGCAAATCGCGGAGGTGCCGGACAAGCGAAGGCAGGTCAACGAACGCAGTGCTCAGATTTTGATGAATCGGTTTTCCGTTCATAATTTATAACTCTATCGTTTGCAATAAATATCGCCCCTATCCGCACATTGCGACATGAGATCGGCGGCTTTGCCTTAATTATGGTTTAGCCAATTAAATACGCAATAGACCCGCTATTCCATTGCATATTTCAAAAATTTCGTTCAAAATTCGCAAATAACTTTTCCGCCGGCCTCTGCCGGTTGGTGTCTCTCCATTTTTATTAGTGCTAAAACCGTTTCTATGGATCAATTAAGCAAGTCTCTTTTTCGTAAAAAATCAATCGCGCAGATTCAGGCCGATGCCGCCGCCGGCCTAGCGGATGGCGAGATGGCGGGCCATGTCGGCCTGCGTCGGAGTCTCGGCACCTTTGACCTTACGATGCTTGGCATAGCGGCGATTGTCGGCGCAGGTATTTTCGCAATGGTCGGCAATGCCGCAAATCGCGGCGGGCCGGCCGTGATCTTACTGTTTATCTTTGCTGCCGTTGCCTGCGGATTCGCCGCTCTATGCTATGCGGAATTTGCTTCCAAGGTTCCGATCGCCGGTTCGGCCTACACATATGCATATGCAAGCTTTGGTGAACTGCTTGCCTGGATTATCGGTTGGGATTTGCTTGTCGAATATGCCATCGGCAATATCGCGGTCGCCATTTCGTGGAGCGATTATTTTACGGGGCTGTTAGCTACCAACGGAATTCACGTACCGCTTCATTTCACAATGGATTTCCGCACGGCACATCTCGGATACGATGCTGTCCGGCAGGCGATTGCCGGCGGCACCACGCTCGACGCATTGCGTGCTGGTTGCGACGCCGCCGACGCAGCCATAACCTGTGGGCAAATAGAGGCCTATTCGGCGTGGGCAAATGCTCCGCATTTTTACGGCATTCCGATCATCGCTGATTTGCCCGCACTCGGCATAGTCGTTCTTATCACCGCGCTGGTATATGTCGGCATTCGCGAGTCCAAAATAGCCTCAAACATTATGGTCGCAATCAAACTTGCGATTATTCTTCTGGTTATTATTGTCGGCGCATTTTATGTTGATACGAAAAACTGGAGCCCGTTTATGCCAAATGGCTTTAGCGGGGTAATGAGCGGCGTCGCGGCGGTATTTTTTGCATATATCGGATTCGACGCTTTATCAACCACTGCCGAGGAAACCAAAGATCCTTACAAAATGCTCCCGCGCGGGATGATCTATTCGCTGTTGATTTGTACGGTTCTCTATGTTCTTTTGGCTCTTGTACTTACGGGAATGGTCCCATATACCAAGCTGGCCGTTGGCGACCCGCTCGCCTTTGTCTTCGGTCCCGAAGGCGTCAATATACCATGGATTTCAGGCATCATAGCCGTTAGCGCAATTGTTGCAATCGCAACAGTTCTGCTGGTTTTCCAGCTTGGCCAGCCGCGACTCTGGATGGCAATGAGCCGCGACGGGCTGCTTCCGAAAATATTTTCCTCGATTCATCCGCGTTTTCGTACTCCATGGTTCTCGACTCTTCTAACGGGCGTAATGGTTGCTGTTCCCGCACTTTTCATGAACCTGACGGAGGTAACCGATTTATCCGTTATCGGAACTCTTTTTGCCTTTACCATCGTTTGCGCGGGCGTTTTGGTAAAAGATAAGGAGTTTGCCGGCCGGAAGCGTTTCGTCCCGTATATAAGTTCCAGATTTATCGGACCGGCTATTTTTGCCGCGATCGTATTTTCTCTGTTTTATTTCAATTACGACGGGATGATAGCCTTTTTCACCGATTTCACATCCACGGAACAGGCTGCTTTCTATCACAAATTTCCGTATTTCGTCTTTATGGGATTTTCGGCTCTGATGGCAGTTCTATGCTTTGTAAAGCGGCTGTCGCTGATACCCGTTCTCGGCGTGATGTGTTGCACTTATTTGATGACGGAGCTCGGTATAACCAACTGGATCCGCTTTGGAATCTGGCTTCTTGTCGGGCTTGGCGTTTACTTCCTGTATAGTTACCGGCACAGTAACCTGCACCGCCGGAGCGGCCCGGAAAGTGGTATTATCGATAATCAGGAGACGCCGGCGGCCTGATGTTTACAATTCTTTACAATACAGTCAAAACCTTGTCCGCCGCCGCCGCGTCTAATTGCGCGGTATATATTATTTTTGCAACTGGAAGGTACCGAAATGAAAAAATTTGCTTTTTTGTTTGTCTTTTTCGCGGCTGCGGCAATTGTCGCCAGCGCACAGAATAAACCTGATTTTTCCGGCACATGGACGCTGGACGCTGCCAATTCGAAACTCGATCAGCGTAT
>FUFK010045013.1_pt1 | contig 10933 bp, 21 predicted proteins | sample 1021851 | NCBI WGS metagenome assembly FUFK01 (sample SAMEA51879418, study PRJEB19060) | metagenome
CCTGTTTCACTATCAAGTAATTCATGAAATGGTACATTGATACTTGTTGGTATTCTTCCAGGTCTGCCATACCTTGGATTTTCTCCATTATGAATATCGGCGGTTAATGAATTTAAAATTTTAAACTTTGGATTATTTATTGCCTCTAATACTACGTCTTTATTTATAAAAATATTTTTTCTTGGTGAAAAATTAAAATCTGATTGTGAAAANGTTAAGTTACTTNTTGAAGTAGGTAAGTTCATTTTTTNCCACTGATTAAATCCACCATCTAATATGCTCGCTCTATCAAATCCAACNGCTCTTAACATCCACCAGATACGTGCCGACCANTGNNNCCCATTTCTTGAATAGAGNATTACGTGATAATNNCTTCCTATNCCCTTTTTTTTAAAACTATCNGCGAGTATTTCAAGTTTAGGTAATGTAAACCTAAACGGACTAGTTTGATCTGAAAGATCATAATGAAGATCTAAGAAACTAGAATTTTGAATGTTACAAAGTTCATAATTTTCTCTTCCACTTTCTACAATGTAGGGTAAAGTAGGATCATTATCTCTATAATGCAGATAAGTTGTACAGTCATATATTCTTATATTATTGTTGTTAAGATTTTGACTTAACCACTCACAGCTAACAATTGCTTCAGGGTTTTTCCAAGTATCTAATTTCATAATTTTTAATTTTCTATATTTACAAAGAATTCATTAAGGCTCCAAATACACACTTCCACCACCTCTTCTAGATTCTAACATATTATGAGCTAAGTTAGCATCTTTAAGTTTGAATGGCTGAAATTCCGGTAATGTTATTTTATTATTTTTGAATGCTTGGAAAACTGAATCAGCCATTTTTTNGTATAAGGCTAAATCAGAAATATAATCAAACAAAATTGGTCTTGAAATTGTAAGGGATTTACTAGCTAAAACAGACATTGGAATTGGGTCAAGAGGTCCTGATGATTGTCCAAAATTTATTAAATGTCCACAGACTTTAATACTCTTTAAAGAATTTTCAAATGTATCTTTGCCAACTGAATCAAAAATTTTATCTACACCTTTACCATTTGTNAGTTCCATTACTGTTTCTATAAAATCTTCTTGATGATAAGTAAGTGTATGATCACATCCATAAGATTTTGCTGTAATAATTTTCTCTTTACTTCCAACAGTACCAATAACAACAGCTCCTTTTGATTTAGCCCATTGAGAAAAAATTCTTCCAACACCGCCTGTGGCTGCTGTAATTAAAATTGTATCAGAAGCATTTAATTTGGTAACCTCTTCAATTAACATTTGTACTGTAATTGCTCTTGAGAAATTNGTTGCNATCATTTCATCTGAAATAAAATTAGGAATTTTAACAGCTAGATTTTTATCCAAAATTCTGTGGCTTGAATACGCTCCATAATCTTTTGTTATGTATGCTATTTTATCTCCTTTTTTAAAGTCCTCTATACCTGCTCCTGTTTCTTCTATCATACCAACCGCTTCAAGGCCTGGTATTCCAGGGAGCTCTAGTGTTTTGTAAAGCCCTGATCTAACATAAATATCATGAAAATGAACTCCTATTGCTGTTTGTCTGATGAGGAGTTCATTTTCTTTTGGTTTTTTGATTTCAATGTCTTCTAATTTTAAAACATTAGAATTACCGTGTTCTCTTAAGACTATTGCTTTGGCCATTTATACCTCAATATTTTTTATTACAAATAAAAATCAAACTTAAGTAGTATCATATAAAATATTTGAATTTCTTGTAATCAGTTTATAGAATATTTTTATGTCTATAATGAGAATAACAGTTAGAACATTCCAAAACGAACAACATGCAGAAATGTTTATTGCTATTTCTCAAAAGATTTATGAAGATGCGCTTAAAGATAAACTTAAAGTAAATTTTACAATGATACAAAATACCTCACTTAAAAACCAAGTGACAAGTATCTGGAAATATGACGATGAAAAACATTTGAAGGAAATTAGATCTTATTTATCAAAACATAATTCCCTACCAAATTCTTTATCCCCCAAAGAAGTTGTTTACAGTGGTGAGGTTATAGTTGATTCAAATTCTTAAATTCTTATAAAAAGTTCAAACTCATCATAATTAAACAAATAAGAGCGATTGCCCAAATGCCTGTCCTTACATAATTTATTCCAACAATATATACTGGAACATAGATTATTCTTGCTAATAACCAGATCATTGCTAGGAAAGAATTATCTACATCACTAATAATTGATAAAAGAATTAATCCAATAAATATTGGTAGTGTTTCAAATAAATTTTTTAATGATCTATTAGCTNTATCTATATAAATTGAAGTATTTGCAATATTATCTCTGGAAGAGAATAAATAAGATAATTTTACATTATTTGTTAACAGGCTTATTAGTACAGGAATGGTAATTTGGATTAGGACTAATAAAAAAGATAGTATCAGAATACTTGTTAGCGTCATTTTTTTCTCCAGGTTACTGTTTTGATTGATATAACTTCAACTTGTTAATAAGNACATTTATATATTCCTTAGATTCAGCTAATTCANTTTTTAGTCTCNTGTTTTGTTCTTCAAGAAAATAATTTTGTCTTTTTAGCCACTCATCTTGGCTGATTTCTTTTGGATAATCTCTTTTGGTCATTTCAGTCTCGAATTTAAATTTACCTAAAATTTAAATGCTAATTATTAGATTTAAATTCATCATTTTCTTCATTTGGATCTTTAGTAAGGTAAACTCCAAAGCAGAAGCCACCAATGGCAAAAAAATTTATTACAAAATTGGGTTCAACTAAATCTATCCATCTTAATATGCCCCATATCAATGCAGATGCAACAATAATCCAGCCAATAATTTGTTTTTTCATTTTNTTCCAATATTTTTAAGTTTATTAAATTAAAAAATTGATAAACTTTTATTACAAATAAAATTAAAATAATTATCATTATAAAACGTAATTTTCTTATTTAGTATGAATATTTTTAAATTTATTTTTCTTTTCTTTATTTTAACCCAAGAAGCAGTAGGTAATACGATATTTAAAGACAATTTTGAAAATCCAAAAAAGTGGCAATTTATTTCAGATCAAGTTATGGGTGGGATATCTACGGGTAAAGTCGAGTTTTTTAATGAAAACAATAATTTGTATGCACGTTTGACTGGAAACGTTTCCACAGAAAATAAGGGTGGTTTCATTCAAATTAGAAGAAAACTTGAAAAATCAAGTTTAAAGGGCACAAAATTTATTAAAATAACTGCAAAAGGTAATAATCAAAATTATTTTATTCACTTGAGAACATCTGGAACTTTACTACCGTGGCAATATTATCAAATTAGTTTTAAAGTTGTTAATGATTTCAAAATATTTAAATTACCAATTAATGAATTTAAAAGGTCTAGTGTTTTCTTATCTAAACAAATTAATCCTGAAAATATTACATCTGTAGGAGTTGTTGCATTTGGGAGAGATCATTCAGCAGATATTTATATTAAAGAAATTAATTTTATAGATTAAATCTAATATGTTTATTTTAGTAACGTTGCTCTTTTAAATTCTACGTGCTTTGGTCTAATTGTAAAAAATCTAGAAATTCTGTGTTGTTCTAACGCTTCATCAATTATACTCTGAAGGTNACCCAATTCTCCCTCTATAGGTTGGCTGTTCCATTCTCTATTATCTACTAAAAGNGTAATAATATATTTTTGTTTTTTATTAGTCATAATTATCTAATTCTTGAAAGTAATAACCAAATAAATCTTAGNGACACAAAGTTTCTTATAACTCCAATAACATANGTAAAAGCTGCAGCTTTNAGAATAGATTGACAAGCNTCNTGATANTCTTCTGGNACTTTACTTTTAATTAATGGCAAAGCTCTATTAAAACTAGCATCTAATTCAACTTCTAAAGTTATTAAATGAANTATTACACCTATTATAAGTGATAATAATACTAATATTAGACAAACTTTTATTAATGAATAAGAACCAGTTGCAAAGATTGTCGGTATACCCATTAGTAATAACCCGCTACCTAACTGTGAGATCCATGCTGTATTCTTAACAAGGCTTGTCCTCTGTTCAAGTGGTTTATATTTTTCATGATGTTGCATTGCATGACCAATTTCGTGGCAGACAATTGATATTGCAGTAAGACTTTTCCGAGAAAGACGATTTTCTGAAACTTTTACTTTTTTTTCACTAAGATCATAATGATCCATACTTAAAGATTTTTCAATTTTAACATCATTTAAACCAAGTTCCTTAAGAATAATTTTGCCGAACTCTAATCCAGTAAAAGGCATGTTTATTAGAATTTTGTCATTTTTAGTAAATACATAATTTAGCCATATCATTGGGGCAATTGATAATATTAGAAGTAGTGTTATATAAAATATCATTTTGTAGAGTATAGCAGATGTTTTAATTTNGTGATCATATAGATATTTGGTAATTTTTTTATTTTATTCAACTATCAACTTAATTTATTAGTTACATTTAATTTTTTGTTTTATTATTTCTTCTTTCCTTAAAGGCATTTTGTCTACAACATTATAAATTTCTTTTAATAATGAGATATCTGATGAATATGATTTTATTTGACCGTCATAACCAATCAACCACATTCCATATTTGTTTTTAAATTTTTCTGAAATATTATATTTTTTTACTTCATCACCTACTATTCGAATATACTTTAAATTTCTATTATCATTCTCACACTTGTTTTTTTTAAAAAAATTATCGGTTTCATTTATGAAATAAACGTATTTTGATTTTGAAATAAAAAGGACTATCCTTTTTTCCCATGCAAAAGAATTGATATAGTCTTCCAAGATTATTTTTTCAGAAGCATAACTCATTGAAATAGACATAAACGAAATCATTAAAAAAGTAGATATTTTTTTCATATATAATTTATACATTTTAATCAGATAGACTTACAGACGTTTCAACCCATTTTAAAAAATCTTTATGCCCCTTAGAAACATCTATCTTTAGTATACATGGTGTTTCGTATACGTGATTTTTAATTATTAACTTTTCAAGTAAATCATATTTATTAACTAATGTTTTTAAAAGTAAAACTGTTTCTTTTTCTAATTTAACTTCTCCTTTCCATTCAAACATGGAATGAGACTCTGGGAAAATATTTGCGCATGCTACTAATTTGTCTTTAATCGCAAGTTCAGCAATTAGCTCTGCTTGCTCAAAATTNTCAACTGTTACATATACAAAGCAAAATTTATCTTTTATCATATGTAAATCTTAAACTGATTAATAGCTTAACGTAAAGAGTAATAAAAATTTTCAAGTTATATTTATTTTAAGAGCTGACATGTGGTACTATAATTTATGAATAAAGAAAATGATAAGCTTAATAAATTTAAAACTGAAGAAAAGCTAAAATCCAAGAAAAGTGATTTTTTTAACTCTTATCTGGAAAAAGCTAATAACATTGATGATAAAATTGCATTAATAAAATTTAAGTATAAAGACGATAATCAACAACTTTTAAACAGCATTAAAAATCTATTAAAAAAAAATTAATATATAATAATTAATAAAATTATACATACTTATATATACAAAATGTATGTTTATTNATAATTGAATATCTCTAATCTTCTCCTAATTTTTTTAGTTGGGTATAATAAATTGAATAGCAAAATCCAAAAATAGCTGCAGCGTCTACCCAATTAAAGGATTCATCCGATCCACCTATAATTCTATAAATTCCATATACAAAGCAAACAATTCCAAGTAACCAACTTTGAGCATATTTAAAATCCATATTAATCTCTTATTTGTTAAAGTTTTTAATCTAATATTTATGATAAATTATTTTAAATAACTGTCCTTAAACTTTGGTGGATAAATCTTCCACATTAAAAATGTCCATCCTAAAAATACAAAATATAAAAATATAAAAAAACTAGTTGGAAAGTCCCAGTAAATAATCTTTTCAATCCAAAAAGAAATAAAAGATTTACTATTATTTATTCCTCGAAGATAATTTTCAATAGAGGTTAATGGACAAGTTATGCCAACAAGAGTTTCGAATGTCACTATAAACATTAGACCAAAATGAAATAATCTTANTTTAAAGTTTTTTATCCAACTCCAATCATAATAATAACCAATAGGTACCAATAAAAAACCAACAGTAATAAAAATTACAACAAGAAAATGTAAAATTAAAATAATATCAGCAAGCAAAGGTTTAACTCAGAACAACATAAACATTAATTTTTAAATCTTTAATATAATTATTAATTAATTTTTTTTTGTTTACTAGTTTTGAATAGAATAAGTTATTCTATTCAGATGTGTGGAAGATTTGTTATTTCGTCAAAAAATGCATTCAATTTAGAATATGAAGTATCGTATAATGTATGTCCGTCACAATTAGTACCAGTAAAAACTAAAGAAAAATCGCTGTTAATGAAATGGTCATATTCTCCATTATGGAAACAAGATATGAACCTAATTAATTGTCGTTCTGAAACTATGAATGAAAAGCCATCATTTAAAAATNCAAAGAGATGTATAATTTTTAACAATGGTTGGTATGAGTGGCAAAGAAAAGATAATAAAAAAATACCTTATTATCACTTTTCCCAAACTAATTATTTTGCNGGTCTATATAATGAGATTGGTTGTTTAATNTTGACAAGAAATTCCGTAGATCAAATAAATCATATACATCACAGACAACCTGTCTTATTAGAAGAGTCTGAAATTACGTCATTTCTTTTAGGAAAAGATATTTTTAATAGTAATGCAAACAATAATATAAATTTTTATCGTGTTTCTATGGATGTAAATAATCCAAAAAATAATAATTCATCGCTTACAGATATTTATTAAATATAAGAAAAAATATTAAATTAAAAATGTTTAATTTTTTAAATACAACTTGAAAAGTATCTATTCTTAAATTAAGGTNTNTTTATGTGTATTGGTTCTACAACAAGTTTATTTTCTACTTTTGTTTTAGCTTTAGCTTCATTTGTCTGTATTTGGAATTACTCTAAAATTAAGGACAACATAAGAAAAATGTTAACTAAACATTTTTCAAAAAAACCAAACTTACAGTAATAAAGCATAAACTTAATAAATGTTAAAACTTATAATCTTTTTAGTTATCATTTTTTCGATTGCTTATTTTGTATTTAATTTATTTATGTCTAAAAGAGAGAATGGAAGTCCTAAATTCATCTTTCCAATAATTTTAACACTATTGGTTGTAGTAATGATATTTTTTATTTTGCCAAGATTTGGAATTAATCCTGTTGCTCTATTTCAAAATTTTGTCTCTAAAATAATTCCATTTATTTCAATGCTAAGAGGAGTTGCAGGCTAAAATTAAGTTAGTAATTTTTTTCAAATTTTACTGCTAACTTTTTTATTGTTTTTAAAATAACCAGAATAATCCTCATATAAATAACCAGATGGAGAAAAATATTCCCAATAACCATCCTTGGTCCCGTTTTTATAATTCCCTTGATATTTCAATTGTCCATTATAATAGAAAGCAACCCAAGATCCTGATTTTTTGCCATTCTTAAACTTACCTTTGTAGCTTATTTCACCATTTTCAAATAGACGTATCCAGTGACCCTCTTCAAGATCATTTTTGTATTGACCCTTTTCTATTAAATGACCTTTATTGTTGTAAGTAATCCAGGCACCATTTTTTCTACCAGTTTTATAATTTGATACAGAAAATAATTGTCCATTACTATAATATCTTAACCATGTACCTTCTTTCTTTCCATCTTGGAACTGACCTTTGATGTTTCCATTTATCTTTCCACTGAAAGGAATATTGGTATTTTTTTTATAATAAATTCCTTTTTCCCAAATTAAATCATTCATGGTCTCACTATGAACAGAACGAACTATAAAAAAGATTAGGAATGTAAAAACAATCATCCAAATGAATTTTATATAAACTGAAATCATTGCTTAAATCCATTCATCATTAGGAGCTGTTAAATCTCCTTTTACGTTACCAGTATTTAATATTCCTTTTGGTTCTACTAACATCACATGACACTCGTTTTCAGCAGTTGGTTTGTGATCCACCCCTTTAGGTACTACTATCATTTCACCTTCATTTACTTCTATGATTTCTGCATCAAATTCTATTTTCATACTACCTTTGATTACAATAAAAACTTCATCTGTGTCTGAATGATGATGTTTAATAAATTCCCCTTTTATTTTAACTAGTTTGAATTGATAATTATTCATCTCAGATATTACTTTTGGAGACCAGTAATCATCAAATTTATTGAATTTAGAATATATATTTATTGGTTTTGTCATGCACGTAATTTAAACAAATTTAAAATTAGAGGTAAAGATTATTCAATATTTTTTTTGAATAGAATTAAAAAATACTTCTTTCTTTCCTGGATTTTAACAAACCAATTGAAACAAATTTTCCAGATTTTGATTTAAAAGTTTTTTTAAAAATCTTGCTACACTTTAATGCACAATTGGCACAAAGAACAAAACAATCATTGTCATTTTTCTCGTACTTACAATTAAATAATTTTTTAGAGGGATGATTACATCTTGAACAATAATGATATTTCATAGATTAATAATATATAAATATTTTTTAAATTTCATTTTTTTCTTCATCACCAAAAATATAGTGAGACCCGATAGACCCTAATATAATTGCCATAATTAATTCTACATAACCTTTAAAAATTAGAGTTTGAAAAAGAAACCAAGGGATAATTATAAGAGCACTTAGAGGAAAAATAATTAATATTTTAATTTTCCAATTAATGTGGAGGTAGCATAGTTTTAAATATTTAAATAACCATTTCATTATACCAAAAATTAAAACACCTAAAATTATAAACATACAAAATATAAATATTTCAAAAATCATATGTTCCATAATTTTATTTACATTGCTTCATAAAATGGCAGTTCTATTTTCTTCAACTGTAAATTACACTTAATGAAAGATTTTATATTTTGGAATTGAGATCTAAAATCTTTACCATTTAAATATTGATAATATCTTATGCAATTACCACAAAGATAAATCCAATTTTTATCCAAAAAGTTTTTTTTACAACTCCATATTATTTTATGTGGATCAAAACATTCTTTACAAAAACTATTTAACTTAAACATCTTTTAAAAACTCCACTGATTAATCCAATAAGACATAGTTGGAAAAAATACAAAAATTACAAATAAAATTATTAAAATAATTCCCAATTTACTCATTACTGATCCCCAACTCCAGAGATAATCTAAATAATCTTTTCAATAAATAATTTAATTTGGCAGTTTAATTTAAAACTTAAAAGCATTTTTATTATATTAATAAAATTATTATAATNATAGATTTTGTTAAGTTTATTTTTTTAATCTTGAATAGGTTCTATGATTTGTGTTTTTGGTTTTGTTTTTTTAAATGAATCTCTAATTTTATGAATATTCCAGTATTTATTTAGATTTTTATATCTGTTTTTCCATTCAAATTTTGGAAATCTAAGATCAATGTATTCTAAGCAAGAAAAACAGCTTATATCAGCAATGCTGAAACTATTTCCAACAAAAAATTGTTTGTCTTTAAGATAATTTGATAAATACTCTACCCCTTCAAAAATTTTTTTCTCTTGTCTTTTAATCCAATTTTTACTTCTCAAATCTTTGTTTCTAGAGTTTTCTAAAAATACTAAAACAACAGAGTCACAAATTCCATCTGCAACTGTTTCTAATAATCTAGCAGAAATGTTCTCTTGAAATGACCTAGGATATAGAAGTGGATTTGGTTCTAAGTAATCTAAATATTGATTTATAACTTTGCTGTCAAACATAGGTTCTTGATCTTTTAAAAGAAGAATAGGAATTTTGCCAAGAGGATTAATACCATTTGTTTTGGTGTTTGAATTCCATGGTATATCAATAATTTCTTCATAACCTATATTTTTTTCAAGTAAAGCAACACGTACCTTACGAGCAAATGGGCTTGGAGTAGCAGTAATTAATTTCATATTTATATTCTAAATAACTAATATTCATTGGTAAACATTATTGATTTATAAACTCATTAAAGAATACATTTAGTCTAAACGTTTATATTTTCTTTTAAATCAGCTGATTGAAAAATAGANATTAACCATTTTTTACATTCTTTATCATTTTTAGGTTTGGCAACAAACTCTTGGCCTCGTCCAACAATGTCTACTGTATTTTCTTTCCATCTNCTGAGATTTTTGTGATANGACATNCCACAACCACCATGTTTAGGATTTAACCACTGAGGACAAATCCATTTAGATTTTTTTACTAAAGGGTTAAAGCTTAAATTTGTCATCTTAGTAGCTTTAAATTTTCCAAACCCTGGAAAATTTTTTAACTCAAAACCTTCCAGATTTTTTTTTGCAATGTAAAGAGTATTATTTTTTTTCCATTTACCAATGGTGTGTGGGTGCGAACTTGGGTTTGGTTTCTNCTTTAAATACCAACTTGGGTNATCTCCAAGTTTTATAATTTTTCCAATTTGAAACCAACCAAACATTCTATAGTGACCAGGATCAGATTTTGAAAAGGAAATTTTATTTTGAAATTCGACAGTTTCTCTAAACCATCCCCAAAATAGAAAAATATCACCTATTCCAACCTTATTATTTTCTAGATGTGTTTGAGCAGCTCCTACTTGACCAAACTGACCAGTTTCTAAGTTAGGNTCATAATGACAAGTATCTGANGGTTTNATCTTNTTTTTTGATAACAGATTTATTTCTATCCCAAAACCAAGATACTCATATGAAGTTAGAGTATTTGTTTTATATGGGATTGGAAAACTTTGAATATTTTTTCCTTTTTTAGGACTTGGGATTCCACCGGCAGTACTATCGAGGCCTTTCCTACTGAAAATAATTTTTATCATA
>FUFK010421688.1_pt1 | contig 10933 bp, 11 predicted proteins | sample 1021851 | NCBI WGS metagenome assembly FUFK01 (sample SAMEA51879418, study PRJEB19060) | metagenome
AGTCATAAAGAAGCTCTGAAATTACAAAATAGAGCTTCAATTCTATTACTTTTAGAAATTGACAGTTTAGAAACCAGGGGAATTATACCAGGGAAAATCTTCGAATATTTTGCTGCGAAAAGACCAATTCTGGCTATAGGTCCCGAAAACTGGGAGGCGGGTAAAATGGTTCTGGATACACAAAGCGGCACTTACTTGTTATTTGGTGATAAGGAAAANGTCAAATCCTGGATTAAGGATCAGTTTTATCAAAAAGAATCACAGGGAANTAAGCGAATNAATAGTGATATTTCACAATATCATCGNAAAGANCTTACAGGTGAACTGGCAGATTTAATTAATAAGATCTAATGGGAATAATTATTAATCAGTCCATCAAAAATATGGTGACTACCTACCTGGGTTTTGCCATTGGAGCTGTTAATACCTTGTTTCTATTCACCTATTTTCTTACTAAAGAATATTATGGATTGGTAAGTTTTCTCCTTTCTGCAGCAAATCTTATCTGGCCGTTTTTGGTTTTTGGGGTGCACAGCACGCTAATCAAATTCTTTACGTCTTACAAAACTCGAAAAGAACAGGATCGCTTACTTACACTAATGTTGATTCTACCGGCACTGGCGGCTTTACTACTGGGATTAGTCGGTTTAATATTTTATTCGGAATTGCTGGAATATTTTAAGGGTGAGAATGAGCTCGTCCAGCCCTATATCTGGTTGATTTTCCTGATCGCTTTTGCAACCGCTTATTTTGAAGTATTTTTTGCCTGGTCTAAGATCTACTATAAAAGTAGCTTTGGTAATTTTATGAAAGAGGTCTTTCATAGGTTTTGCATTAGTGTTCTTCTGCTTATGGTTTATAAGAACTGGATCAGCGTTTCTGCTTTTATCTATGCTATATCCGGTGTTTTCGTATTTAGGATGATTGTAATGGCGTTATATGCTTTTTCCTTACATCCACCAAGAATTAGCCTGCAAGCTCCTGAAAACCTATCCAGATTACTCAAGTATTCCGCTTTAATACTTATTGCAGCCTCTGTTGCTACCGTGTTGCTGGATCTTGATAAAGTGATGATAGAATTCTATATGCCTATCGAGAATGTTGCTATCTACGGAATTGCAGTCTATATCGCAACTGTGATTTCTGTACCCCAAAAGGCAATGCATCAGATCACACATCCATTGACCGCCGAAATGCTGAACACTAAAGATAAGTCAGGATTGAAAAACCTATACCAGAAAAGTTCTCTNAACCTTCTAATAATTAGCGCNTTGATCTTCATCTGGATAATTACGAATGTAGAAGCCTTATATGAACTTATTCCGCAACAGTATCAAATTTCAGTATTTGTTGTAATTCTTATTTCAATCGTTAAACTTTACGATAACCTACTGGGGAATAACAATAGCATTCTATTCAATTCAGATTATTATAGAATTGTTCTCGGTATTGGTGTCATCCTCGTACTGCTAGCATTTATCCTGAACTATTTCCTTATACCAAAATTCGGACTCGAGGGTGCTGCTATTGCAAGTTTTCTTGCCTTCTTTATTTACAATACTTCGAAAATATTCCTGGTTTATATCAAGTTCAGGATTCAGCCTTTTTCGAAGTNTACCTGGTTGATGTTANTGTTAACTCTTGTCTTAACGGCNGGCTTTTATTANATCGANATCTCGNCGCTACCAATTCTNAANATNTNTTTGAAGGTTTTAATTTCNGGAATTATCTANGGACTAATCATCTATTTCTCCAAGGTTTCTTCGGAAATAAATACGATGATCGACAAGGTTTTGAAATTGTCATAAACGAGAAAACCCCATCCGCAAGGCAGCATCAGGGGTTTTCTAACTAACCAACCAAAAAATTAAATTATGAACTTGTCATCTATTATATATTATTCATATTTCGTGCCGAACTTCTAGTTCTTGAAGAATTATTTTTTCTTTCATTCACAGAAGACTTAGACCTGCTCGAAGATCTTGCTCTGGTCGACTCAGACTTCTGTCTGGTTGGACGTTGAGCTCTTGCATTCCTTTCAACAGAACGAGTTTTATTTTGAACTTTAGGAGTCCTTTCAGTGTTTCGTACTGATGTAGAACGATTGGTTTTCTGAACTCTGTTTTTAGCAGACCTTGTATCTAATCGAGAGTTTCTATCTATCGTCCTGGAACTAGTTTTTCGATTATCTGAAGATATACGCCCTTTAGAATTTGTACTTCTTTCAGATCTCGCTCCGTAATCCTTAGACCTGTTATTCTTAATAGGAGAACGTTNAGCAGTGCTTATTCNATTGCTTCTTGANTTATTTGANCGATTCTCATAAGCTTTGGATCTTGCAGCTTGTTGTCTGTTACGAACTAATTGATCGCTTTTANTNGTACGACCACGATATTGAGTAAGATCACGTTTCTGTTTTACCTGCTTTCCGTAGTGATATTGCGCAACACGCTGGGAAGGTCTGTAAAAATTTCTTTTCTGCTTATGTGTGCTGTAATAGTTGTTATAAATCGTTGTNTACTGGTTGTAGCTTACACGATGTGGCTGATAATAAGCTCTGTACGGCTGATTAAATACAATACTAACATTTACCGATGGGCGACGATAGTATGAATGCCATGGTCTGCGAACATAATGGCGGTTGTAACTGTTTATATAGCCTGTTCGTTGAATTACNCTGCCAAGATTGTTATAATGTAANCTTAAGGATCCAACACTAGCAAGCATTCCATAACTATTATAATTCATTANAATATTTCCAGCCTGGATGATTCTACCATAATAATCGTAGTAAACCGGAACACTTTCGATCTGGATTACAGCTCCATAATCATCATATTGAATAAATGGTTCATAGTTGTAACCAGAATTATAGCTAATGTTTACGTTGGGTGTAGAGATTCTTACAGCATTTCCTCTTCGGAAATCGGGATTATAGAAGAAATCGAACTCTCCATTAGGATATACCGCAAATTCAACACCGCCTTCAACAAAAATAAAAGAGTCATTGAAAAGATTAGAGTAGGTAGTAGTTTTGGATATTTCAGAATGCGGATTTTCAGCGCTAACTGACCATCCTACAAAAAGGCAAACGATAAATAAGGTCAGATTTCTCATAGTAGTAGTATTTAAATTAAGAANATTTCTTAACTAAATACAAAGCTCATGCCAAAACCTGAAAATACTGCATACGACGTATTTATCAAGCCCCAGAATAGAGTTTAATCTACTAACAATCAATTTATTATNTTAATTNAACTTTTCTGAAAGGTAGGGTGCGGTAACCGATCTTTTATTTTTAGCAACTTCCTCCGGAGTTCCTGTGGTAATTAAATAACCACCGTTTTCACCACCTTCCACTCCCAGGTCAATCACATGATCTGCACATTTTACAAGATCCATATTGTGTTCAATAACTACTACNGAATGNCCTTTNGATATCAGAGCATTGAAAGATTTCAATAATTTCTTTATATCGTGAAAATGCAAGCCGGTGGTTGGTTCGTCAAAAATGAAGAGAGCTTTGGTTTTGNTAGTTCCTTTAACCAGGAACGAGGCCAGTTTGATACGCTGAGCTTCACCACCTGATAGAGTAGAAGAACTTTGNCCCAGTTGCACATATCCTAAACCTACNTCCTTTAAAGGCTTCAGCTTTTTAACGATCTTATCCTGATCATGATCTTCAAAAAATGCGGTTGCATCATCGATAGTCATATTTAAAACATCATCAATATTCTTATCGTGAAAGCTTACTTCAAGCACATCTTTTTTGAAACGCTTACCATTGCAGGTTTCACACTCGAGATGAACATCTGCCATAAATTGCATTTCAATAGTAACTTCGCCTTCCCCTTTACAGGTTTCACATCTACCACCGTCTACATTAAAAGAGAAATGCTTCGGCTGAAAACCACGTAATTTCGCAAGTCTCTGGGAAGAGAAAAGATTTCGAATATCATCGTAAGCCTTTATATAAGTTACCGGGTTCGATCTNGATGATCTACCAATTGGATTTTGATCTACAAACTCAACACTGCCAAGGTTTTTAAAATTGCCCTCTATTCCTGAAAATTGTCCTGCTTTCTCTCCATAGCCGCCTAATTCTTTCTGAATGGCTGGGTAAAAGATCTTTTTGACCAATGTACTTTTTCCACTTCCCGATACTCCGGTGATCGCAGTAAAAACTCCTAATGGAATTTCGACATCTATATTCTTCAGGTTGTTCTCTCGTGCTCCCAGTATTTTGATGAAATTCTTAGAAGTTCTTCGCTTTTCAGGGACTTCAATATTTTTCTTACCGTTAAGATATTCCGCAGTAAGAGAATTAGATTTGANAATTTGTTTAAGATTACCCNTAGCAACCACGTGACCACCATTAGTTCCAGCTTCCGGTCCAATATCGATAATCTCATCTGCAGCATTCATAATTTCTTCATCATGTTCCACCACAATGACCGTATTGCCAAGATCTCGTAAATGCTTTAAAACACCAATTAATTTCTCTGTATCCTTAGGATGTAATCCAATAGAAGGTTCATCCAGGATGTACATGGAACCAACAAGGCTGCTCCCAAGAGAGGTGGCAAGATTGATCCTCTGAGATTCCCCGCCAGAAAGTGTATTGGATTTACGATTTAAAGTTAAATAATCCAGACCTACATTGGAAAGGAATTGAAGTCGGTTTCTTATCTCCTGCAGCAATCTCTTCGCAATTTTCTCTTCGTATTCATCCAGAGTTATATCATCAAAGAATGCTCGAACTTTATCCAGAGGTTTTTCTACCAGATCGGTGATATTGAGTCCGTTTATTTTTACATAGTGTGCTTCCTTTCTAAGTCGTTTTCCTTTACAAACTGAGCACCTGGTTTTACCGCGATATCTTGAAAGCATCACCCGATTCTGAATCTTGTATGCCTTACTTTCCAGAAACTCAAAAAACTGGTTTAATCCTTCGAAATACTGATTTCCATTCCAAACGAGCTCCTTCTGTTCATCACTCAATTCAAAATACGGTTTGTGTATAGGNAAATCAAATTTATGCGAATTCTTNATCAATTGATCCTTATACCANCTCATACTATCGCCTCGCCATGGAAAGATCGCATTTTCGTAAATNGATAAACCTGTGTTAGGAATCACAAGTTCCTCATCAATTCCTATAACATCGCCATAACCTTCNCACTTGGGACAGGCTCCATAGGGATTATTAAAGCTGAATAAATGAACGTTTGGTTCCAGAAAATTGATTCCATCCAGTTCGAATTTGTTACTGAAGTGTNTCGAGCTGTTATCTGATAAGTTTTCAATGANTAATTCGCCTTTACCTTCGAAAAAAGCTGCTTCAACCGCATCTGCNANTCGGTTGAAAAAGTCTTCTTCATCCTTTGTAATAATTCGGTCTACTACTAGAAAAGTATCTTCAACTTTTGCTTTTGATAGATCAGTTTCATCGATACGCACTACTGAATCACCTAGCTTTATCCTGCTATAACCCTGCTGAGCCAGTACATTTATTTTGTTCTCCAGTGTACGACCTTCTTCCAGATGAATAGGGGAGAGAAGAAGCAATTTTTGGCGTTCAGGAAAGGCTTTTACATAATTGATAACATCTGTAACAGTATCCTTTTTAACCTCGTTACCAGAAACGGGAGAATAGGTTCTACCAATTCTGGCAAATAATAATTTTAGATAGTCATAGATTTCCGTAGAAGTACCAACGGTAGACCTTGGGTTAGTAGAATTGACTTTTTGTTCAATGGCAATTGCCGGGGCTATACCTTTAATATAATCTACTTTTGGCTTATTTAACCTGCCAAGAAACTGCCGCGCATAGGAACTAAGACTTTCAACATAGCGCCGTTGACCTTCTGCATAAAGAGTATCAAATGCAAGACTGGACTTTCCTGAACCCGATAGTCCTGTGATAACCACGAGTTTGTTTCTGGGAATTATGGCATTTATGTTCTTAAGGTTGTGCAGCTTAGCACCTTTAATAATGATATTTTTCTTAGGGTCAACATTGGCTATATCTACGGTCATTCTCTCTGGGATAAGGCTGCAAAGTTACTTATTATCAAGCGGAGAAGAAAGCCGGGAAAAGCCTATAGTATTGTTAAAATATTAAACTTTTGTTTGCATTTCTCAAATTTAAGTTGCTATATTTGGTGCATAACCAAAATTCATAGGCCTATAAAGCACAGTTACTTTTAAACTCTAAATAACCTAACCTCAGGATCTGTTCCTGAAATTTAAAGTAACTGGTATGAATAACACTAAGGTCACCGATGCCTCACTTTTACGTGATTATCTGGAAGGAAACGAGAACGCGCTAGGAACACTTATTAGCCGTCACCAACAAAGAATTTATAGTTTTATTTACTCAAAGGTCTACGACAAGGATATTTCTGAAGATATTTTTCAGGATACTTTCATTAAAGTGATTCGTACTCTTAAGAGAGGTAAATACAATGAGGAAGGTAAATTTCTCCCGTGGGTAATGAGAATCGCNCATAATCTTGTTATTGATCATTTCCGAAGAAATAAAAGAATGCCCAAATTCGATAATAGTGGGGATTTCAATATTTTCTCTGTACTAAGCGATAATGATCTAAATGCAGAAACCCAGATCATTAAAGATCAAATCGAATCAGACGTTCAGGAACTTATTAAAGAGCTTCCGGAAGATCAATTGGAGGTTCTTACTATGAGGATCTATAAAGACATGAGTTTTAAAGAGATTTCAGATCGAACAGGAGTTAGTATTAATACCGCTTTAGGTAGAATGCGATACGCTTTGATCAATCTTAGAAAAATCATTGAAAAACGAAATTTGATCTTAACAAACTAATTTCGCAATATTATGAAGTAAATGCCGTTAATTTATAAATACCAAAAAATAACGGCACATGGGGAAACTCTACTTTAAAAAATCTTCGAAAGAAGAAAAAAATGTTCAACCACGTCCAGCAAAGGAAACGATTGAGTTTTTGCTCAGTTATTCCAAAGCNCTGAACGTTGTTGAATATCAGAACATGAAGTTTGAAACACTTNTGAACTAAACAAAAACCTGTCATTANTGGCAGGTTTTATTTTTTTATCTTCTTATNATATTCGGCAATTACACTTTTTCTGCCAATAGTTTTAGTNATGATATCCTTATCNAGATTCCAGGCGCGTGCNGGAGAGTACTGTCTCCCATACCAGATAATTTGCAAATGAAGTCGGTTCCANAGATCCTCCGGAAANAGTCTTTTNGCATCCTTCTCNGTTTGCACCACGTTTTTTCCGTTCGTAAGATTCCAGCGATACATAAGTCTGTGAATATGCGTGTCAACAGGAAAAGCAGGAATATTAAACGCCTGTGCCACTANTACGCTGGCAGTTTTATGACCTACTGCNGGNAGTTCTTCAAGAGCTTCAATGCTTTTCGGCACCTCTCCATTATACTTGTCCAGTAGAATCTGGGAGAGCCCATGTATACCTTTGGACTTCATCGGAGAAAGCCCAACAGGCCTGATAATATCGCGAATCTCCTCTACGCTCAATTTCACCATTTTTTCAGGAGTATCTGCAATCTCAAATAGTATCGGAGTGATTTGATTGACTTTCACATCCNTGCTTTGAGCAGAAAGCAACACAGCGATTAACAAAGTATANGGATCTTTNTGATCNAGAGGAGTATAGGAATTTCNGGATAAATTTCATTNANNGTATCAATNACAAACTGAACCTTTTCCTTTTTGGTCATAAAGCTTTATTTTTAAGCAAAAGTAAGAATTATGACAACATTAAAGGAAGGGGATAAGGCTCCCGATTTTAAAGCTGAAGATCAGGACGGAAATACCATCACATTAAACGATTATAAAGGAAAAAAGCTGGTTCTATTTTTCTACCCGAAAGCGAGTACGCCTGGTTGTACTGCNGAAGCTTGTAATTTGANTGATAATTATGAAGCGATGAGTGCGAAAGGTTATGATATACTAGGGGTTAGCGCCGACTCAAAAAAAAGACAGCANAACTTNAGAAATAAGTATGATTTTAAATATCCTTTACTNGCAGATGAGGACAAGGAAGTAATCGAAGCCTACGGAGTTTGGGGACCCAAGAAATTTATGGGCAAAGAATACGAAGGCATTCACCGAACCACTTTTATTATTGATGAAAATGGAATGATCGAAGAGGTAATTCAGAAAGTCAAAACNAAGGCTCANGCCGAGCAGATCATGGAATAATTTANAGNAGATGGCGGNCGATTTATTCGGCCNTTNTTATTTTTANTTTCTGAATNGTAGCAANACTATCNCAATTCTGTATTCTGAATTCTAATTCTTCAGNTTNACGTGTTCCANTAACATAATAGATATTGCANGGTTTCGCATCAGTATCACTTAAGTTAAAATCNACGTCTCCATTTTCAAGCACTTCGGAAATATAGGAGGTGTCAATTTCACNATCCGTGAAAAANCTCNATGATTCTTCGGACCACTTTCTCTCTTTGATCTTAATATTTTTCAACACACGGGCATTAGGAGAGTAATCGCAGGAAGCTTTTTTACCACCNANAAAAAATATTAATANTACAATTCCGAAGAATAGTCCGACGCCAAAATANCCAAAGCGATGTATAAGTTTCATTAATTAGAAAATCAGGAGATTTATATCACGGTAAGAAAGATTGAACCATTCTGCTATCGATTTGTTGGTCAAAATTCCGTGGTAAAAATACAAACCATTNCGTAAACCGCGATCAAATCTTAGAGTATTTTCNAGGCCNCCTTCTTCACCAATATGNAANAAATACGGGGTGAAAATATTACTTATNGANAGNGAACTCGTTCTGGCGTATCTNGANGGAATATTNGGAACNCANTANTGAATGACATTNTGCTTTTTNAAAATNGGTTCATCATGGCTNGTGATCTCGCTGGTTTCCACACAACCNCCCATATCNATNCTTACATCAATGATCACNGCNCCTCTTTTCATACTCTGCACCATGTTTTCGGTAATGAGCACGGGNCTTCGATCCTTTCCACGAACAGCACCAATCACNACATCNGCACGTTTNANNGCTTTNGATAAATTTTTAGGCTGAATGGTACTGGTGTAAAANGTATTNGTAAGATTNGCCTGAATATTNCGNAGTTTCGTAAGGGAAGAATCNAATACTTTGACGCTTGCTCCAAGACCAATAGCCGACCTGGTAGCGAATTCACCTACAGTACCTGCTCCGATAATAACCACTTCAACTGGTGGTACACCGCTAATATTACCAAACATGAGTCCATTTCCATCGGCATGATTACTCATGATCTCTGAAGCNATAAGTACAGAAGCTGTTCCTGCAATTTCACTCAAGGCGCGCACAATAGGATAGGAACCATCATCATCCCGGATAAATTCAAATCCAAGGGCGGTAATTCTTTTCTCTGCAAGCTTCTGAAAATACTCTTTACACTGAGTTTTAATTTGTAGCGCAGAAATTATNGTCGTTTGCGGATTGATATTTTCAAGTTCCTCCAGGGATGGCGGTTCGATCTTTAAGATGGTAGGGCAGGAGAATACTTTGCGGGTATCTTTCGTGATTTCTGCTCCGGCATCTGAATAATCTTTGTCGCTAAAGCGTGCCCATTTCCCGGCACCCGATTCTATCATGACGCGATGCCCGTGTGCTGTGATGGCTGCAACAGCATCAGGACTTAAACAAATCCTTTTTTCCTGATAGGCGGTCTCTTTTGGTATTCCTATGAATAATTCACCTTTTTTCTTGTAGATCTCAAGAGTTTCTTCCTGCGGAATAAGTTGTTCTTTAGTAAAAGGTGAAACCTGCTGTTTGCCCATAGTTATTGGTTAAAGCAGTTAAATTACAACTTAAAATGGAATTGAAAAATATAAACTAAAGTTTACGGTAGTAGTCTTCAACAAGTACATTGGAATGTTCGATGTCCTCTTCATCTTCTTGAAACTCCTTCAATTCTTTTCGGTCTTTATCTGAAATATTGGAAAATACAGAAACTTCTGTTTCTTCTAATTCTGATAAATCTAGACCATATATTCGATCAAATATCTTAACTCTAATAAGATAAACTATACTAAGAATTATGATGAAGAATGGAGCTAAATAGATAAGCTGATTTATATCCATGAAATCAGTGCGAAGATATACATCTTGATAAAAGAGTATAATAATCTGAAATGAATACATAGCAATAGGAACCAGTATTACATGATACCACCAATGCTTGCAGGTGAAAAACCAAATGAGTAATAAGAATAATGGTGTAATCTTACCGGAATAGGTCCAGGCGGCAGTCATAACATCTTCGTAATACCTACTTTCGTAGGTAAAAAAAGAATTTTCCCAAACGGGTCCGCTTGGGAAAATTTCATAAATGTAAAATAAATATGGTGAAAATGCTATAGCTATAGATAGTAGACTACCCAGCAGCAGGTATCTTGAGTTTTGATTTTTGAACAGCTTGTTCTTTGATCTCATCTTTATTAGTATCGTTATCAGTAGTTGAAGTTACAAAAAAACTTGCTCCAAAAATTGCTGCTGCGAAAAGTACTGCTTTAAGTTTCATAATATAAGATTTTAATATGGTTGTTTCGTTTTGTTCTGAGACAAACATAGAACAACTTAAAATCCTGTGGGTTAAAACATTAATCGTACCTTTGCGCCCTTTTTCAAGGCAATAAATACCCGAAAAACCGCATAAAAAACTTTAAATATGTTAGTTTAAATCTGTTTATAAATCGTTTAACGAATATAAATTAATAAATCAGGTTTATAAAATATCTGCAAAAGTAATAATATTCTTACAAACAATTTTTAGTATCAAATCGACGAAATTTTGATTCCGTTAACTTAAATTTAACATTCTTGAATTCTCTGAAACTACCTGAAGATGCACTTTTTGATGATCATCACTAA
>FUFK010058823.1_pt1 | contig 10931 bp, 14 predicted proteins | sample 1021851 | NCBI WGS metagenome assembly FUFK01 (sample SAMEA51879418, study PRJEB19060) | metagenome
GTTTTTAATGAGGCCCTAGGACCCTCAGCTCGCTACTGAGAGGCTCGCTTCAAAGTCGAAGCCAGTTCACCCCCATATCACTATTATGGCTTTACAATAGTTATTAGCCAATACATATTTTATATGAAAATTGATAAACAAACTTTTGAATTAGATGAAGAACTAAGTATCTCAATTAGTTTTGAGGACAATGATGGTTTAATTTTTGTACCTAAAAATGTAAATGTACAAGTCAAAATTGTAAATTATTTCGGAAAGATTGTAATTAATGATTTATCTATAAAATACCTTGAAGATGAGCTATCCCTTTCAAAAGTTGGATTAGAACAAGCCTTAAATAGTTTGGATTTAAAACTTCTTGATAGATTTTTGTTTAAGCAGTTAAGTGACAAAGCAACGTTTAATTATTCACCATTTGATTCATTTTTAGAATATGATTTTTCTGTATATGAAAAATCGAGAAGACCTAGTGATCTTGATTGGTCTATGTTTGGGTCTTTGTATGTTTTTGCTTGTAATGTTATTCCGGAATCAATAAAAGTAGAGTTAACTCTAGCAAAATATTTAAGAGTTTCTGAAGAAGTATTTAAAAGATTATTAAAAAAAGTTCCAGATAAAATATTTAGAAAAACAGGACATCTTGAATCAAGAGGAGGAAATTTAACTTTCGATGCTGAAGAATTAATAAAGAAAAATCTTGTTGATGCCCAAGCGAAACTGTTTGAAGAGAGTCCTTTTTTAAAATTTCACTCTGGTTCTGATTTAGTCTGAGCTCTACTGACCATAGGAATTAGCTTACTGACATCAATTTCCCATATTTCTCTAGATGTGAATCCCGCCTGCTCCCAGGTAACATCTTCTGTTCTGCCATAGGGCTTACCAGAATATCTATTTGATAAATAATCTATATGATCATTAGCGGAAGAGTCTTGAACTATATTTTTTACCACACCTCTTATTTCCCAGCATGTATACATGTCAGTTGGATGAAATATAACAAGGGAAATGTTTGGTTCCTGCCTAATATTCTCTGTTTTTTTTCTTCCTTGTTCTGTATTGATTAGGATCTTATTATCCTTGTAATCAACCCACATTAGATGATTTTGAATATCTTTTTCATTAAGTTTGGTTGCTAATGCGCAAAATGCATTGTTATCGATTGCTTGTTTTAGTTCAATTGGAAGTTGCATACGCTTTTATTTTAAGTAAAAATTGTAAATATGGCATTTATAAAATTGTTCAAATTTCAAGAATCTACTGGCCTTCTTAAAAAAGAGTATGAGAAAGGACTTAGAAGAGCTGGAAGAATTTGGAATATCCTTACTATTCAATCTCAAACTCCCGAGATTTTAAAAAATTCCATGAATCTATACGGTTCAACGATGTTTGGGAATTCAAACATCTCGAGGTTCGATAGTGAATTACTAGCTGTTGTTACTTCTATTTCAAACGAATGTGAATATTGAATAAGGGCACATTTGTATGATCTTCGGTCGGAGACAGATAATCAAAAATTAGTAGATGAAATCGCAAAGGACTGGACAACAAGTTCTATTTCATCAGTCCAAATGGCAATGTGTGAATTTGCAAAAAAACTAACGGAAAATCCAAGTAAAGTTAATAAAAAAGATATTGAATTATTGAGGAGTTACAATTTATCGGATAAAGATATTTCTCAAATCGTCCAGATAATTGCATATTTTAACTACATAAATAGAGTCGCAGACGGACTTGGATTAGAACCAGAACAGTTTATCGATGAAAAAGGTTATAAAACCAAATAAATATTAAATATTGTTTCATTGATTTTCAAGATATAACATTAAACAATGAGTAATAACTCAAGACTACTTTTTTTGTTCATTGCCTTAATTGGAATAGCAGGATTATCCTATGTTATATTTTTTGATGAGAATACAGATCAGCAAACTGACGTCCAAGTAGTAAATGAAATTGAATCTACTACTACAACATTAATTGACTCCACAACATCAACATCTACCACAACAATAATGGAGACTACAACAACATCTACAACTACTACGAGCTCGACAACTACAACTACAATTCCACCAAACCAAACAGCAATATATGCCACTCAAGAAGAGATAAATAATAGTAAAAAGATTTCATATGATTTCTTACAAAGTGGTTGCAAAAAAGATGAATCAACTGATTCTGAAAAAGAATGGATTACACCACTTGAATTTTTTACATATGATGAAAGTAAAATAAATTTCAGCTTAAAAATTGATTCAACTCTTGGCCTAAAGGTTGATTGTATTGGAAATTTAATAACTTCGATCTTAAATGATACGAGAGGTTGGGTTAAAGTAACCGAGAAAGAATTTCAACTAGTTGAAGGTACAGAGAAGGAATTTGAATTCATTTTTGCATCGCCTGAAAAAACTGACGAGTTATGTTACCCACTCGAGACAAATGGAATTTATTCTTGTAGAAACGAAGATCAAATTATTATAAATTTTTTTAGATGGGTTAATGGTGCGATAGATTTTGGATCGGATTTAGAAACGTATAGATTATATCTTATTAATCATGAAGTTGGACATATCTTAGGATGGGGTCATGTCGGATGTCCTAAAGAAGGTGCATTGGCACCAGTCATGATGCAACAAAGTAAATCAACTATGGGCTGTAGACCTTATGGATGGCCAATATATGAAATCTTGGAAAAAGAGTTTGGTATAAATACTTATTCTTATTTACCAAGTGAAGACAATTAATTGGTGCCAGTAACAACTAATTGGTTATCTAATTATCGTTAAATTAGATTCTTATAACAAATACTTTTTTATTTTTTTAAATGTTTATAACGCTTGAAAGTTCACCATTCAAAATATCTGATATGTTCTGTACGGTCTCTAAACCAGCTCTCAGCTGTGCTTCTTGTGTTGATGCGCCAAGATGAGGTGTTGTTACTATATTTGATGTTGAAAATGTTTTGTTTATATCAGGTGGTTCTTTGCTAAATACATCAAGGCCGGCAAAAATAACATCATCACTTGACCTTTGAAAAAGTGCCACTTCATCAACAATCCCTCCCCTTGATGTATTTACTAAAATTCCACCTTTTTTGATTAAATTAAGTTTCTCATCATTGATCATATTTTTTGTTTCTTCATTCTTTACAACATGAATCGATATAACGTCTGAGGTTTTCAAGAGTTCATCAAGCTCAACTTTATTTGCCTCATCTACAGATACATCTACATAAGGATCGTAAAAAACTATGTCCATACCAAATGCAGTTAATCTTTTTGCTACTTCTCTGGCAGCTTTACCAAAGCCTATTAATCCTAATTGTTTTTTATAAAGTTCAGTTCCAAGAAATTTATTTCTATCCCAATTTTTATCTTTTAGTGAGTTATTAGATGTATGAATGTTTCTAGCGGCAGAAATTATAAGTCCGATTGTTAGTTCTGCAACTGAAATTATATTTGCATTTGGTGAATTAGTAACATAAATTTCTTTATTTGTTGCTTCTTCAATATCAATGTTGTCAATACCAACTCCGCATCGTGCAATAATTTTCAATTTATTTGCTTCTTGCAATATATCTTTATTTATTTTTGTACTGCTTCTAATTACGACAATGTCAGTATCAACAATATTACTTATCAATTCCTCAGTTTTGGTTTTGGAATCTGAAATATTTGTAATTTCACCAAGCTCACTTAATTTTTCTATAACTTTATTTTCTAAATTATCACAAACTAAGATTTTCATATCATTTATCTTTTAGTTTCTCTAATGCTAGCTCATGAAGCTCTTTAGAAGCAGAGGCTAAAACATAAACATCTTTATCCTCAAGAGAAAGATTGTTTCCATCCCAGTCAGTCATAACTCCGCCTGATCCCTCAACTACTTTTACAAGAGGTAGATAATCATGTGGAGCAGTAAGTTTTTCAGCCACAATATCTACATATCCACTTGCTAGTAATCCATAGTTATAACAGTCACTTCCTGTTGTTGTTACTTTAACGCTCTCTTCAAGAGATTGATAAGCTCTCCATTTTTTCATACCGAATTGATGACTTGAGGTTGTTGCCATTACAGAGTATTCAAGTTGATCAATTTTTCTACACTTAATTACATCACCATTTACAGTAGTTACATCTCTTTCAAAAGAGATCCATCTTTCTTTCAACGCTGGACAATCAATAACCCCTCCAATAATTTCCTCGTTTTTTACTAATGCAATTAAAGTACCAAAATCGTTCTTTCCAGCCACAAAACTTCTTGTTCCATCAATTGGATCAATATACCATGTATATTCTGACTCGTTGTTAAGTACTTCAAACTCTTCACCAACAATATTGTGATTAGGATAATTTTTTTCTATTTCTCTTCTAATTACTTGTTCGATTTGTTTATCTGCAAGGGTAACTGGACTTTCATCAATTTTGATTGTCAGATCCCTTACATCACGAAAGTGAGCCAAAGCTATTTTTCCTGAGATATCTAGAGTTTCATTACAAAAACTTATTAAGTTCTTAGTATCCAATTTATTTTCAAACATTACACAAATTATAAGGAGTTTAATTTGTCTGTGAGCTCCACATCTGTAGGTTCAACAAGGAAGCTTCCATCTTCAAAAACTATAGTTGGTATTCTAGGATTTTGATTTTGTATTTTTTTAGCAATTTCAAATCCTTCTTTATCAAAATCAATATCGATTTCAGTAAATTTAATATTTAACTTATCAAAAACTTTCTTGGACCTNACACAGTCACCACACCACTGTGTGCTGTACATAACAATTTCAGATTTGTTATCCATTTGAACCAAATGGGTCAGTCAGTACTGATAGTAATTCGTTAAGTTTCCCAAGATTTTCAAATAATGGCTTTAGTTGGTTAAAGTTATCTACTGCTTCTTCAATTTCAGGAAGCACTGTTTTCATGTCCTCGACCACTAATAATGCACTCTCTAATTGAATTGTTAACTCGTTAACTGTACTTTGAATGTTTATAACAAAGTACCCAAACATAATAAGTATTAGAACTTGTAAAACTAATACAATTCTCAGCACTATTAACCTAGTGAAGTAATTTTTTCTTTAATAACTTCTTTTGGTTGAACACCTACAAATCTATCTTTAACTTCACCATCTTTTAAGATTACAACGGTGGGCACCCCCATAACTTGATTTTGCCCTGCGATTTGAGGATGTTGATCAACATCAAGTTTAACGAATTCTACACCTTCGATTTCGTCATTTAACTCTTCCAAAATTGGGCTCAATACTTTGCATGGGCCACACCAAGTCGCATGAAAATCAATTACAACTGGTGATGAAGAGTTGATGATTTCAGCATATTCTTCAGCATTTATTTCTTTTACCATTTTTTCCTTTAATTTCCTATCAGTCTATAAATTTTAAATTTATAAAAGTAATTTAAAATAAAATTATTTAAGGTCTCTAATTTCTTTTTTTATTCGTTTATCAGCAATTTTTCTTCTTTTGTCTATATTTTTTTTACCTTTTGCTAAAGCTAATTCAATTTTTATAAATCCATTTTGTTCAAATACTTTTGTTGCAATTAATGTAAGGCCTTTTGTAGAAGTTAATCCAATTAATCTCCTTATTTCTTTTTTATGAAGAAGGAGTTTTCGTGGAGTTTTAGGATCATAGTCAATTAACTCTGCGTACTTATAAGGTTCAATATTCATCTCCCTAATAAGAACTTCCTCATCTTCAAGACTTGCAAAAGCATCAATTATTGAAATTCCACCGTTTCTGATACTTTTTGTTTCTGCTCCTGTAAGTACAATTCCAGCTTCAAAAAATTCTAAAAACTCATATGAAGTTCTAGCTTTACGATTTTCGGCAAAAACTTTCATCTATCTAAAAAACAGTAGGGGTTCATCCTGCCTCTTGACGTTGGATCTAAGTATGGAAGACTGCAACTAACAGAATTAGGATTTTTGAGTCTTACTTCAAAATGTAAGTGTGGCCCTGATGATCTTCCAGTAGTGCCAACGGTGCCAATTACATCACCTGTCACAACAGTTTGACCAACGGAAGCTTTTATTTGATTCATATGGAAGTAAAGAGTGGTCATGCCTCCACCATGATCAATAAACACTGTCCTTCCGGCCAAGCCATAATACCGTGCAAGAATTACAACACCTCCAGCTGCAGCTTTTATTGGTGTTCCCGTCCTTCCTGGTATATCAATAGCACCATGAAAGCTTGTAACGCCTCTAAAACGCCTCCATTTATAACCACTTGAAACGTAACTACCGGTTACTGGCCATGTCAATTTATCTGGAGCTACTCCCCCTAATGTGCTTAGCCTCTCAATATCGGCCTGAATAGCATCTTCAAGTTTTTCAAGATTGGCATGTTCAGCATCTAGCTTTGCAAGTTGATTATTTGCTTGAGTTAGAAGATTTTGAGCATTTCTTCTTTCTGCTAATACTGCTGCCTTTTTATTTTCAACTTTTCGTTTTTCAGTTTCAACTCTATTTTTACTTTCCTCTACATCTTCAGCATACTCTTCAGCCTCAATCGATATCTGATTCTTTTTTTCCTCTTCGATTTGTAGTTTAGAAATTATTTCCTCTCTTTCTTCCTCACGATCTTTCAGAAACTCAGTCTGTGTTTCAGATAAATTTTCAAAAGAATTTAAAGATTCAATTATTTCATATGCTGTATTTACAATTGCAGATGCATAACCCAGTACAGCAAGAAAGTCTGATAAATCATTTAAATCAACAAACAATGCTGTTGCTGGACTCATAACTCCATTGATGTACATATCAACAGCTTTTTCTTGTAATTGATCTTTTGCTGAATTTAAACTTTTTTGTGTCTCAAATAATTCATCTTTGACTTTTGATATTTCATTTTTTGTAACACCGAGAGTGACTTGCTCTTCTAGAATATTTTGCTGAACAGCAGCAAGATTGTTTAAAGCCTCATCGTAACCTTCTAATGCCTTGTCTAAAGCAAGCTCAGCAGCAATTAATTCTTTTTGTACCACAGCTAATTCATCATTTACCTTCTTTATAGCTGCATCATTTGCCAATATTGCTTTTTCTANATCAGTCTTCTCTCCTTCATATTGCTTAATTTGATTAGCAACAGCAATAAGTTGTTTTTCAACCTCTTCAAGCCTTTCTTCAGCTGTGATTGCAAAAGAGGTGTCTATAACACTTGATTGAATAATTAGAAGAAATAATATTAAAGAGATAAAAAATTTTTTAATCATTTAATACTTTTCTTATCCCTACAAAGCTTGCAAAAAATCCGAAAATAATTGTTGAAAGTAATAAAACTAAGGTCAAATTAATCAAATAAGAATCAGAGATTGCAATATCGAATATACTCTCAGCAATAAATGAAGTTTTTGAATACTGAATAAACCCCCATCCAAGTCCAACCGCAATACTTGTTCCAATTAAAGACTCAAATACAGCTTCAAAAATAAATGGTAAGCGGATATATGTTGCTGATGCACCAATCGTCCTCATTATTTTAATTTCTTTTCTTTTAGCATAAGCAGTAAGCCTCAAAGTGTTAATAATTAAAATAAAAGCTGCAAATGCAATTAGGACAGCAAAAATAGTTGCAGATAAAACAAGAGTATTTGTTAGCGTTAGAAGTCTTTCAATCGCTTCTCCGGAAGCTCTGATTTCTTTTACTGCCGGATTTCCATCCATTCTCTCAATAATTAATTCATAATCAGCTGGATCATTCAAATTTATTCTTAGGGAAGTAGGAAGAATATCAAAGTCTACTTCTTGAACTAATTCTGGTTGATCTTGAAATAATGTCTTAAATTCTTCTGTTGCTTCAGATTTCGAAAAATATTCGACCATCCTTACTTCTGAGTAACTTTCTAATGTTTTTTGTAGTTGTTGATGAGCTGTAGAAGTAACTCTATCATCTAAAAAAATTACTACATGAACACCATTTTGCCACCGTGATGTATTGTTTTCAACAATTGCTCTAGCTGAAAGTGTTGTGAATACTAAAAAAGAAGAAACAAGAACAGCAAGCATAGTTGCGATAACTAATAAAGGATTCCTTCTCATATTTATGAAAGTATTCTTTATGACATAATTTAGTTTTTTCATANCGCTTTAGATATACCTTCCTTGATCAACATCGCTTATCAATTTACCNTCTTTGAGTTGTATNACTCTCTTNTTNCGTCTATTTACTATTGATGAATCATGAGTTGCCATTAAAACNGTTGTTCCNGCTCTATTAATTTTTTCAAGCAAAGTAACAATTTGAATACTTAAATCTGGATCTAAATTNCCAGTTGGTTCGTCACATAAAAGTACTAATGGATTNGATGCCANTGCTCTAGCNATACAAACTCTTGTTTGNTCACCCCCTGAAAGTTGATTAGGNAATTTATACATNCTTTGGTTCAAATCAACCAAATCTATNAGTGTGCTTGTNTTNTCATCTATTTCTTTTTCNTCAAAACCNAGNACTTCTAATGCAAAACTTATATTTTCNTAAGTAGTCCTATCNTCNAGAAGCTGNGGTTCCTGTGTNACAATACCTAATTTTCTTCTTAGCAATGGTATTTTCCATTTTGGTAAAGAGGTTACGTCCATATCGACAACCTCAATCTCTCCTTTTGTGGGTGAATATTCTTTGTATAAAAGTTTTAGTAATGAGGATTTTCCACTTCCAGAATGACCTATGATGTATGCAAATTCACCTTCAGAAATTTGTGTGGAAACATTTGAAAGTGCAACACTTCCTCCTTGAAAAACTAATGAAACGTTATCTAATTTAATCATTTAATCCCTGTCTACGCCATTTTAGATACTCATTTATAAATATGTTAATATCTCCATCTAAAACTGATTGTATATTTCCGACTTCAATATTTGTTCTTGAATCTTTTACTTGTTGATAAGGTTGCATAACATAAGATCTTATTTGCCTACCCCATCCAGCTTCAACTTGTTCTCCTCTTATTGAATCAAGTTTTTTTAATTTTTCCTCTTTTTCCTGGATGATTAATTTTGATTTAAGAAGACTTAATGCGCGAATTTTATTTTGTAATTGTGATCTTTCTGCCTGGCATGCAACAACAATACCTGTTGGAATATGTGTGACTCTAACAGCTGAATCAGTAGTATTTACATGTTGTCCTCCCGCCCCTGAAGACCTATAAACGTCTATACGAATATCATCATCATTTAATTCATAGTCTTCAGAATCTTCAATTAAAGGAATGACATCTACTCCAGCAAAACTTGTATGTCTTCTTTTATTGCTGTCAAATGGACTTATCCTTACCAAACGATGAACTCCCCTTTCACTTTCTAAATTTGCATATGCTCTAAAATTTTCAACCCTGATAGAGCCTGATTTTATTCCAGCTTCTTCCCCTGATGATATTTCTTCAATTTCATATTTCATATCATTGTTGTCTAGAAATCTTGTATACATTCTTAATAATATTTCCGCCCAATCATGAGCATCTACGCCACCGGCACCCGCATTTACTGTCAAAACTGCGGAATAATTATCAAACTCTTCTGAATAAAGTGATTCTTCTTCAAGATCTTGAATTTTTTTCTCTGTTTCATCAAGCGGATTCTTTAATTCATCTAATTCAGATAAATTGTCCTTACTTAATTCAATAAGTTCTTCAAGATCTTGAATTTCTATATCAATAATCTCTAACAAATTTACAATTTTTTCAATGTTCGATGCATTTTTAACTATATTTTGAGCGTTAGGGTTTGATGACCAAAAATTTTCTTTCGAAATGACTTTATTAATTTCTAGAAGTTGTTTTTTCTTGTTATCAAAGTCAAAGATACTCCTTGGCAGAAGTTATTCTCTCTTTAAAATCTACAACCTTATTTATGAGCTCTTTATACATTTATCTATCATTCCGCATTTTTTATATTTTATGCCAGAACCGCAATAGCACGGATCATTTCTTCCAATTTTATCTTTGTTGTCTGCATTCGTTTTGTTGTTCTTTTCTTTATCTAAATTGTTATTTTCATTTGTGATTTTTTCAAAGTTTAATAAAAGTCTAACAACAGATAATTTTACATTGTGAATTAAATCTTCAAATAAATCATATCCCTCTTTTTGATATTCAACTAGTGGATCTCTTTGGCCCATTGCTCTAAGACCAATTCCCGATCTTAAATAATCCATTTCTGAAAGATGATTTTTCCATGATTGATCAATAAATGACAATGAGCCCATTCTTGCTAAATTCATAAAATTATTTTTGTCCGATTCGAAATTTTTAACATACAAGGACTGAAGAATTGGTGTTATTTGCAATTTATCATTTACTTCAATATCTCTAAAAATTTCTTTTTTTATATTTTCTGACAAGATCAAACTTAACTCATCATCAACAAAATTTTTAAAATCTTCAACAGTTTCATATTGAGTTTTATAACTATCAATATTATTTTGTAAATCATTAAAAATATCGTCACGCCAATCAATAATTAGATTTTCAATATTGTCAGACTTTAGTAATTCTCTTCTCCATTTATAAATTACGTCTCTTTGTTGATTTAGAACCTGATCAAACTTTAGTACATTTTTTCTAATTTCAAAGTTCAGTGATTCAACCTGGGCTTGTGCTCTTTCAATACTTTTTGTAACCATGCTTTGTTCAATTTTTTCATCATCTGGAAGATTGAGCTTGTCCATAATTGACTGTATTCTTTCACCTTGAAATCTTCTCATTAAATCATCCTCGAGACTTATGTAAAATCTAGATTCACCAGGATCACCTTGTCTTCCAGATCTTCCTCTTAGCTGATTATCTATTCTTCGAGATTCGTGCCTTTCAGTTCCAATGACATAAAGACCCCCCAGTTGAATTACTTTCTCTTTTTCCTCGCTAATGATTGATTCAAATTTACTCATTAAATTATCCACAAATTTTGGATCG
>FUFK010046839.1_pt1 | contig 10930 bp, 25 predicted proteins | sample 1021851 | NCBI WGS metagenome assembly FUFK01 (sample SAMEA51879418, study PRJEB19060) | metagenome
AATATCCAAAAGCTATATTTACTTTATGGACTAAGTCTGAAAGGGAAGCCATTGGTATCTATGAAGTAGAAACAGATAGCACAAATCGTAAAGATGAAAAATGGTATATTAATACTAATGAATCTTTTGCATTTGCAGATGGTAAAGTAACTAGATCATGGGGCACAGCTACAGCTAAAGCACATGCAGATACTCTATATACACAAGCTGATAAGGATGATGGTAAAATACCAGAAGGTAAAGATGTAGGTGATGTTGCAGTTGAAGGATTAAAAACACAATTAATTAAAACTATAAAAGCACAAGCTGCAGGAGAGCTTCAAAGAACAGATTGGTATGTAATAAGAAAAGCAGATGCAGGTACAGCAGTACCATCATCTATTACAACTCATAGAGCAGCAGTAAGAACTAAAGCAGCCGAGATGGAAACAGCTATTACAAATGCTAGTGATACACCAGCTTTAGAAACTTTATACGAATATACAGAACAAGAGGATGGTTCATTCGCAAGACCATTAGGTGAGCTTCCAAGATTGGAGTCTTAATGCCTATTATTCTTGGAGCAAATACAGCATCAACTGGAGCGTACGAAGTAGCCAACTCATGTAGGTTTAATGATGGAAGTAATCAATTTTTTGAAAAAGTTATGGGAACACCTACAAGTACAAAAATAGGTACATTTAGTTGTTGGGTAAAATTAGGAAATATAACTACAGAACAAACTATGTTAGGTGCTTATGTTGATAGCGCTAATAGACATCATATTGAGTTTCAAGCAGATCATAATATAGAAATTTTTGGAAAAGCTAGTGGCTCAACTAATATGTCATTAATAACAAACGCTTACTACAGAGATGTTTCTGCATGGCAAAATATAGTTGTTGCTTATGATACAAGTCAAGGAACTGCATCGAACAGAGTAAAATTATATGTCAATGGAACTCAAGTTACATCTTTTGCAACTGAAACTTATCCATCTCAAGATACAGTATTACAATTTAATACAGATGGATCAACTCATACAGTAGGAAGAAATAAAGGTGGAAATTATGCAGATGGTTATATGTGTGAAGTTGTATTTATTGATGGTCAACAACTAACACCAACATCATTTGGAGAATTTGATTCCGACACAAACATTTGGAAGCCTATTGATGTATCTAGTTTAACTGGTGGTAATGTAGGATTTTATTTAGATTTTGAAGATGGTAGTAATTTAGGAAATGATGTTTTTGGTGGAACTGATTTTGATGAAACTAATATAACATCTGCAAATCAATCTACTGACACTTGTACTAATAATTTTGCAACTATGAATCCNTTAGCATCACAAAGTGGAAGTAATGCAAGTAGTTCAGTTGCAACTTTCTCTGATGGAAATTTAGTTGTAGATGCTATTTCTTCAGAAACAGTTATAGCAAATATTGGAGTTGATACAGGAAAATGGTTTTGGGAAGTAAAAGTATTAACAGATCAAGATGGTTTAACTATTGGTGGTGTTAATGAACATCATCACTTAGACGCAGAATTAGCTTACAATTCTCCATCTTCTCCAAGTAATGCAAAAGCATTTGGTTACTATGGTGGTAATGGTAATAAAGTTACAACCATTGGTGACGGTTCTCAATTTTCATCTTATGGAGATGCAATAGCTGTAAATGATATTATAGGTGTTGCTTTAAATCTTGATGATGATGAAGTTGTATTTTATAAAAATGGAACAGCACAAAATAGTGGAACTGCTATTTCACTTACAGCACTAGGAAGTGGAGAACTATATTTTCCAGCAGTGGGAAATTATAGTGCTTCTAATATTAAAGTTAGTTTTAATTTTGGCAATCCAACATTCTCAATCTCATCAGGAAATAGTGATGGTAATGGCTATGGAAACTTTGAATATTCTGTACCATCAGGATATTATGCACTNAANACNAAAAACTTAGCGGAGTATGGATAATGGCTTATACGACTATAGATAAACCAACAGATTATTTTAATACTGTTCTTTTTTCAGGAAATGAAACTGCAAGGTCTATAACAGGAGTTGGATTTCAACCTGATTGGGTTTGGATAAAAGACAGAAGTCAATCATATAATCATCATTTATTTGACTCTGTACGAGGTGCAACTAAAAGATTAAAATCTGATGTTGCTGATGCGGAATCAACAAATGCACAAACACTTACAGCTTTTGGCAGTGATGGATTTTCATTAGGAACTGACAATGCAACAAATGGAAATGGCTCAAATGTAGTCTCATGGAACTGGTTAGCTGGTGGCTCTGCATCATCAAACACAGATGGAGATATAACCTCAAGTGTTTCTGCTAATACTACTGCTGGATTTAGTATTGTGTCTTATACAGGAACAGGAAGCACAGATACGATTGGTCATGGTTTAGGTGCAAAACCATCTGTTATACTTGTAAAAAAAAGAAATGGTTCAGCTAATTGGTATATGTATCATCACAAAAATACATCAGCACCAGAGACAGATTTTTTAACATTAAATTCAACTGCTGCAACTTCTGACAATGCAAATAATTGGAATGATACTGAACCAGCATCATCTGTTTTTAGTGTAGGTGCATCAGGTACAACTAATCCTAGTAGTGGAACAATGATTGCCTACTGTTTCGCAGAGAAANAAGGCTACAGCAAGTTNGGAAGCTACACAGGAAATGGAAATGCAGATGGACCATTTATTTATACAGGTTTCAAACCAGCTTGGGTTTTACAAAAAAATATAAGTGCTACACAAGGTTGGCAATTACAGGATAACAAAAGAGAAGGATATAATGGAGACAATGATCTTTTACAACCACATGATTCTGCCGCAGAAAGTGGTGTAAATAGAATAGATATATTATCAAATGGTTTTAAAGTAATTACAACAGATGCTGGACAAAATAGTTCAGGTGCAACATACATATACATGACTTTCGCAGAATCTCCATTTGTGACATCTACAGGAATCCCAACAACAGCTCGATGATTATGCTCGTGTTCACTCACATAACCAACGAGAATGAAACAAAGTTTCAAGCGAGATAATTATGAAATATTTATTGATCCTATATATGTGTAGCATGAACACAAATCAATGCACTAGCAGCTCAGTATCTGGTTATCAATTCATATCACATTATGATTGCGTTAATGCAGGTTATGCAATCGCACAAAAAACTTTTAGAAATCTAAAAGAGTATGAAGAGTTCCCTAGAGAAACTATAGAGAAAGATAAGATCGTTATAAAATTTGAATGTAAAGGATTAGCTGATGCCTAGAAAAAAGAAAGCAGATGAATTGGTACAAGCATCATTAGGTCATAGAATATCTAAGCATGAAGCGATCTGTGCAGAAAGAATGAAAACATTATTTAAAGCAATCGATGAGATGAGACAAGACATCAAGGATCTAAGAAAAGACATGAACAAAGGAAAGGGTGCGGTAAACGTATTAATATTTTTAGCTGGTTTAGTAGGAGCTATCATAGGCTTCTTTAAATGGAATGGCTAGGCGTACAAAAGCTGTGACAGGCTTAACCTCTGAACTTACTGCACAACTGCGTCTTGCAAAAAACCCCAACCTTATTGTATTTACCCCCATTGGTGGACTAGGACCAATAGATATTGTGACTTTAAATATGACTACAGGTGAGTATACTGCTTATGATGTTAAAAGTAAAAATTATAGAAAGAAAGANANTTATGTTGCACCAGANGGATACAAAAGAAATCTNAAAGGAACTTTNATATCAAGGGGTACAACCAAAGAACAAAAGAAACTTAACGTAAGGATAATATACGAATGAACTTATCAAGAAACTTTACATTACAAGAACTAATTAAATCAGATACTGCTATTAGAATGGACATTGATAACAATCCAAATGCAGATCAAATAGAAAAATTAAAATTACTTTGTGAAAACATATTACAACCAGTTCGTGATCACTTTGGTAGAGTTAAAGTGACTAGCGGATTTCGTTCTGAGCAGCTGTGTGTTGCTATAAAAAGTTCAGTTAATAGTCAACACGCCAAAGCAGAAGCGGCAGATTTTGAAGTAATGGGTACAGACAATGCAGAGCTAGCTGATTGGATTCAAAAAAACCTAGAATATGACCAATTAATTCTTGAGTTCTACACACCTGGTGAACCTAACAGTGGATGGATTCATTGTAGTTATGTATCTGATTCACCTAGAAAACAATTCTTGCACGCATACAAATCTGAGGGTAAAACAAAGTATAAACCAATAATAGGTAAAGCAAAGGATTTAGTATAATGTGGTTAAGTGCAGTTAAATTAGCTTTGAATGCAGGTACGCATATTTATAAAAAGAAACAAGAAACTAAAATGCGTATGGCAGATGCTCAAGCAGCTCATGCAGAGAAGATGGCTAGAGGTGAACTAGAATATTCTGGTAAACTTCTTGAGGCAAGACAATCAGACTGGAAAGACGAGTTCGTGTTGGTCGTATTAACGCTGCCGATATTAGTGATCGCTTATGGAGTTTTTAGTGACGATCCTGCAGCAGCAGCAAAGATAAAAGAGTTCTTTGAACAGTTCCAACAGCTTCCTTCATGGTTCACAAATTTGTGGATTTTGGTAGTCGCAAGTATTTATGGAATAAAGGGTACACAAATATTTAAGGGTAAAAAGTAATGAGTAATCAAATAGCTAAAATGTTTTCACAACAGTTTGGAACTAAGATTACTTTGAAGTCACAGCAAACAGGTAAGATGTATGGCAAAAAGAAATCTAAAAGAGTTTATTCCTCACGAAAGAATTCCAAAAAAAACTAGCATAGGTAAACGACCTAAGATGTCTAGTATGAATAAACATAAGAAACGATCTTACAAAGCTAAGAATAGAGGTGGAATGTGATTGATAAATTTTTATATAATTGTTTTGCTGCACTTGATAGATTTGCAGAACATCTTGATAAAATATTTTTTCCTAGAAAGAAGAAAAAGAAATGAAGATAAGTGAAAATACATCTGTTGCTATGCCAATTAAAAATATGGTTGGNATTATTATTGGTGTTGCTATGGGTATCTTTGCTTACACTGAGATCACTGCTAGACTCACTTCACTTGAAACATCAAGAGAGTTAATGAATGCAGATTTATTAAAAGCTAGTGAACAAACTACTGTAGACAAAGANCAGTTTTTATTGCTTGAAGATCTATANGAAACTGTAGANAAACACCAAGAATTATTAGATAAAAATATTCACAATCAAGTTATGTTGCAACACATTGAAAAAATGTTAGACAAAGCACTTGAGGATATTGAACAATTAAAAGATCAGAATAGAGAAATGAAATATACTAATGGGAGTACACATTAATGATTGAAGTAGTTGTAGCATTATTGATGATAGTAGATAACGAAATTAAAGAACATAGAATACAAATAGACCCTAAAACAAATAAATATTCTATGAAAATGTGTTTAAAAGGTAAGAGATTTGCTGAGAGAACTGAAACAGGCACTAACATAGAACATCAATGTATTAAATCAAAAGCAGAAATAGAGTTAAATATTGATGGTAGTAAAACAATTAAAAAACTTATATTAGAATAATGAGAAGAAGAGATAAACAACCACCTAAAACTAAAAAGTATTTTAGATCTACCAAGTCTGGAGCAGGAATGACTAGAGCTGGTGTTGCTAGATATAGAAGAGAGAATCCTGGATCAAAACTCAAAACTGCTGTAACAGGTAAAGTTAAAAAAGGTAGCAAGGCAGCTAAACGTAGAAAGAGTTTTTGTGCTAGATCAGCAGGTCAAATGAAAAAATTTCCAAAAGCAGCTAAGAATCCTAATTCAAGATTAAGACAAGCAAGAAGAAGATGGAAGTGTTAAGTGAAAAAAACTTGGGTCAAAAAAGACGTAGTTAGACTCTGTGGTTATTGTGAAGAGTGTAATAAAGAACTATTGAGTAATGAAGGCGGATGGATTATAACTCATACCAAGAAATATTTTTGCCATGATGGCAGAGATGGTTCTTGTTTTGATAATTATTGTCAACGTAAACTAAAGGAGAAACAATATGCCAATGGTAGGAAAAAAGAAGTTCAGCTATACGAAAGCTGGAAAGAAAAAAGCAAAAGCATACGCAAAGAAAAAAGGTATGAAAATGAAATCGAAAGGTAAATACTAATGCTAACAGCTAAACAGAAAACACTTCCACCAGCTTTGAAGAAAAAAATTTTAGCTTCAAAGATGAAGAAGAAAAAGAAAAATGGCAAAAAAAAGTAGTGTCAATAAAGCAGGCAACTATACTAAACCTGGTTTAAGAAAAAGGTTGTTTCAAAGAATAAAAGCTAGTAATGTACAAGGTACTGCCGCTGGTAAATGGAGTGCAAGAAAAGCACAGTTACTAGCAAAGAGATATAAAGCTGCTGGCGGTGGGTACAGATAATGGCATTAGCTAAATCACAAAGAAGTTTAAAGGCTTGGGGTAGACAAAAATGGCGAACAAAATCTGGGAAAAAATCATCGGTTACTGGAGAGCGTTATCTTCCAAGTGCAGCGATCAGAAGTTTATCTGCTTCAGAATATGCAAGAACTACTGCTGCAAAGAGAAGAGATAAACGTAAAGGTAAACAGCACAGCAAACAACCAAAAGGTATTGCAAGTAAGGTAAGAAAGTACAGAAGATTTAGTTAAGTAAATCTAAGTATTCATTCCATATTGTTTGTTCTGGACTCCAAAATCTTTCTTTGTTAGCTTTCATTTGGATTGAATGTAATACTGTAGTGTGGTCCTGTCCAAAGTGTCGACCAATACTTGACAAGTTCATTTGATATTTATCATTTAAAATATTGTGTATGATATTCCTTGCACGAACNACATCTTGAGTTCTGCATTTTCCCAATAAAGTTTTCTTATGCACCTCATACTTTACGCACACTCTGTTGATTACAGATTCTACGATCTTCGGACTTATATTTCTAAATTGATAACTAATAATNTTTCTTGGTTTNTACTCTTTAATTTTCTTCACATGCTTTTGTGCTAGTTTATAACCATTCTTAAAAGCATTCTTGTAAATTAGTTTTTCTTTCTTTGATAAGTTACTATATTGACCAGCTTTCATAGCTAATCTTAACTCTCTAAAGATTTGTTTTTGTTTTGAAGTCATAGATTCCCTACAGTGTTTTATTGTTTTTTTTTAAAAATGTAAATTAATGACTATCTTCTCATTAATTCTTCTTTTGTCTGCTCAATTTGCCAAATCAATTTAAAAGAATCTTGTTGCTTCTCTTCAACTTTCCTCTTGGCTTCCAAGTATTCTTCATGAGCTTTCGCTTGAAGATCCTTGAGTTTTTGCAGACGAGTCTTTAGCTCGTTCATCCTTCTCCTTTTTTACTTTTGTAAAATCCATCTTTAAGTTTTGGATATTACATTCTACAAACTCTCCTCTATTCGAGTTGTTTGCAGCTTTCTGCACATCATCAAAGAGTTCAATCATTTGAAAATTGCACTCTCCANTAATGATTCGTTTATACTTAGCCATTTTTACCCTGTTTGTCTATATCTTTCTTGTGTAGATTGTATGCCATATCATTGTAAATACTTAGGTCATGATAGTTATCTGCCTTAAAACCCTTGGTACTTCTGAATAATTTAAGTGTCATCATGAGTTGTGCTACTTGATATGGCTTTAGTTTTTTTTTCAAATTTTCGGCTAATATTAATGTAAATAAGTCTGCAAGTACAGAGAAATTGTATTGATAATCTCCATAATCTTTTTCTCGATCCTGGACTATCTTCTTTTTAATTTCGTTACTGATGTCTGTTACTTTCATATTTTAAAAGGTGTGCCAAAGAAAAACAAGAGGGAGCTACTAGATAGAAAGGGAAAGTCTAGCATGATTCGACCCAAAAAACTTCGACACACCATTGATTACAATCTACTATCGATTGTAATTACCTTGTTTATACCCAGATCCTTGACCTTTTGCAAACCTATTGTTCCCAAAAGATTGCTGCTGTCCGCTAGGCTTGGCAGCGGATGGACCTGTATTTGAAGGTGTCAAGACAACATTGATAATTCCTGTTGGATGACCCATATCGTCAAGATCTTCAAATCCTGCTTGGTTGTACCATTCATCTCCAATCTTTACGCCAAGTCTCCAAGTTTTACCCTCTGGACTTTTTGGATTGATAGGTGCAACAAAAACTGGTCTGTTATCTCCTTGTTGCTTATCTTGATTGTGTATAAGTTTTATATATATCTTATCACTCATATTATATTACTCCTTGTTGGTTTAGTTTAGTCTCATGTACATCATACAAGTCTGTAACTTGTCGGTATACTCTGAGATTTTTATTGGGATCAAATAAGCTAGGATTGTCTTTTTTAAATTTCCTCAATGCGTAAATATCATTAATAGATTTTATCGCATCTCTTACTTGATTCATATCGATGTTCATATCGAGATGACCTGTACCACTTATTCTTTGTTGTGGAATATTGTTTGTAGGTTTAGGATCGTCAAAAGGTTTTGCCTTGTACCCATCATCATTATCTAAACCTGTTTTTAAATTAAGTGCATTTAAGAATGCGTACTTCTTAGCATAACTCATTCCGTTACCAGTACCAAATTTATCTAAGTTTCCCATTGCACTACATCCATTAATATCAACGTAGCTATCTGGTTCTTCAACGTCATGTATTCTCATAGCACAAGTAACCATGACAAAGTTTTCATTGACATGATTAGTGTAAGTACAGACAGGATAGAGTCCATTGTTTAACAATGCCTCCATTGCTACCTTCTGCACCTCATCATGTTGCAAAGGATTAAAGTGCATACCAGGAACTTTCTTTCCCTTTGCCACGCCTCCAGCTTCGCAAGCTGCTTTATGTAATTTTTGATATATGTTTAGTTTCATGTTTCTAACCCCCATAGTTTTTTGATTTGTTGTTTTTGCTCGTCTATTAAATCCCTATAATAAAAAGGATGATTTAATTCTGGTGGTTCTGCAAAGTGTGCTAGCTTATTGATGTCTCCTTTACAGAATACGATTAACTCTTCCCATGACTTTAGTCTTTGGGTCATCAAGTTATATCGTTCTTCTAAATAATTTGGTGTTAGTTGATAGTATTCATCATCAAACAATCTGTATTCATTTTCATTTACATAAACCAAGAATGGTTTTCTTTTTGTGCAATGATAGTAGAAGGCAACTTGAGAGATGTGCATTGGGTCTGGTTCTTCTGGTAGCTGCGTTGTTGCCATGTAGTATTCATCCTTACCTCTTTTCTTTTTTATGGTAGGTGGTTTACATTTTACTTCTAATATTTTTGTATTNCTCTCAACATCAATACGACCTATGATGTCATGGATCATCTCTTCGCTTTTGCTAGANACATATCGTTCAGCTACTAAATNTTCNCCACCAAAAACTTTCACAATACATTCNATTAAGTTTTGGATTGTTGGATGTGCAAAGCTAACCATCATATCTCTTGCTAGTTTATCTTTNTCATCAACTGCTGGTGTNAGTTTNTTGATCTCATCTAACTCTTGTTGAAACACTTCGTCATAATTTTTGTTCTTCAANGTAATNTTTTTATCTCCNTNAAATAAAATATTACAANTCATTCGTTGTGCANTGTTGTTGACCANGTTGCCAAANGGTGCTTTGTATCTAATTAAGAAGGACCTTCGCAGCTCTTGTGGTAAAGAGTAGTTAATTAACAATCGAGTAAAGTTTTGCGAGCTGCTAGGCGACCAATGATCTAATCCTTTACCACCATTAAAATTATTAAAGTATTTTTTTAAATTATCTTTTGTAATCATATTACCTTTCTTGTTTTTCCACATTTATACTATTAAAAAAAACTATTGCAAGTAAATAAATACACTATATATACAACCTAAAAGGATAATAAAACAAAGGAGAAATATGACACTAGCTGAATGGCGTAAAAAACAAAACATATCCCACTATACTTTAGGAACTATGCTNGGATTTAAATCAATTAATCCTGCAACCAACTCACAAAGGTATTGCCTTGAGAGTAAGGAGAAAAGATTTCCTAAACCAGATACTGTAAGAAAGATATTAGAGGTAACAAATAACGAAGTAACAATTAATGATCTTTACAAAGCGTGGTGGGATTATGAAAAAACCAAATAAGTTTCCATACAAAAGAGTTCGTTTGTATTGGCAGGACATCGTTAGTAATTCAGAATGGATGACGTTAGCTAAAGCAAAAGATCAAGTCTATAGTTGGTGTGAAGATACAGGTTATTTACTTTATAAAGATCAAAAGAAAGTTATAATCTTTGCATCGCACAGCTTTGATGATGATGGTGATTTAACTGTTGGCAACACAACTGTCTATCCAAGATCTGTTGTCAAAAAAATAGAAGTATTAAAATGACAAACTCAAAAATCTTTGATGAGGTTGGATGTCCAAGTGAATTAAAACGAGCAAAGAAGTTTATAAAAAAACAAGCAGATATAATACTAGCTCTTGAGAAAGAGATAGAACAAAAAGACAATGAGATATTATTAATAAAAGAAAGGAAGAAGAATGAAAGTCCTAGTAGCGTGTGAATATTCTGGTATTGTGAGAGATGCTTTTGTAGCTAAAGGTCATGATGCTTGGTCCTGCGATATACTTCCAACTGAAAGTCCAGGTAATCATTTTGAAGGAGATGTATTAGAACATCTTGATAAAGGTTGGGATCTTATGATTGCTCATCCACCTTGTACACATCTTGCAGTTAGTGGTGCTAGATGGTTTACAGAGGGTAAAAAACCTTGGTCATTACAAGAAGAGGCATTAGATTTTGTTAGAAAATTATTAGATGCACCTATAGATAAAATAGCATTAGAAAATCCGGTGTCTGTTATCTCAACTAAAATAAGAAAACCAAATCAGATTATACAACCTTTTGAA
>FUFK010519134.1_pt1 | contig 10930 bp, 11 predicted proteins | sample 1021851 | NCBI WGS metagenome assembly FUFK01 (sample SAMEA51879418, study PRJEB19060) | metagenome
CGTTTTTACAAGGAATAGGTGCTTACACCACACTATCACAGATAGCACCATTTAGTGGTGGTCCTACAGCGAACAGAGGATAAGATGGCAAGACCTCCAAAAAGAATAGGATTAAGTCAAGTTGAAATTGTTTCACCTGAGTTAAGAAAAGCTTTAGGTATTACAAGACCAAGAAATGTTAAAGAAGCACAAGAAATGGGTAGTAGACCTACTGGTTTAGGTACGCTTTTTTTTCCTGAAAGTAAAATACAATCTGCACAAGCAAGAACAATAATGGGTGGTAGCCCAACTAGTGGTGGCATATCTCCTGGATTTGCACAAGCCGTAACTGGCATACCAACTGGCTTGGATCAAGATGCACAAACAACTTTAATGGGTTTGGCTGGAATGTTGCCTGAACCAAGACCAGCAGACTTAATGAAACAACAACAAGTACAAACACAGCAAGATGATTTTAGTGATCTAGCACAATCAAAAATTATAAATGATCAATTATCAAGTATAGAAGAAGATGTGGCAGCCATAGATAAAAGTGGTGTACAAAACATAATTGGACCTGAAGAAGATGTTGTTGGAATACAAGAAGAGGCAGACGAAACTGAAAAAGAGAATCTTACCGCGGCTCAAGAAGCCACAAAGACAGCACTTCAAGAATTTTTAAAAGCGTCTGGAAAAGGATCTGAAGCCAAAGAATTTAAAGACTACATTAACGAATTTGGTGAAGCTACTGGTTTAGATATATCAGGTGATCCAGATACAAAACAAGCATTGATGTCTTTTGGTCTAGCACTTATGCAAAACAGAGCTGGAAAAGGTTTTGATATTAGCAATATATTAAGAGCGACGGGAGAGGCTGGAGAGGCAGCAATGCCCGACTTCAGAAGAGCAGTTGCAGAGGCAAAAGCAACTAGGGCAAAAGCTGGTGCATTTGCTTTAAGTAGAAAAAAAGAAGATCAAGAAAAAGCACAAAAAAGATCACAATACCTTATTATACCAAAAGGAACTGGAGGCATTAAAGGAACTCTAAACAATCTTGGTAAAGGAAACTTAGCGAATTTAAACAGTTTTCAACTTAACAATTTGTTGAACACAGATAGTTTTAATGAACAATTTGAGATACTGCCATTAAGTGATAAACTTTTAGAAAGTTTTACAAAAACAAAAGATTTTGGTGAAAAATATGTAGGTAAATATTCTGATTTTAGTTTATTTAAAGATGCACCAGATGATTTAAAAATTAGTGTGAATATGGTTAATCCTAATTATAAAGGCACTGATTTACCCGATAAAGGTTTTTTTAATCCAAATCAATATAGCATTTACTTTAATAGGCTAAAAAGAATGGATGATGGATTAACAAGAGTAGAAGATCAACTAAATACTGTCTACAATCTTGCTGAGCAAGGTGAGTTACAAACTCAAGATCAAATTTCTGACGCAGCGACATCTTTTGCTAGGGCGTTTGGTTTAAAATTTGGTAAAGATGAAACCACAAACACTGCAAAAGTAAAATATATTTTGCGATCACTTGCGGCAAAAAATGCTCCAGCAATTTTACAAGAAGCTGGAAAAACTATATCTGATGCAGATAGACAAAGAGTTGAGCAAATTGTTGGTCAATTAGGTTTAGTTGAAGACCCCAAAACATTACAAAATGCTTTAAAAGAGGTATATGAACTAATTGTAGTTGAAGGTAAAAGAAATGTGCAAGAAGGTTTAACAAATTTAAATTTTTATGCAAATAAATCTGCACCGAAAAAACAAAGAACATATGTTGATGTTGTGGGTGGTAGTGATGGTATATTTGATGTTAGAAGAAGTGGTACATAAATGGCCGTAATTAAAGTTCGAGATCCTAATACTGGTGATATTAAGCAATTTAGAATTGAGGGTGACACTCCGACGGATCAAGAAAAACAAAATATTTTAAATGTATTTAATCAAACTCAACAAACCACACCAGAACTTGGTGTTATCAGAGGTTTAGGAACACAGTCAAAGCCACAAACTTTGGGTGAGCAAGTTGATCAAGAAATACAAAAAGATTTTGATACTACGACTGGTGTAAGTAACTTTAGTCTCAGAGCGGCGTTGTCTGTTGCAGAAAACGACGAAGAAGAAGATGCAATCATGGCGAAGCAAGGTTTTACTAGTGATGAATTTACTAGAGATAAAAGAGGTAGACTTGCCTTAACACCTACTGGAGCATCTAAATTAGGCATTAACACAGAAAAAAACATTCTCATTGATGAAGAGGGATTTAGTGCATCAGACTTTACAGATTTACTAGGCATTGTTCCTGAACTTGCTGGTGGTGTTACTGGAGCCGTAAAAGGTGCGGCAATAGGATCTTCTTTCGCCCCTGGAGTTGGAACTTTATTAGGTGGTGCCATTGGTGCATTTGTTGGTGGTGCGTCTGGATCACTTGCAGAGGAAGCCATAGAGGGCGTTGCAGGTGTATCAGAACAAACTGCAGGAGAAATTGCTACAGATGCAGTAGTTGAGGGTGGTATTGCTGCTGGTGGTGAACTTTTGTTCGGCATTCCAATTCTAGTTTTTAAAGGATTAGCTCCATCTGGTAAAAGATTTATCAAAGAGGCTAGTGAAGAAGAATTAAAGTTTACAGCAGAAGCAATGGAAAAGGGTTATATTCCAACAAGAACAACTTTAAAGGTGAACCCAATCGCTGCTAAACAAGAGCAATTAACAGAGTCTGTATCTGGTGTAAGTCCAAGACTAAGACAAGTTCATCAAGCAATGAAAAGGGATACTGAAAAACTTAGGAGCATAATTGATGATGCGGCAGTCCAAGGCAGTGATAAAGAAGCAGGTGAACTTTTTATAGACTTTGCAGAAAATGCTGGATTTAGATACATAAGAGCAAAAAATGCAGCTATGAAAAACATTGGTGCTTCGATAGAAAGAGCAGCTGAAGATATTGCAGGTAGTTTTAGAACTGGATCTACAGTTTCTGATGATCTTTATAATTTTTTAGCAGATAGTGTTAAAGCTTTTGACGATGAGGCTGCTAGACAATTTGCAACAATACAAGAGGTTACAAACTCAACTTTAGGTAAACAAAAGAATTTTATACCAACGAATAGTATTACGGATGTAAAAGAGTTAATTGAATCAAGTTTTCCAGCAAGAAATTTGGCTAATGCTGAAGATTCAATAGCACAAAAATTGTTAGATGATTTGAACGAGTTTGGCAAAAAAACTAATTTTAACCAAGTATATACCTTAAGAAAAAAATTATTAGATGTTTCAAAGTATACAGGAGATAATTTAGTTGATGTTAATATTGGCAGAACCATTGATAATTCTACAAGATTAACTCAAATATTTAAACTTGCTGGAAATAAATTAGATAATATTCTAACTGAAACAGAATTAACGGCTTTTGCAAAGGCAGCAAAAAACTTAACTAAAGCAGACGAACAAAAATTAGCTTTAGCCGCTAGAGAGTTGCCAAGTGCTAGAGAGTTTTTTAAAGAGGGTATGAAACAATTTGAAAGTTTATCATCAACATTATCAATACCTAGCTTAGTTGGACTTGTTCGTGGTGCGGCAAGAACAGGAGAAGTGCCAACTGTTTCACCTGGCCTTGCAATGAAAATGGTAACGCCGGGAAGCACTAAAGCTTTAAACAATTTAAAACAAGCTATGACACAAGGTGCAAATGCACCAGGTGAGGCAGCCTATAATACAATTAAAGAAGAGATAGGAAAATCATGGTTAAGACACACCATGCAAACAACTGGTTTTGACACAGCTACACCAAAAATATTTAAGCCAAGTGTTTTACAAAGGGAAGTTGATGAGCTTGGAGATGTTGGAAATGAATTATTTGGAGCACAAACTTACAATCAAATTAAATCTTTTGCTAGACAATTTGATGATTTGAAAATAAGCAAATTAGATGATGAAACCTTAATACAAGCTTTAGACAATGGTTTACAAGTTGGTATTAGAGATGCACTCGCCACTGCAATAGACGCTGCGAAAAAATTAAGTACATTTAAGAATTTAAAAGTTAGAAGAGGTATTGCAAATAGAAATCTTAAAGCAGATGAAGCGGCAGATGTTGTTGCAGCACCTGGCGTAACTAAGTTTGAACTTGAAGAAATTATGAGATATTACGAGGGTGATGAGGGTGCTTTAAAAACAATAAGAGGTCATTATCTTGAGTCCATGTTACAAGATGTTGGTGCTACTACTAATGCAAAACAAATGAAAGAATTAGCACTTAGAATAGAAAAAGCTGACAAAAATAAAAAGTTAAATGTAATCTTTGGTGATGATACTGGAGAGCAAATAAGAAAATTTGGTAAATTTGTTGAACTTGCGTCAAAAAATACATCAGATAGTTCATTGGTTGCTGGTGGAATCACTGCATCGTTTTTTAATAACATTGGTAAGATTTTAAGAATTACTGCTATTGGCCAAATATTTACTGGCAAAAGAGCTATTGACGATATAATTAAAGCGGGTAAAGAGGCTTCAACTGGTGGAGAAGCGGCCAAACGTAAATTTGCAGATATGGTTACTGACTACTTTAGAGTTGGTCAAGGTGTTACACAAAGTATGCAAGAAGGTGTAAGAGATGCAGAGAGTCAATTAACAGCATTAGCTAAAAATACTGGAGTAACACAAGCAGTCAATCGAGGTTTAGGACAAATAACAAATCCNNTTAGAAATGTTGCACCACCAGCTGCGAACACANCAGTNGGAAATATAGACGTAACAGACCCAGGGGTAGCTTCTGTTTTAGGTTTAAATCCATCAGATGCTGCTATAGCTGGTAGACAAATAAGAAGAAGTAACTTGATGAGACAAACACCATGAACATAGATGAGTTAAGAGAAGAGATAGCACAAGATGAGGGTGTAAAAAAGAATGATTCTGGACAACATATCGTTTATCTTGATCACTTAAATTTAGCAACTGTTGGAATAGGACATTTGATTACTGAGTGGGATGATGAGTATGGGAAACCAGTTGGCACACCTATAACAGATGAACGTGTAAACGAACTATTTGCAAAAGATATTGAAACAACAATATCAGAGTGCAAAGAATTATTTGACAACTTTGATGAGTTACCAGAAGAGGTAAAAAAAATCTGTGCAAACATGATGTTCAATATGGGCAGACCACGATTAAGTGGATTCAAAAAATTTCGTGCTGCGATAGCAAACAACGACTGGCAAGAGTGTGCCGTTCAGATGGAAGACAGCCGTTGGCACAAACAGGTAACAAACAGAGCGAATCGCCTAATATCAAGAATGAGAGCGGTCGAGNGTACCTAATCCNAANGTCTTTACGTTGCTNNTAANATCNTGTTTTTCATANTCNTTATCAACCATTAATCCAATNTGTTGACGTATGTTTCTNCGCTCNTTNTCNCATATNATTTTCAATTTATTATAGGTGCTNANNTCTATNCCTATNGACTTGAACTTTGATGGGTCTGCCATTATACTACCTCCATGAATTATAAANACCCAATTATACCCAAAAAAACCCGAAGACCAAACAAATATTTCGCAAAAAAAACTGTGGCTATGGGATTAAAGTTTGACAGTAGATGGGAAGCAGAGCGTTGGGGTCAGTTAAAAGCTATGGAAAGAGCTGGTGTAGTTACACAATTAGAACGTCAAATTACATATGAATTAAGTATTAATGACGTTAAGATTTGTAATTATATNGCAGATTTTAGATACCTTCTTGAAGAAGAAGATGGCTTATCAAGACTAGTTGTTGAAGATGCTAAAGGCATACAAACACCTGAGTTTCGTCTAAAAAAAAAGATGATGAAAGCTATATACAATATAGATATTTACCTTTCTTTTAAAAAAAAATAATAAACCTTGTTGACAATTAGGTTATGTGTGCCTATGTTACAGGTATCTAGTGTCTATTTTATATAAAGAGAAAGGAATAATTATGGATTTAGATTTTTTACATATGCCTTTACAGGATTTGTTCAAGTATCGTGAAGACTTGAAGAACCAAATCCAAGCGTTAAAGGATAAACAAGCTCATCTTAATGATGACCTTGCAATTAGGTTTGGCAACACTGCAAGAAATAAACTTGCAGATGATGGCAAAGATTATGGCTCTGTAACATTACATGAGCATGGCTATAAAGTTAAAGTTAGCTTGAGGCAAAAGGTTACTTGGGATCAAGAAGGTCTTGCACAATCTTTAATGGATATGAATGAAGATGATGCTAGGCATTATGCTAAGATCACTTATGGCATTGATGAACGTAAATACAACAATGCACCTCCTGCTATCAAAGCAAAACTACAAGAACACAGAACTGTAGAACTTACTGGCACATCTGTGGATATNACGGAGGATACTAATGGCTCTTAAGATTATTACTGCTGATGAGAGATTAGCAGAAAAACGTGGTCATAAGATTGTAGTTTGTGGTCAAAGTGGTGTGGGCAAGACAACTCTTGCCCGTACCTTAGACCCTGACACAACTTTGTTTATGGACTTAGNGGCTGGTGATGCAGCTATCGAGAGATGGCCTATTGATGTTATTCGACCAAAAACTTGGGAAGAATGTAGAGATTTTGCGTGTTTCCTAGGTGGTCCTAATCCAGCTTTGACTCCAGAGCAACCATACTCAGTTGTGGAATACGAAAGAGTTTCACAAATGTATGGCGACTCAATTGAGATGATGAAGAAGTATGATTCCATCTTTGTAGATAGTATTACTGTAGCAGGTAGATTGTGCTTTCAATATTGTTTAGGACACCCTGATAATAAATCAGATAGAACTGGCAAGATTGATACAAGAGCCGTCTATGGTATGCAAGGTCGTGAGATGATGTCATGGCTTACTCATTTGCAACATATCAGATCTAAAAATGTTATCTTTGTTGGCATTTTAGATGAGAAGGTTGATGACTATGGTAGAACTCTGTATGAGTTGCAGATTGAAGGTTCTAAAACTGGTCGTGAGCTACCTGGCATTGTTGATGAGGTAATTACTATGGCAGTTATGCCAAGTGAAGAACATGGCCCTTATAGGGCTTTTGTATGTCAAACACTTAACCAATGGGGTTATCCAGCAAAAGATAGATCTGGTCAATTAGAAGTAATTGAGGAACCACACCTTGGTAAGCTATTGGCAAAAATTAGTGGTAGGTCAAGCGAAGATAGGGATTTAAACTTCGTTGACCCTAATGCAATCAAATCTAGCGAAAAAGGAGATACAAAATGATTGATTTTAATGAAGTCCCAACTGGTGGTGGCGGTGGAGGAGATTTTGAGTTAATTCCTGCTGGCACTGTAGCTCGTGTTATCTTAACTATGAAAAGGGGTCCTGAAGTTATCCCTGATTACTCAACACAACCTATGTTTAAGCAAGGTCAAACTGGCACTAAGTGGCTTGAATGTGAGTTTACTGTGGTTGGTGGCAAGTATGATAAGCGTAAGTTTTGGCAAAATATCATGGTTGATGGTGGCAAAATTAATCCTGAGAGTGGTATGCCTTGGTGTAAAGAAATTGGCATCAGAACTTTTAGAGATATTATCAACAGTACATTTGGTCTTGATCCAAACGACACTTCACCTGAAGCAGCTATGAAGAGAAAAGTCAACGACTTGAATGTGCTTGATGGTGCAGAGTTTTGTGTAAAGGTAGCTGTTGAAAAAGGTACTAATGGCTATGCTGATAAGAACAAGATGATGGTTGCTCTTGCTGTAAATAGTAATGAGTACATTGGTTCCGCACAAGCACCTCAAACCAATAACCAACAACCTCAACAACCTAATGGTAATAGTCCGTTACCACCTTGGGCAAAGAAGTAGGTTTCTAGGTTTCTAGCGGCAGGACTGCTTTCTCGTCTGCTAGAGTCGGTTTGGGTAGCACCGATGCCGCAAAGCTACCCATTATATAAGGAACAAACATGATTTTAAGACCATACCAAGAAGTAGCAGTAGACGACGCATCAACTGCATTAGACAAACATAAGAACACTATCGTTGTCGCACCAACTGGTGCAGGCAAAACAATTATGTTATCTGCCTTGGTTGGCAAGAGATACAAAGTAGGTAACAAGGTTCTTATTCTGCAACATAGAGATGAGTTAGTAAGACAGAATAGAACTAAGTTTTCTAGGGTTAATCCCAATATTACAACTAGTATTGTTGATGGTACAGAAAAAGACTGGTCTGGCAATACAATATTTAGCATGGTGCAAACATTATCAAGAGAAAACAATTTNAATAACATNAATCACTTNGATTTGGTTGTGGTAGATGAAAGTCATCATGCAGTAGCAGATACATACATGCGTATCATTGATAAGGTTAGACAAGCCAATGAGTCTGTTGAAATTATTGGTTTTACTGCAACGCCAAATCGTGGTGACAGAAAAGGTTTGAAGAAAGTATTTACAAACTGCTCACATCAGATTGAGATTAACACATTAATTAGAGAGGGCTTCTTAGTGCCACCAAAAACATATGTTGTTGATGTGGGTGTGCAGAAAGATTTACAAAATGTTCGTAAGACAGTAACTGATTTCGATATGTCAGAAGTTGAAAAGATTATGAACAAACGTGCCATCAACGAAAAGATTGTTGAGGAATGGCAAGATAAATCTGGCGATAGAAAGACAGTTGTTTTTTGTAGCACAATTACTCATGCACAAGATGTATGCGATGAATTTAGAAAGAAAAATATCCGAGCAGAGATTGTAACTGGTGATACACCAAGCGAACAACGTAAAGAAATATTACATGATTTAGAGCATGGTGATGTGCAAGTAGTTGTTAATGTTGCCGTGTTGACCGAGGGATTTGATGCACCTCCCATTAGTTGCATTGTTCTTACAAGACCATGTTCATATAAATCAACTATGGTGCAAATGATTGGCCGTGGTTTGCGAACAATCAGTCAAGAAGAATATCCTGGACTAATAAAGAAAGATTGTATCGTTTTAGATTTTGGTACAAGCGTTCTTACACATGGATCACTTGATGAGGGCGTTGACCTTGATGGTGCTCAAGCAAACGTAAATGGAGCAACGCCACTTAAAAACTGCCCAGAGTGTCAATCTGAAATACCATTGTCATCAAAAGAATGTCCTATTTGTGGTTATGAGTTTGGAACACAAGACAGAGAGGTTCTTGAAAACTTTACTATGACAGAGGTTGATCTCATTGATAGATCACCATTTAGATGGCTTGACTTGTTTGAAAATAATAGATGTATGATGGCAAGTGGCTTTAATGGATTTAGTTTGGTTGCACATTTAGACGACCTATCTGTGGCTCTTGTAAAGCGTAACAAAGGTCGTTTAAGAGTTATTAGCGTTGGAACAAAGGAACAAGCNATTGCATCTGCTGATGACTTCCTNAGAGGCATTGAAGATGGTGATGGATCAAAGAAAGGNAAGAGATGGTTGAATCAAGGTGTGAGCATGAAACAAAGAGATGCTTTGGCACAACTTGGTCATTTTGTTAGACCTATGGATTTTAGTTGGAACAAATACAAAGCCGCATGTTGGTTAAATTATTTGTGGAATAAAAAAGAAATTGATGCAAAAATTCTAAGCTATTATGAAGGAGACAATAATGCAACGTAGTGAAGCATTGAAAAAAGTAGATTTAATTATTAATGGACCGAGAGCTAAATCTCACGGAGATGCTACGGAAACACATACATATATAGCTCAGATGTGGAATATATTATTAAGGAAAAAGTTAAAAGAGCCTTTAGACATACACGATGTTTATAGAGCTATGATTGGCATTAAACAAATTAGAAACAGTCAGAATCCAAAAGTTGATGATAACATGATTGATATTATTGGATACGCTGCATTAGCTTTGGAGGCAAAAGATGGCAAGAATGGTAATTGAATATACTATTCGAGAAGAAAATGATGCAGGTGTTGAAAACTTTAAAGATGGCAAGATGTTTGTTCAGTTTAGTTTTGATGACCACCCAGACGTTACTGCGGATAAAATACAAAATGGATTAATTCATGTGATGGATAAAAATAAGAATTATGTTTTAAACATAAGTTTTATCGCCAAGTTTGAAGGCGTAACAATGGCAGAGGGTGCCATGTATAAAGAAGGAGAAGGTAGATGGATAAACCCACAATCGGAGACGATTCATTAAAAAACTTAACTAAATTATTTACAAGAATTGGTTGGGATAAAAAGTTAAGCGAACTTAGTGAAGATGAAATACTCGTCACAATATTAATTATGCAATTCTCAAAAAGGATAGATTCAGATGAACAATACACAAAGGACAGACTCGACAAACTACTTCTTGAATATGTCTANGAAAANCAAGANGACACAATCGATGAAGACGAGATACCTTTTTGAAGAAGTTATTGACGAAACTATTGTAGACAAAAATAGAAAAGAGCCTAGACGTAAATATTTAGGTGCATCAATGTTGGGAGACAGATGTGCAAGAAAGATACAGTATATTTATACTGGTTGCGAACCTGATGAAGAAAAAAAGTTTAATGCTAGGACTTTNAGGGTGTTTCAATTNGGACATGAGCTAGAAANNAGTATGGCTGGTTGGATTAGAAATGCAGGATTTGACATAAGAACTATGGATAGTAATGGCGAACAATTTGGTTTTTCAATAGCAGATGATGAGATCAAAGGACACATAGATGGTGTGATTTGTTCTGGTCCTTTGAGTGTTAGTTATCCAATGTTATGGGAATGTAAGTCTGCTAATGAGAAAAAGTTTAGAGATTTCAAGATGAAAGGCATAAAAGCTAATCATACTTACGAAGTGCAAGTTGCGTTATATCAAGCATACATGGAGCTAACAGATAATCCTTGTTTGTTTACAGTTATTAACAAAAACACTAGCGAGATATTTTATGAGCTTGTTCCGTTCAATCAAGAGTTAGCACAATATGCC
>FUFK010045367.1_pt1 | contig 10929 bp, 16 predicted proteins | sample 1021851 | NCBI WGS metagenome assembly FUFK01 (sample SAMEA51879418, study PRJEB19060) | metagenome
GCACAAAAAGCTCCGAAATCTTTAAAATCAGATTTATAAGCCCTCAATGTGTTATTTGCCTTAGAACTTTTAAGATTGTTTAAAGTTGCTTCATGAAGCGATTTAAGGTCTGTTGTTAATTTATTCATAATTACTATTGATAACAATTAATTATCATTAGTAATAATATAAGTCATTTAAGATGTCAAGTAAATAAGTTAATTTGTTTTTATGTTAAAATATATAATTTTAGCTTTAGCTTTTATTGGAATAGTTTTTTTTGTGCTGTTTAAATTTGAAAAATTGGATAAGCCAGAGAAAAAGAAATCTATATACATTTTGATAGCAGTATTAATTTTAAGCTTATTTGGTATTATTTCATTATTGTACTTTTAAAGTTATTAACGTTATTCACACCTATCCTGTTTAATCGCTTAAAAAGTGATACATTCAACCTTAGTAGTTTGTTATTGTGAGATGAATTAAGGGGCAACCCTTAACTGGCCGACTGGGGAAAGGCCGAGAGGACCAAGCCCAGGGGGCAGAAAGTCTTACGGAGTAGCGCTAAAATCGTAGGGCGGAAGGCATGGCGGTAGCGCATACAACGACGTGCCAAAACTACTGTTCTTTGCACCGTAAAAAGTGCAAGGAAACAGGGGTTTTTTCTTCATGAAAGGCACTAAATTTCAATTACAAGTATGGAATTATCTTAAAAAGATACCTAAAGGATCTGTAAAAACATATAAACAAGTAGCTATAGCAATAAATAAGCCAAAATCAGCTCGTGCGGTTGCTAATGCTTGTGCTGCGAACCCTTATGCCCCAAATATACCATGTCATAGGGTAATTAGGTCTGATGGAGGCCTTGGAGGTTACTCCGGAAGAGGTGGAGTTGATCAAAAATTGAAATTATTGAGGTCAGAAAAAGTTGATATTTAGGGCTTTTTTTCACTCAAAAACCCAATTAAATCAACGTTTTTTTAATATTCAGGCTATAAATTGATATTATTTATAGATTCAACGATCAGTTGCACCATTCTGAGGGTAATTCTTAAAATTGACCCCTCTATGGCCGTTTAAATAGCATATTCAATATCTGCATTGGTCTAAAATTATTGAATAACAATAGTTTTAGACACCCCCTTTTTTTTGATTTTTCACTGTCTTTGATCTAATATTAATGGCTATTTTAAAGGTTTTTTCATTTTTATCATTAATTTACGTTTTTTTGTTAGTTTTTTTACCAAAAAATTTATTTTAAAGATGTTAATAATATTCAATAATAACAATAGTTTACAATAATATATTAAAGTATTACTTAACTAATTAGTAAACTTATATTACCTATTTATTTAAGTCTTTTAACGATGTTCTCTCGCCTTGATATATAGATACCACTAAGAATAATAATAAATAAACCAAGGAAAGTCCATTTATCAGGGAAATCGCTAAAGAAGTAATATCCTATTATAATATTTGTAACTATCTCAAAGTAACTAAATGGAGCTAATTTCGAAGCATCTGCATATTTAAGAGACAATATAATAAATAAATGACCTACACATGCAAATATTCCAATAGCTGCCATCATAGACCATTGATTTAAGGTAGGTTTAATCCATACGAAAGGCATAACAAATGAGATTATTATGGCCCCTACTACACCAGTTAATAATAAAGTTAATAATGGATTATCAGATGAACTTAGTTTTCGTGTAATTATTAAATAAAAACCATACATAACCCCAGTTCCTAAAGCTGCTAAACTTGCTAAGTTTATTTCTACAAATCCTGGTCTAATTACTACCATTGATCCAATAAAACCAATTATAACTGCAGACCATCTTCTAAAACCAACTTTCTCACCTAAAAAAATTGGAGAAAATGCTGTAACAATTAAAGGAGCAATGAATGCTAATGTAAGAGCCTTTGCCAACGAAATTATTGAAATCGAATAAAAAAAACAAACGTTTGCGGTTAATAAAATTAAACCTCTAATAAGTTGTAGTTTAGGTTTATCAGTCCAAACAAGATTTTTTCTAAAAAAGAAAAACATTATTGGTAATGTAAATGCTACAGTGAAAAAGTATCGTGCCCACGTAATTTGTAAAACTGGAAGATCAGAACTGAGATATTTAGCAAAACCATCCATTATGGGGAGCATTACCCACGCTAATAGATTAAAAGTTATAGCTTTCATTTATATATTATATTTAATTGAAATATCTTAAAGCAAAGAATACCACAATAGGAATAGTGATAAATGACATTAAAGTTGATGTAACAATTGTACTTGCAATACTATCAACAATTTTTTTGGGAGAATACATGCTTCCAACTAAATAGTTCAATATAGCACTTGGCATAGCACTTTGTATTAAAAGTACTCCTGCAGGAAATCCTGAAAGATCAAAATAGTAAATAACGGCAAAGCCTATAATGGGACCTATTATAACTCTTAAAAATGAGAATATAATTGAGTCTCGAAAAGAAAATTTAAACCTTGTTAATGCAATACCCAAAGACATCAATACCAAAAAAATAGTTGCATAAGTGAGAAGAAAAGTTGTGTTTTCAAGAAACAAAGGTGTTTTGATATCAAAAAATAGAAAAAAAACAGAGACTATAATTGCGTATACAGGTGGACTTTTAATAAGAATATCAAATGAAAATTTTTTTTTTGCTAAAAAAACACCTAGTGTAAAATGAAAAAGAATAATTACGGAAGCAACAGCAGAAGCTACTCCTAAACCTTGAGTTCCATAGGCAAATAAACAAATTGGAACACCCATATTCCCAGTATTTGGAAGAATTAATGGTGGAAGTTCCATACTAAGATCTTTTTTAAGGAGAAAAAGTACTATAAGTCCAACTATTGCAAAACCACCAATCATTAAAATAGCATATGCAAAGTAATGAACAAAAATACTTAGAGTTATGCCTGTTGTCGTAACAGTATAAAAGATCATCGCTGGTGTACCAATATTTCCAGCAAAATTTGTTATAAAATTAGTGTCAAATTTTGGATTTTTTTTACCTAAATAGTAACCAATACCTATGACAAAAAAAACTGGAAAAATAACTTCAAATATCTTTACGTATATTTCCATTACTAAAAAAGCCTTAATAAAACAGGCTTTTTAAGCACATTTTTGTTTTTTTGTAATGATCTAACACATTTATCTGAATTTATTTGTTTAGTTGCATGTGTAATAATAACAATTGAAGCTGTTTTGTTTTTATTATTCGGNATTTGTATTAATCTTTGAATAGAAATTTTATTATTAGCTAANTTTTTTGTGATTTGAGATAATACACCNTGTTTGTCTTTTACTTCAAATCGAATATACAGAGAATTTTCATAATTATTAAGATCATAACTTCTTAATTTTATTNCGTTTTGCATTTGGAATGCCAAAAGGATATTTAATATTTCCTCTCAAAATTGACATTAAATCTGACATTAGTGCCGATGATGTAGGTTCGGGCCCTGCCCCTTCACCTTGTAAAACACTTTCTCCGACTGGTTTTCCTTCTAATATTACTGCGTTCATTACACCGCCAACATTTCCAATATATGTGTTCTTTTTGACCAAACACGGGTGTACCCTTTCAAAAAGCTTNTTATTGATGATTTCTGTAATACCTAATAATTTTATTCTAAGATTTAATTGATCTGCTATTTCAAAATCCTTTGGTTCGACATTTTCTATTCCTTCCATTAAAGAAACTGAATTCGATAAACGTTTATTAAATGCTAAAGCAGATAGAATTTTAACTTTAGCAAGAGCGTCATACCCATTTAAATCTAATTTTGGATTACCTGGTTCCGCATACCCCAATTTTTGGGCTTTGGTNAGGACATTTTTAAAATTATCTTTTGTTTTTTCCATCTCAGATAATATGTAATTACATGTTCCGTTCAATATTCCATAAACTTTTGTAATGTGATTGGTTGCAAGACTATCTTTAATTGTTCTAAGAATTGGAATACCACCTCCAACAGATGCTTCAAACTCTAAATTTACTCTTTTATTTTCAGCAATTGAAGAAAGTTTGTCACCATGTTTTGATATTAAGGCTTTGTTTGGAGTTATGACATGAATTTTCCTATTCAAAGCAAACTCAACACATCTCTTTGACATTCCATCTGATAATCCAATACATTCAAACAAAATATCAACTTGTTTACTCTTAAGCATTTTAATTGGATCTTTAAAAAAGATCTTTTTATTAATTGGGTATCTTCTTTTTTTATTTTTGTTTCTTGCTGATAAACCAACAATTTTAATTTTTTTTCCTGTTAAAAGTTGAATAGTTTTTTGATTTCTTTTGAGTTCATTATAAAGAAAAATACCTATTTGTCCTAATCCTACAATCGCAATGTTAAATTCCTTTTTCATTAATCTAAGCTCGGATATCCTTTAATATTTCCATTCTTTTCGATCAAAACCCTAAATTCTTCGAAAGTCATCTTTTTATTTATGTCTACAACCTCTGTCTTAAGATCTTTTTTGCTACATGAAATTAAAATGAAGAATATTATGAATAAAAAATTTCTCATTTTAAACCCTCATTAAACTTAAAATTATAGATAAAATTTAAATTTTGAACCGCTTGCCCTGCCCCACCTTTTATCAAATTATCTATACTGCTTAGAATAATTAATTTTTTTTTATCCTTAGATTTACAAACTGATATTTGACAATTATTTGTGTTAATAACATCATTCGTGCTTAGAGCTTTATTCTTCAATATTTTTATAAATTTATCTTTCATATAATATCTTCTTAATTCATTGTATATTTTATTCAAATTAGATTTACTTTTATAATTTAAATAAATAGTTGATAAAATCCCTCGAAACATAGGTAGTATATGAGGAGTAAAAGTAAATTCTATGTTCTTTTTAATANAGCTCAATTCCTGCTGAATTTCTGCATTATGTCTATGAGAACCTATTCCATAAGCACTTGTTGAACCATATAGATTTTTATTCTTGAATTTTTTATGAACGCCACGACCAGCTCCAGAAAAACCTGATTTTGAGTCAATAACAATATTTTTAAAATCAATTAAATTTTTTTTGATTAAAGGGAATAACGGTAAAAGTATAGATGTAGGATAACAGCCCGGACAAGCTATAATTTTACCTTTTGATAAATTTTTCTTGTTAATTTCAGTTAAGCCATAAATACTTTTTTTAAGATTNTTTAAAGATATATGTTTNATCCCATAATATTTGTTATATATTTTTGCATTCGTTAATCTAAAATCAGCTGATAGATCAATCATGATATTTTTTTTTANTAGTTTNTTAGCAATTTTTTGAGACTCGCCATTAGGCAAGGATGTAAATATAACATCTACATCTTTAAATAGTTTATAATTAATCTTGATTATCTTTGGTAGCTTATATTTCTTTAAATCTTTATCATAGGATGAAATATTCTTACCAACAGATGTATTGCCACAAAGATATTTTATTTTCACATTTTTGTGTTTACAGAGGAGTTTCACCAATTGAGTTCCAATATAACCCGTTGAGCCCGCAATTAATACGTTAAGTTTGTCCATAAATTATTATAACAGTTGATTGTAAAAAAGTAATTATCTTTTAGAAAACTGAAAGCTTCTTCTTGCTTTTCTATGACCGTATTTTTTACGCTCAACAGAACGAGAATCTCTCGTGGTAAGTTTTTCTTTTTTTAAAGGAGCTTTAAATGAAGCATCGAACAACAATAAAGCTTTAGAAATACCATGTATCATGGCTCCAACTTGACCGCTATGTCCACCACCCTTCACAGAACATCTTACATCGTAAGAAGTNGATTGTTCAATAAGNTCAAAAGGACGTAANAATTGATTCACATGATTNGATCTTTTAAAATATTCNTCATATTTNTTNCCATTAACAAAAATATTTCCACTTCCCTTTTTAAGCCAAACTTTCGCAATTGACTTTTTTCTTCTTCCAGTAGCATATTTGCTGTCTGTAAAATTACCCATATTTTGTATATTTTCTGTGGCCATAATTAATTTCTGACGATATTTTTATTATTTAATTTTGAGACATCAATTAACACTGGGTTTTGAGACTCATGAGGATGTTTTTCTCCAACATAAACTTTTAGTTTTGATAATTGTTTTTTTCCTANAGNTCCACCTGGNAACATTCTTTTAACAGCCAATTTTAAAACTTCCTCTGGCTTTTTTTGATGTAATTTTTCAGGTGTTGTTTCTTTAATACCACCCGGATAACCTGTATGTCGGTAATACTTTTTATTTTCAAATTTATTTCCNGTAAATTTTATGTGTTCTATATTTTTTACTACTACAAAATCACCATGATCCATGTGAGGTGAGAATTTAGGGCTATTTTTACCTCTAATTATTTTTGTAATTATAGTAGCTAATCTACCTACAACTGCATTTTTGGCATCAATTTCATACCACTTACAGTTTATTTCACTTTTTTTAACGAATTTAGTCATGTTTGCGGGGATTAATACTTAGAAATAGCCTATTGTCAAATTATTATATTTATCTTGTTTTTTCCAATTATCTTATGATAGCCTAAATAATTATATGAAAGTAGTGCATAATTCACAATTTCTACTGATCAAAAAACACAAATCATCAACGAAGGGAGAAAAAAATGAGTAAATCAAAGAATCCAGAGACTATTGCTCTACATGGTGGTGAATATAGAAGTGATCCAGCAACTACAGCAGTTGCCGTTCCGATTTATAGAACAACATCATATCAGTTTAATAATACTGGACATGCAGCAAATCTATTTGCGCTTAAGGAGTTTGGAAATATCTATACAAGGATCATGAACCCAACAAATGATGTTTTAGAAAAAAGAGTTGCGGCTATTGAAAACGGACTAGCTTGTGTGACTGTTGGTTCTGGTCAAGCAGCTTCTACTTTTGCAATTCTAAACGTATGTCAGTCAGGTGATAACTTTGTTAGTTCAACAGATCTATATGGTGGAACAGTAAACTTATTTACACATACATTAAAAAAACTTGGTATTGAAGTAAGGTACGCTGATCCATCTGATCCAAAAAATTTTGAAAAAGCAATAGATGACAGAACAAGATGTTTCTATGCAGAAACATTACCTAATCCTGCTTTAAGAGTTTTCCCAATTAAAGAAGTTTCTGATATTGGAAGAAAGCACAATATACCTCTAATAATGGATAATACTGCAGCACCAGTTATATGTAAGCCATTAGATCATGGCGCAGCTGTTGTTGTTCATTCTTTAACTAAATTCATTGGAGGTCATGGTACAGTAATCGGTGGATGTTTAGTCGATGGAGGAAATTTTGACTGGACAGCTGATCCAAAAAGACAACCTTTATTTAATGAACCAGATATGAGTTACGGTGGAGCAAAATGGGGTGAAGTTGTACCTCAATTGACTGGAGCTAATGTATCTTTTGCAGTAAGAGCGAGAGTATGTCTATTAAGGGACTTAGGAGCACCTTTAGCACCTGACAACGCTTGGGGTATCATACAAGGTCTAGAGACAGCACCTTTAAGGATGAAACAACACTGTTCAAANGCTGAAAAAGCAGTTGACTTTCTAACCAAACACAAAAATGTTGANAGAGTTATATATCCAACACTTCACAAAGGAGCAGTTGGCGATAGAACTAAGAAATATTTTTCTGGAGGTAACGGTGCTCTAGTAGGTATTGAAGTTAAAGGTGGTGTAGAAGCTGGTAAAAAGTTTATTGAGGCTTTAAAAATGTTTTATCATGTAGCAAATATTGGAGATGCTAGAAGTTTAGCTATCCACCCTGCTACAACTACACATAGTCAGCTTACTGAGGAAGAATTATTAGCAGCTGGTGTTACACCTGGATACATAAGACTATCAATAGGTATTGAGCATCCAGATGATATTATTGCAGACTTGAAACAGGCACTTGATGCTTCAGGTAAACCAAGTCTGAAGGCTGTAAGTTAATTTTTCTTAGTGTTTATAAATAAAAAATAAACACTAAAGCTTACAAGTAGAATTGAACTAATTTGGTGCATAGATGCAATAAACATTTGTGCACCACTAGTTACAGTCAGAATTCCTAACAATATTTGAAGCAATAATATTAAACCTAAAACTATAACTATTTTATTAAACATTATTAATTTATTTGAAATAACCAAATAAAGAGTAATCAAATACACAGACAATATAATATAAGCTAAATTTCGATGCATAAATTGAACTAGAGACGGTTCGCTAAAAGCTGAAATCTTAAACAAATTGTAGAGATTATTGTCATTTGGAAAAAATGTTGATCCCATTAACGGCCATGAATTATAAATTTTTCCAGCATCCATACCCGAAACAAAAGCACCAACAATTATTTGTAAAAAAATCAAGAAAATGAATATCTCAGGTAATTTAAATTTAACATACCCATAATTAGGATTTAATTTTATTTTAAGATTAAAAATTTGCCAAAGTATGAGTGTTAAAATAATAAAAGCAGTTGTTAAGTGAAGAGATAATCTAAAATGGCTTACATCAACTTTGTTNACTAATCCGCTCATAACCATATACCAACCTATAAACCCTTGAGCACATATTAGTACAAATATAAATATATATGGTTTAGTTTTTTTGAAACCTAGTCTGAAAATAAAATATATTAATGGTATTAGAAAAAATAAACCAATTATTCTACCCAAAAATCTATGAGCCCACTCCCACCAGAAAATAACTTTAAATTCATCTAGTGACATATTGAAGTTTTGTAATTTATATTCAGGTATTTCCTTATATAAATTAAAATAAGCAACCCATTCAGTATTTGAAAAAGGNGGTAAAAATCCCTTAAATAATTCCCATTCAGTAATTGATAGNCCTGAGTCAGTTAATCTTGTAAGTCCACCAACAACTATTATTGATGAAACTAAGACAAACATAATAATTAACCAAAAAGACAGTAAATTTTCGATACTTTTATTTATGTACATATATGAATAAATATAATAATTATAATTAAATCCAAAAGATTAAATGTCGCCTAATAATAAAAAAAAATTAATTGTTTTAAGAAAAAAACTAGATTTACTTGATAATCAACTAATCAAAATATTAAAAAAGAGATTTAATGTTGTTCAAAACGTCTTGAAGCTTAAAGAAAAAAAGAGTGAAATAATTGATAGAAAAAGAATTAATGTAATTTTAAATAATATTAAGAAAAAATCTAAAAAGAATAAAATAGATACCAGGATTACTCTAAAGGTATGGAAAAGTATGATTAACGCTTTTATTCAATATGAATTTAGAAATTTTAAGAAAAAAAGATAATTAATTATTTACTGTGCGGTGGAAGTTTTTTTTCGACAAAAACTTCATGTTTTCTTGTAGAAGGATTGTATTTTTTTGCCTTTANCTTGATNTTAGCCTTTTCNCCACCAGCTGGTTTNTTNACATAATANAAAAATGGACTATCAGGTTTAGCCTCTGGNACTAATCTTACTTTAACGTGTGTTTTTTTTGCCATTTGANGTTTTTAANTCNTTTATTANTTTATTAATTTTGTTTANNTTNNACTTTAAATCTANNGCATTTATAGTTTTATTTTCATTAGCGTCAATATNAAAAAAATCTTCATTTAATTGTTTTTTNGCACCAGANATAGTCATTCCTTTATCCTTAAGTAAGAACTTNATTTTCTTTAGAAGATCTATATTTNTATCATCATAATGTCTTCTTTTATTAATTATAATTGGTTTTATTTGTTTAAACTCACTTTCCCAATANCGAATTGTATGAGTATTNTTTTTNTTTCCAATAGAGTCTAATTCTAATATTTCAGCAACTTCACCAATTGTTTTATAGGCTTTTGAGTTTTTTTTCATTATTCTCGTTAATAAAGTTTTTAAAATCTTTAGATGGTTTAAATAACACTACATTTCTCTCTTTAATAATTTTTTCCTCTTTTGTTTTAGGGTTTCTCCCAACACGGCTCTTTTTAAAACGTATATGGAAAGTTCCAAAATTAGATATCTTAACAACTTTGTGTTTTTTTAAATTTTTTACAATGTCACTTAAAATATCTTCAAGAATACTTTCTGACATTTTTTTTGAAAAACCTATTTGCATAAATACGGAATTGATGATTTCTTTTTTTGTAAGATTTACTCTCATTAATTAATAATATTATATTTGATTTTCTCTATTAAGTTTCCATTAACAATTTTTTCACAAACTTTTAGCGAGTTAGAAAATCCAATGTAATCAGTTGAGCCATGGCTTTTAACTACTGGAGAGTTTAAACCTATAAGTATTGCCCCATTATAAAGTCTAGGGTCTAACTTATCCTTGACTTTTTTAATATTCTTAATATTCAAAAATGAGAGAATTTTTCCATATAAGTTAGATGTCATTGAATTCTTCACTTCTTTCATTATAAAGTTTGCTGTTCCTTCTGCTGTTTTTAGTGCAATGTTTCCAGTAAAACCATCAGTAACAATAACATTTACATCACCTGACATGATATTATTTCCTTCAATATAACCTGTAAAATTAAATTCATTATTCTTTTTTTCACTTAAAATCTTATGAGCGCCTTTTATTATTTCATTACCTTTNATNTCNTCAGATCCAATATTTAATAGCGCTACCTTTGGTTGNTCTTNAGGAAAAAGNGATTTAAANAAAGANGAACCCATNATTGCAAAATCAGTTAAATTTTTTTCACTNCACTCAATATTGGCTCCAAGATCGAGAACAACATTCATTCCTGATTTATTCGGCCATAAAGCGGATAAAGCTGGTTTGTCGATATTTTCTATCATTTCTAAATTCATTTTTGCAATTACGAATAATGCGCCAGTGTTTCCTGCTGATATTACTATATCTGACTCTTTTGATTTAACACTTTCTATCGCCTTCCACATGCTTGAATTTTTTCCTTTTCT
>FUFK010042212.1_pt1 | contig 10927 bp, 5 predicted proteins | sample 1021851 | NCBI WGS metagenome assembly FUFK01 (sample SAMEA51879418, study PRJEB19060) | metagenome
CCGAGGTCTTAAGATATGGGAATGTAAAGGAGTACGTTGTAGTACTATTGTTACCTGTATATTCGTTTTGTATAACAGCACTCATAAGTTAGTTACCGTGTTTAATTAGTTGTTTGATTTCGGCATCTCTCTTTTGCAGTTGTTCTGCACCTTCAATGTTGCCTTGTTTCATTCTTTCCTTAGCTAATTGGGCGTTAATAATAGCCTGTTGGATGAGTGGTTTATCTTTAAGATATTGCATTTCAGCAATCTTAATATATTTATTAATCATTAAATCTATNTCTCTATGNAAAGGTGTNANTCTGGCTCTTAANTTAATNGTATCTTCACCNGGNCCACCTCTAGCTCNNAGANCCATGANATCNTTAATNANTTTTTGATTATCTGCTCTCTNNGCNATTCTCATNATCTGTTTATCTATACCCATTTNACCTAGGTATTTAAAGACAATCTGTCTATCTGCTGGNGNCCATTCGTANGATCCTGTNCTGTCNTTNGCAAANGCTCCTANACCAGTATATCTGATGTCATGTAAAAANTGCATATAAGGTTTTACTTCATCACTAAACTTGANAGGACTAAATGCGTTAACAGCTCCNAGTACNGGNTTAGCNGCATCTTGAACTGGTAGACCATCAATAGGATTAATCTCAGCAGGCACTGTACCTTTTAAAACTGGAATTCTATTCTTAAAGAACTCTCCAATATCGGTTTCAATATCTCTTTGTGCTTGGTGTATAGCGTTAGCAATAACATTTAATCCACCACTAAGAGGAACCATAGAGTTAGCAGCACCGGCTATAAACCTTGCAGCTGCACGTGGATTACCATTAAGTACATCAAATATTCTTTCTAGACCATATAATGGTGTATCGTTTAAGAATGTAGCACCAATAGTCCATGCAATTTTTGATTGCCAGTTTTCGATAATGTGCTCATCAGCATCTTTCATATACATAGCTAAGTCAGCCATAGGTGCAAGGACATGTTCTAGACCTATCCATCCTTTATAGCTTACCCACTTGTTCAGACCGGGAACCCAGATAGTTTTAGGATCTAATCCTTGACTCATCTGATCTCTTCTGATCTTTGCATTGTAATGAAGATTACCACGTATATTACCACTAGCAGCATAACCGAATAATGTAGCTACAAGAGTATTAGCTAGAGCTTGTCTACCAAGATACTCAGCTCTTAGATCTTGAAATAGAACATGAGCATTTCGTGTTGTAGCCATTTCAATGCCATGCTCTTTAAGAGCTGCGGCTATCTCAGAGTTTGTTCTAGCATAAATAGTCTTTGCATACTTATTCATGTTAGGTATAGCTGATATAGGTGTATAGGATAAACCAACTTTCATGTAGTTAGAAGCTGTACGTGGGAACGCCATAACTTCTTTCAGTACAGGATATGCTGTTGTTGCATCATTCAGATACTTGGATAAACCATCATCTGTATTCAAGGCAATATCACCTGTCAATGCTTTAACAACCTGATTCTTAATTAATCCATCTTCATCAAAGTAACTCTTATAGTTTTCAAGTTCAGCCTTCTTCATCATCTTCATGTTAGGCCAAGCTTGATCTGCTANCACATCAGTGTATGCGTTCATACGTGATATCTGAGTAGCAACTGTAGATCCTGTATATACATCTGGAAATACCAGACCTGTCATGCCGAATCGCATAGCCTTCATACCAGCTAACTGTTTAAGATTAGACATTATCTTAAATTGATAAGCCTTACCCCAGTTACCTTCTTTCTCTGCTACCTTAATATAGTCTTCGAGTATATTCCACTCTTTGTCAGTTCTAAATACAAAGTCTTTACGAGCTGCACTTAGTAGAGCTTTAGGATCATTGTTTACTTTCTTTAACATACGAAACGCATCTGTAGCAGCACGTCTGTTTGTTTCAAATAAGGAAGTATTATAATAGAGTGTACGTTTTAAACCTTCGATACCACTTCTTGGTGCGAAAGGTATAGTTAAAGCGTGTCCGTATGCTAAGTGTAAAGTCTTAGTTAGTAGCTGTAACCCATTAGTCATTCCAGCATTAAATGCAGATATACCTGACAGCATATTGTTGTAGCGTACAGCCCATACAACCTTAGCAAACAAGTTCATATTCTTAGGGTCAGGACTTCTAAGTAAACCTAGAGGTGTCATCTGACTATCTGCCCACTTGTGTAACTTGTATAAAGTATCTACATCACCATTAGTATGAGAAAAAGCATCGAGCAAAGGTTTTAAAGCTTCTGGATTTGTCTTCTTTAATCTTTTTAGTTCTGCTGTAAATTTTCTATTTTTAGCATTTAAAGCATTTTCTACTGATTGAAACTCCTCTGTTAAAATATCTAAGGCTTCTTTTACAGTAGCCGGAGGTGTCTGGTCAAACCAGTCTTTGTTTTTTAACTGCCAACCTGATATGTATTTGTTTAGTGCATACTCATTTAGTAAGAACTCAAGCTTCTCAATAATTAGATTCATGCCACGGTCTGTATCTATAGACGGAGCCATTTCCTCAAGTGCTCCAGCAATAGTATCTACCTCTCTACCTAGTGTATCCATGACTCTAGCAGATGATTCAGCTATAGGTCTACCTAAAAATCTATCAAACAAATATTTAATAGAGAATGCTACAGCACGGGCTTCATCTTCTGGTAAGTATTCTACTTTAAACAATCCACCAAGTATATTCTTAACGTCTCTTGGACCAGAAAATACTTCAAATAAATCATCCATAGTTTCAGCTCCAATGATATCATTAAAGATACCCCATGCAGCTCTACTCATTTCTTTGCTTGAGAATCTAATACCATCTACAACAGCATCAAATCTACCTATCTCTCTAGCTTCTTCAGCTACACCCATCACAGCACTACGTGATGTAGGTCCTACCATGAGACCTTTCTTTCTCATAGAATCTGTAATAATAGGTGCAGGGTCGCCAGTCGAAAAGTCATCACCATTTTTAATAGCAGTTGTATCTGCCATGTTACGTGCTACATTTCCGGGAGGTGTACTCTGTTTAGCTTTCGCTGCGTCAGTAAGTGCATCTGAGTTAAGGTCAGGGTCTAATCCATTTATATCTAGTTCTAGCTGGTCAGGATTGTTTATCTTTCTGTCTATTGCAGCTTCATCTTCGATAGCTCTAAAAGCATCTTCTTGACGTGCTACATCATCCATATTAACATTACGACCTACTAGATCTTCAAGTTGTAACTTTTCATCAAGTAACATATCTTGTACTTCTCTACTTAGGTTTTCATTACCTAAAGAAAGTATCTCATCTATTTCTTGTATTCTAATTAATCTGTCGTTATCAGCACCTAATGACAGGTTTGTCTGTTTGTATTTTCTAGCTGCTTCATCTAAAGGTTCAAACCANTCCATAGNNTTANNNCCTTTACTTANATCAGCATANCCACCTATAANACTTACCNANNNCNGCAAATGGTGCAGCTTCTAATGNNTTNTTNANNTTACGCATTTGTGGNCTATCACTTGTATTAGTTCTAAAAAAATCTACTAAAGGTAATCTACCACCGGGTCCGAATGTTTTAGGAAACATTTGACTAAGATCATCAGTCATAGTTTGCTCTTCGGATATGTCATTTAGATAGGTAATACCCATATCCATGACGCCATGAGCTGCACCAGTAGCTAGTAATTTTTGAAACCATGGTTTACTAAGCATTGCACCACCAGCAAACTTTGCATTGAGTGAACCTTGTACCATGTTACCACCTAGAATACCGGGTATTACAAGTGATGATATACGACGTATAGCTTGATGTCCGGGATTATCTAGCATTGTAGCTTTATCCCAAGCATCATCAACCTTATCCATACCGGGTATTATAGTACCAGCTGCATCCATTACGAAGTCAGCTGTACCTAAACCAAAAGTTGATAAGCCTTGTAGTGTGTTATCTAATATTTTTAATGGGTTAGATGATCCATATAAACTTGTGTTAGCAGAAACTTGACGTTTGTTATCTCTTACTTCTTGAGTAGACATACCAAAGTATTTCTGATTAAATTCTTCCTGTCTTGCATCCTTCTCTTCACCACTTGGTAAGTTCCACCAGTCGTCATACTCCTGAGTCATAGTGTCGTGATTCTGTTTAATGTTCAGATCTACAGAGCTATTACCAAATTTGTATCCAAAAGGAGCAGCGAAGACAGGGTTAGCGTCTTTAGACGTAGGCTCTGGTGCTTCCGGAGCCAGAAAGTCAAGACCTTCTAAAGTTTGTTCTTCTTCGTTCATTGTAGAAATTTATCTCGTATTTGTTTATTTAGTAATAACTGATATAACTCAATACCTTGAGAATCTGCATCTTTTTTTAAGGCTTCCATACAGACTCCAAAAGCTTTTTTACTCAAGTCTTTACCATATACACCATCAGCTGTAGGACCTAAATGATGGTCACACCATTCATCAGCTCCCCATTGTATAGCTGTTTGTTTTTCACCAGCTTTAGTGTTTAGTTTAGATTTAATCGCATTCTTGAGTTTTACAGCGTTGACATCTCCTAGCTGTTCTGATTCAATGTGATTTAAAAACCTATTATTATTAGGTTCACCATTTACAAAGTTATAAAAATCATCAGCAGATATGTTACCATCTTTTACTTGTTCATTAATTAAATTCATCAAAGATGTTTTACGTTTGTCACCCTTTAGTTCATTACCAAAGTTACCAGTTAGTCTATCATTAATTTCTATAGATGTAATACCATTAAATACAACACCAGCATCTCTGACAAATAAAACTTTACCATCTTTTGTACGTTTCTGTTTAAATGCACCTTCACCACGATAACCTTTGTTATCAAANGGTATTGGTNNNCCAGTCTTGCTATCTATNCCAAGTAANACNTCAACNACAGANACAGCATCATTGTAACGCTCTTCAATACTTTTACCTGACCCAGCTGTTTCACTGAATACAGCTAATGTAGCACCAAGCATTTCTCTNGCTTTATCTGTACTTGANTCATCCATAACATCTTCTANAGAGTCAGCTCCTAATACTTTAGCTAGCTTNTTNTCAAAGAATGGTAGTAGTTTTTCATCAAGACCTTTNACTTCAGTACCTCTAGCTTGTGCTAANCCCTGTAAGTCTNTCATGATAAAACCTATCTCTTGCTGGTCATCATTATAATCTACAGCCCATGTCATGTATGTAGCCATCAGGTCACCATTTCTATATGCCTGTAAAAGAGTAGAATTAAATGTATTTTCATCTACATTTTCTGAATCATATCCGATTAGTTCAGCAAATGCTTCTCTTGCATATTTGTTACCATTTGTTTTCTGCCAGTCAGAATAGAACTCTTGTTTAAGACTTCTGTCAGGATTAAAGTACTCACCATTATTAAGTTTATCTATGTACTGTCTAGCTTCTGCTTGTAGTCTACGATCATTTACATGTTCGATTGCTTTTGTGTTAGCACTATCAGCGTTTTCCCACTTCTCACGTAGTCCGATTAAAAAATTAGGGTGCTTACCTATGATACGATTATGTTTTGCATTCTTGTTACCAGTAGCTCCTGTAATCTCATAGCCATGTGGATTGTTTTCATCAATACCTAGTACTACTTTTTGGTACTTTATCCAACCAGCTTCACCAGCAAATCGGCTGTCGCCTACAAGACTTTCTGCCCACTGATAAAACTCGTCTGCTTTGTTTAGAGTTACCTTTCGACTGTATACACCTTCTCTGTTCTTTATAGGTAGTGCGTACACATTATTCTGTATAGTCTTCCAGACAGCTTGTGCTTCTGCATAGTTATCAGACTCTAGAGCAGCCTCTATCTGATTCAATCCGCCATCAATGACAGCTGTACGGTCCATAAATTGTTGCTCAAGAGATAGTTGTGACTCTTTTACAAGTCCTTTCTGTCTAAATAACTCTTGTATTTTAAAACCAGTTTCAGACTTAGGATTAATACCTAGTCTATTTAGTATCTGTATAGCTCTAGTCTGGTATAGTCTAGTTGCTGTAAACTTATCAATATCACCTTCGACAGACGCAAGCATGTCTTGTTCTATACTATCAAAGTTAGTCTCGATGTCATTAAAAAGTAATTTCTGGAGAACTGGGTTACGAGTCTTCATAACCTGTCCCATATAGTCAAACTCTTGTTCAGCATCTAAGTCTCCACCTAGTGCTTGTTCAACTAATTTAGTTTGTTGGTTAGCAGCATCATCTAATGCACTGTTTTGTCCAACTCTGTTATAAGTATATTTAATCTTATCAAGTGTACCATCAGAAGCTAAAGTGTTAAACTCATCTATAGCGTTTGTTGTTGCTATATAATCTTCTGTGCTCTGTGCTAAGGATTGAAAGTTTTTAGCTAGTGTAGGGCTAAGTCTGCCCCACACTCCAGCTAATCTATCATACTCTTTTGCTTGATCGTTGTAAGATTTAATCTGAACTTCTGCATTTGTTTTTAAAGCATTCATACGTGCTTTATAAGGTGCATCAGTTTCAAGCTTATATACTTCTTCGGCATTCTTTTGCATAAGCTTATTACGCCTATCCATGCCTGCTATCTGTGTCTTGTCAAGTTCTTTTTGTACTCGAGCTTGCTCTCTTAATGCGTCGGTTGTAGTTTTCGATTGCTGTTGTATAGCACTTATGCCAGCTCTCGATAGTTGTGTACCCCCGAACCTACCACCTTTGGCGTACCGTTGTGGTTTTTCTGTTCGTCTTACCATGTTATACTTGTGGAGTAAAGCCTTGAACTATCTGTGATGCCATGCCTGCAAGACTAGATATGCTTGAACCCCATACTTGTGCTGATGCAGATGATGGAGATATCATAGCTCCTCTTACTGGCTCAGGACCAAAGTCATAATCTTCATATACTCTTGGGTACATAAATGTTGACATAGGTGTTGGTAATGGTTGTACAGGCATAGGTAATACACCCGGATCTAGCATCTTAGTTGCGTAAGCATTTAAGTCAGCTACTGTTCTATCTTGTTTAATGTTACGTATTGCACTTTCAGATGCAGTTGTAGCGTTTTGTAATGATAGATCTAATAATGTTAAAGCTGTTGCTGCTTTCANTGTTGCTACACTTCTAGCTTTTGCTACTGATCTACCAGTCTGCCCTCTTGCTCGTATTTGACCTTCGGCTAGAATACCATCAATATAGGCTGTGTTTTGTTCATATCGTTTTTCAGCTTGTATTTCTGCTAATGACTGACGCTCATCCATTCTAGCAGATCTTTCTTGCAAAGCATTAAGACCTAACTGACTTTGGAATATAGCGTTAGACTTAGCATACATACGTTCATTCGTATCTTGCTGTTTGTTACGTATTTGTAACTGATAATTATATTGTCTAGCAGCTGAGGCNTCTTTGAAACCTGCGAGTTGTCCTTCTTGCCTAGCTCTTTCTTCTATTTCTCTTACTTTAAATTCACGGTCAGCAAGCATTTTCTGCTTGTCCATTTCCCATCTTTCTTTGTTGTATTCATACTGAGCTTCTGTAGCGTTGTTTCGCTCTTGTTGTGCAGACTTAGCTGCATTAGCTTGCTTGTTAGCTCCGTATATACCAACGGCTGCTCCAACTATGGGAGCTATAATTCCAAACGGCATTATGTCCTCCTGTAAAATCTAGGTGCGTATATTCCTTCCCACATCATAGAGTTTAGAGAGACTGGGAACGGTGAGTCATTAAATAATCGTACTGTAAAGTTATCTGTCTTCTGGTGTATTGGTAGTGTAAATATAGCATGATCTACCACAGCAATATCATTTGCCAGATAGTTGTCAGCCATAACAACAGGGTTTAAGTTATACCACTCATCAATGTATATAAGTATCTTAACACCGTTGCCGGGTGCAGAACTAAATGTGATCTTAGGTAATGTACCAGTTCTGTCAACTGTAAACGCTGTCGTTACCACGTTATCTAATTTAACTTTAATCTGGTCATCATCTACATAGTTTATATCATCATTAATCCATTGAAAGACTGTAGTAGATCCGTCACCTATATATTCTTTCTTACCTTGACGAATACCTTTAGACTTAAGTTTAAAACCCATAACTCCTGATAATCCTACAGCAAACTTCATACGAGCTATTGTAAGATTAGCAGTAAAGTCACTACGTTTCATCTCATCATCTACTTTATAATAAGTTCTAGGTAATATTACATCAAAGTCATACTTATATCCTACTATAACATCACTTGCCACACTTGTCAAGTTTTTAAATGGTACTTTAAAATATGTGTTACCACTTTCGACTACACGCTCTGGAGATATAGTAAATCCAGATTCAATAAACTGACCTGTAGCTGTAGTACCTTTAATNACTATCACAGGTGTCAGGTTAGTAGCATCATTGTATGGTATAAAACATTTACTAAAGTTACCAGCTGTGTCAAATGTAACAGAGCTAGCTGTAGCATATAAGTCTATACATGGATTTAGTTTCTGACCATCGTTGTTAACAATAATAGCGTCGTCAGGACTCTGACTAAGACTCGCTTTGCTAAGTGTAAACTGTCCACCCTGTTTAGTTACAGCAAAAAATTCGTCAGAATCTGCTGCTATAGTTTGTACAGTACCGGGTGCAAGCCAATTAAACCATGTTTGTAGTTTAACTTCTTTGCCTTCAGTATAAGATCTAAAGAAATAAATATAACGAGAGCTTTGTCCTGAGAATGCAATAAACTGATTCTGTGGACTAGCTATCATAGTATCTATTGTAGCTGGAACCCACTCATTTACAACTCTACCAATGTCAACTACTTGTGGGTTTTCATTTTCTCCACGTGTGACCATACCAAAGACTCTAGTGTAACTAGGTGTCTTACTGATAAAGTTAATTGTAGTACCAGTATCAACAGGATCAATGATTGTATCCATCTCATAGTTAGCTATAGCACGTATAACTGTTTTAGTTGGTGTAAGTATACCATCAGCAGCTCCCATAAGAAACTGTTGGTTAGCACTAAATAGCACTAGACCTTGAGTAGATGGTAGTACACTATGAAGTGCAACAGGTTTAATTGTACTAGCACTAAGATCTATAGGATCTGCATCAGTTACTGTCTGTGCAGATGTATGATACATGTTAAAGAAATCACCTGATTGACTCATAGATACAGAGTCATCAGATAGAAAACCTAATCTATTGTTATGAAAGAATGATTGTTGTATCTTACGACCTACGAAAGATGGATGAGAATTAGTCTCGTCATCACCTACTTCTCTAGCAACCCATGTGACACGTTGAAACGTAAAGTTGTTGACACTATTGTTTACTAACTCGTGAGTCATAGTTGCCGCATCTAGTCCTGTAGACATGCCATGACCTAAGCCTTCTGTGTAGTAGCCGGGTCCGGATGTACCGTTAGTTGCAACAAATTTTAAGAAGTAACTAGATGTTAATGCACCACTGTTAATAATTTTAACTGTGTGATTATGTACTGACTCTGTAGGTAAATCTCCTAGTGTAGGTACTGAGTCTTGAAACACCTCTAGCTGTGTACCATATATACCACCTGTACCTGTTAAGGTAAATGATGAACCAGTACGTGCTAGGTGTAGTGAGTCTTTTAGTTTAGTTACTGTTAAGTTAGATATATTAAGTGCATTGATTCTAGTTCTGAGTTCAGTTAAAACGTCATCGTAAGTAGCATCATTAGCAGAAGTGTACTCAGGAATAGCAGATCCAGCAACACTTACATTATACTTAGTGTCATTAGATACACCTGATATTTTGATTGTACCTTGTCTGTTAGCGTTAAATGTAGGGTCAGCTGTTTTGTTAGCTGTTACAGTTTTATTTGTTATAAATGATTTATCTTGTACAGTCATGACGTCATAATCTGTACGCCCTCCTGTAAGGTACGCCTGTGCCCCTGTACCGTAGTTAACAGTACATGCGGCAAAGGTAGCAGCATTCCATATTGCAATCGCTCCTGTAGAGCCTCCTGATGCTGGTGTAATGCAACCTATATATTTTTCTGTATCGGTTCTAGATATAAAGAACCACTTAGAGTTGTCATATGTAGTGCCTGTACCTAGATTACCTACGTGCTGAAACCCCGGTCTTTTTGTAAGACCGAAGGTTGGATCAGGGTAGCCGTTAATACACTCCTCGACTTGACCGGGAAGTTTTTTATCATCTGACTGTCTAGATACTCCACCGAGATAGTTGTCAACTCGTTGAGTTACTGCTGGCATTATCGTTGTAAAGCGTGAAATGGTTGATAGCTTTGGTAGAAGTTTTGAGAGTCTTGTGGATGACCAAACATAGTGAACTGTCCTTGGTTTGTCTCATACTCCATAGCCATAGCTCTGGATTGTACTTCTTGTTGTTGTAGACGTTTGTATTGATCGTCGTCGCCTACAATTCTACTAGATGTTTGGGTAGCTGCTCTAGCTGTTATGTAATTTCTGATTGGTTCTGGTAAATCTATGTAGTCAAAGTACCATACTACATCACATTCTATAGGACTATATGTCCATTCGTATGTGTGGTTCTGTCTATCGTACAGTTTACCGTTTCTTCTGATTGCACTGTAAGGTGAGTTCTGTGCATTCTCTGTGAGTTTTATTTGTATAATGTTATTAGGTATCAGTATCTCGTTGTTGTTATCAGTTGAAAATTCGTAGTGATACTCCTTATTGAAAGTCCATCCTTCGGATTGTACCTCCCTTGACACCTGTAACAGTGTATCATAGGCAATCGCAACTTCCGGGTTGGTTTGGTCTAGTGTAGTTACAGGAGCCTGACCACAGGATGTAAGTATTTGATTTATAGCTGGCAACTCTTGAGCTGCATTTGTGGTTGGAAAAGGCATAATAAAAAAGGGGAGCCGAAGCTCCCGTATAAAAAATAAAAATTAAGCGTTAGCTGGGTATGTTGTACCGAATGCAGCGTTACCTGTA
>FUFK010046088.1_pt1 | contig 10924 bp, 15 predicted proteins | sample 1021851 | NCBI WGS metagenome assembly FUFK01 (sample SAMEA51879418, study PRJEB19060) | metagenome
AGTTTACCACTATTTGTTTTGTATTCTCTATCCCAACCAATGTAATTATCTCTAGGTGTTAAATCGATAAAGTCACCTGTAATACATATGACACCTAGATATTTACCTGTGACTTTATCTCGGACAATATAGTGTAGATTACGCCCTATGTTAGATGAGTTCTTCTGCGAGTGTGTCATTGTTCTAAGACAATTCCATTTCTCTGTAAGAGAACCAGCAGACTGTCTATCTTTTTCTGAATCAGTGTATACTAATTCTGGTTCTAGTTTTTCAAAGTCTTCATATGAATTAGGAAACCATATGTTGTTTTTAGTTTCTGTAATTAGTTTCAAATGGTCTTCATTGACAAAGTTTGTTTCTTCACCATATAAAGTCTGAACTGTTTGTGATGGATATTTTAAATGTATCTCTTGATACTTCTGATATAAGGTGTATTCTGCCACACCCATTTTAGAAACGAATGATAAATCTTTTATGATTGCATCTCTCAAAGTTTTTTCAGATACAATTTCTTTCTCAGTTCTGTTTGCCTGATACTCATCGNATTGTTTCTGAACAAATGGTTCCATTATACTTTAAAGTCCCTAAACTTTTCACTTCTATCAAATACTGGTGTATCATCATCAACATCAATACTGTCAATCAATTCTTCTTGTGCTTCTTGTTCTACATCATATAGTTTCATTCTACTTCTATCTACACCAATCACAAATCTTTTAAAGATTGTAGGGTCATTGTATCTGTTCTTCAACTGTTTGACAACTAACTGGTCTAAGTCTTCTAGTTCGTCTGATGTAATTAATGCAAACATCAGGTCGGCAGTTGCAGGCAGACCAAAAGATTCTGATGTATCTTCTAGACCAATATCTGTAGAACCATAACCACTTCTTGTAGTTTGAGTTGCAGANACCATNGGCACATCATNTTCAACTGCAAGACCTCTTAANTCTTCTGCAATACTCTTAACAAGTGTGTAAGAGTTTGCACCTGAACCTGGNCTGATTCTATGTGATGCACAAATGTTTAGATAATCTATAAAGATAATATCTGGTCTAAAATCTTTTTTAATGTTTAGTTCTTGTAGTAAATGTCTGAAATGACCTACATGAGCAGCTGCCGTAGGATATTCTTTGACAATTAATTTACCTTTTGTTTTGTTTTTAATTCTTTGTATCTTCTTATCATACTCTTTCTTAGAAACATCTGGCAGTTCTTTCATTGGCACATTCATTGTGTTCGCATCGATTCTCTCTGCNATTCTTTCTTCACTCATCTCCATAGTAATGTAAAGAACATTTTTACCCATGAGTAAACAATTAGATGCCATGTGGCACATGAACAATGATTTACCAACACCAGTTCCTGCCAGACAAATGTTTAAAGTCTTGTTAGGCAAACCACCTTTTGTAATCTTATTAAAGTATTCAAGATCAAAAGGCATCTTCTCTTCTTCTGTATTGTAAAACTCAAATCTCTCATCAGCATCTTCTAATTGGTCATGACCAATATGTGTGTCGAAAGATACTGATAGAGCATCTTTGAGTAAGTCTGGTATTTCACCAGTTGACCTTTTAGATTTTTCATCTAAGACTTCAATACTATCCATGACTGCAATGTAGATTGCTCTATCTTTGCACCACTTTTCAGTTTCATCTATCAGCCAATCTAAAGGTGTATCATCTGTTTTGATATTCTCTACAAGTTGTTTTGAGGACTTGACTATTGCATCTCCTTTCGAAGTCACATTGTCAAGATTAATGAGAAGTGCTTCAACTGTAGGACTNTTAGTATACTTGTCGAAATAATTACTTATCTCTTCAAATACTAATCTTTCAGATGATTCGGTGAAATACTCAGACTTGATAAAAGGGATTACCTTTCTAGTGTAAGTATCATTCTGAATCAGATTCTTGATTATCGTGTTCTCGATTCTCGCTTCCATATTTAAAATATCCGTTTACAACTTTTTCTAATTTTTCCATTACATCTTCTGTGAAGTATTTTTCTGGATTGTTATTAATAGTTTTACCAAACTCAGTTTTGCCTGTAGGTAATAACACTCTAGTAGATTGTTTTTCAAAAACACCACTATCTAGTGCAAGATCAAGCAGACCATAATATCTATCAAGACCTTTATCATATGTTAATCTTACATCTACGATTCTGTTTTCAACAGTTAATCTAGACTTTGCATTCTTACAGTGTATAATATTACCGATAACTTCTGTGCCTTCTTTTTCTTTCTTCTTAGAAAGATAAATGATTGATGAAGCTGCGTATTTCAGACCAGAACCACCACCCATTTCTTTTGTAGGGAACATAGAACCTATCACATCATATGTGTGATTAGTCACTATCATCGGAACTTTTGCACGACCAAGTTTTAAAGTTAAAACTCTGAATGCACCTTTGACAATCTGAGCACGAGTCATATCTCTTGTTTCTTTACCAGCCGCTGTGTCTTCGATTTCTTTTGTAGTTGATAACATACCAAGTGAATCTAAACAGAACATCATAGGTGGTCTTTTTGACTCGTCTGTTTCAAGATATTTGTCGAGAATTGATATTGATTGTTGTCTGAACTCTTGAACAGTGACAACAGGCACAATAATCATTCTGTTTGAATCGATGCCTCTCTCTTCAATCATCTCTTTTGTGATTGCAGATTCAGACTCGAAATAGATTACGGCAGATTCAGGATTATCCTCTAAGAACTGTTTACACATTCCTAATGCAAAGAATGTTTTACCAGTTGCAGATTCACCTGCGATGGCCGTAATTTTGTTTGCTGGAAGTCCACCATAAAGTGAACCAGATAATAAAGCGTTGAATATATAACTCCCTGTATCAACAAAAGAGTCTACATCACCAGCAGCTACGCCTTCTGCAACGACATTAGCATACTCGTTGCCAGATGCTTTTACTAAATCTTTAATAAATGACATAAATCACACCTCTCATAATTAAATTTATACTGTATACAGTATACTATTCTTTTGAAATTTTGTCTAGACGATTTTCGAAATCTGTTTTCTTTTGTTGTTCACAAAGTTTGTCTTCGAATCTATATCTCTCTTCTAACATTTTCAATATCATAGTGACTTGTGCTTCTAGATGAATTACAAAACCACAAATCACTGCAATCATAAACATATAAAATATGTCCATTATTGATATTGTCATAGTTCTACTACGCCTTGTTCTATTAAGATTTCTCTGTTTGCTAAATGACCTTTCTCTATCTCTTCTTTATTACCACCTGTGTATGGAACTGCATGATGGTCATTAATCATCTGTTGATTGATAGAGACTTCATTGTCTGAATGAAATAACTCACCTAAAATTCTGCCAAATTTACCTTTATCATGAGATACTAATTCTATNTCTNTATTTTCTAACAGACTTTTAAGATGTTTCTTTGATGCTTTACCAAACTTCTTCTCTACTAAATCTCTTGTTCGGCTTTCAGGCGTATCAATGCCTAACATCCTTACTCTCTGTTTTTTATACGACATGCCAAATCCTAGATCGATGTCTACATCTACGGTATCACCGTCTACGACCTTGACTACTGAAACTTTATATCTATACATAATAGTTGTGTTGCCTATGCTCCTTCTTTTTCTCCCAATCTTCTATTGCCTTCTTGATAGAATCTTCTGCAAGAACTGAACAATGTAATTTGATTGGTGGCAATTCAAGTGCCTCTGCGATATCTTTATCTTTGACTTGTTTTGCCTCTTCTATTGTTTTACCTCTAAGCATATCAACAAACATAGTTGAACTTGCAATTGCACTTCCACAACCATATGTTTTAAACTTGACATCAACAATCTTCTCATTGTCATCAAGTTTAATCTGCAACTTCATAACATCACCACATGCAGGTGCACCTGTCATTCCTGTTGCGACCATTGGGTCTTTAGGGTCAAATCTGCCTACTGAATGTGCCTCTGGATTATTTAATACAGAATTAAATCTATCTACTACTTTTTTACTATATGCCATACTGTTATTTATGCAAAGAAAGTATCTAGGCTTGCGACAGGTTCAACATTCCAATTGATTAATTGAACGATATTCTTTAGTGGTTCAACAAAAGATTTATCAAACTGCATATCATAATCTACAAAACGATGTAAATCAAATTCTCTAGGCAGTGATGATGTAAATGAGATTACATTCTCATTGATAGAATTTGGTGTAGTGAGATATGTGAAATGTATCTTCTCACCATTCATAATAGGTTCATATCTCTTTTCTAGATTCATCTCTTTGAGTCTATGATTGTAAAGTAAAGACCCACGAACATGAATCGGTGTGCCCTTAGAATAGATATGTGTAGAGTCTGCATACTGAATCATACCTTTACACCCTCTAGGGAATGCAACATCTTCTGGCGGTAATTGTCTAAACTCTTTACGAGATGTTTCTACAAAGTCCCATAGTTCTTGTTCAGTGCCATTCATAACAACTTTAATTGCATCTTCTAATCTTCTTCTGACCCACAGAGGTGTAGATGACTTTGCAGTCTCGATACCCATGAGTTTGAGTTTAGGTTCTTCTAATCTTACACCCTCGTTATCATGAACATTTAGAATGTATCTTTTCTTTGCAGTCCAGATACCTTTGTCTGCAATAACTTCTCGACCCATTTCCATTTTCTGTTGATATGCATTTACATAATCTGCAAGTTCTTTGAAACCCTCATCGAGAACATCTTCAATCTTAGACTCTGCCTTAGATAAGAAGTCGATAATTTTATTTCTATCTGTTTCATCTGGCATGACTGTATTCACAAACTTATCCATTGTGAGATAGATTGAATCTGTATCTATTGCGATTACATAATCTTCATTGTCTGTTTTAAGTATCTGATTTAGATATCGATTGACAATCTTCTCTGACCATTTGATAACTAACTGACCTGAGTATGTAATTGCCTCTGCAAGATTAGGGTCAAAGAAAGCAAACCATTGATTCGCCATAGAACCATACGCTGAGTTCAATGCAATCTTTCTTACTTGTTGATTGTTGTATGCCCTTTTGATAAGTGTCGAAAGTTCTTTGAGTCTCTTCGCATCAGTTGTTCTCTCTTTTTCTTTTTGATACTCAATCATCTTTTTCTTCCATGCCTTTCTCTCATCATACATGACTTCCATAATCTCAGGAAAGAAACCTTGTTTATCACGAGAGAACATAACACCATTAGGTGCAACACATGTATTGAGTCTCTTACAGATAGACAAATCACTCTTCATGTTCAACATAGAATCTACAGTGACATCTTGTTTCTGACCTTTAATCATTTTCTCTGGCGAAATGTTCCACTGCATAATCAAGTGAGGATATAGAGAGTTCAAGTCAAATGACATCACCCAATTATGACCACCAACGATAGGTTCTTTTACATATGCACCTGCAATTTGATGTGTCTTAGTTTCATGTTTCTTTTGTGGTGGTGTTTGAACTCCTTGTTCTTTCAAGAAGTTATAGATAATAGTTTCCCAATACTTGACCATACCGAATGTGTCAATGTAATTACACTTGGCATCGTATGCCATTGCCTGTGTCAAGTCTAAGAAACCTAGTTTGTCTTCTAGTTCTTCTACGAGAACAACATCACGAACATTGTATTCAAGATACTTTGCATAGTTGTTCTTATATAAAGTATGAAGTGACCCATACTCTGAGTAGTCTAGTTTCTTTTTGCCTAGTTCAAAGTGTGCGATGTAATCTAGTTTGTATGATTCTTGATTATGAAATGTAGACTTACGATATAGTTCTAGATAGTCAACAACATTAACACCATTCAAATCAAATACTTGATTCTTTTGATAACCATAGTTTGTAAATTCACGAACACTTGACATACCCCATGGTGATAATTTTTTGTGAGTGTCTTCGCCAAATAATCTATCAAGACGATTACAAAGATATGTAATATCAAAATGATTTACATTCCAACCTGTGATAATATCAAACCATTCTTGTCGCCAATACTTTACGAATCTCATGAGTAGGTCTTGTTCATCTTGACACTCATGGTAAACTACATCTGATTCTGTTTGCCATGGACCAATACCAAAGACAACACATGATTTGCCAAATGGTTTGATTGAGATTGCGTTTACTTTCTCGATTGCCTGCATTGGTTCTGGAAAACCATTCTCTGATTCACACTCAATATCAAGTGTTGCAATCTTAATTAGACTAGGGTCAAATTCTATCTTGCCTGGAAATTTATCTGAGATATATGTATAAACATATCTATCATAACCATGAACTTCTAGTCCGTCTATGTTTGAATACTTTTCTTTGAATTTACGAGCGCCACCCATTGAGTTGAGATTAACAACTTCTAGTGGTCGACCATCAAGTGCCTTATAAGGCGATGCGCCTTTCTTTGATGGTATAAAATGATTTGGTCTATATGATACAGAAAGTTTTTGTTTCTTTCCGTTTTGATATCCTATTGCAAGAATTTTGTCACGAGACCGGCAGACATTAGTATAGAAATCCATTATGTAATTATACTAAATGGAGTCTATTCTGTCAATGTTCTTTTGTGTTCGAAATCGAAATTATTCAAGGCGGCAGACCTGATATCTGACCAGTATGAGATTCTTTCTAATTCTTTCTCTACTGTTTCCATTGTATCTGGATGTTCTGCTACACCACTTGCGTTCTTTGTTAAAATTTCTATGTTTACTTTGTGTTTGTCTATCATCGCTTCAGCTTGTTTCACTTGAGCGCTGAGGACTTTATTCATAAAATCAACCATACTACTTCCTCACTTTTCCTCTAATCGAGTTATTTCCTGTCGCAATCTTAAAATTAGTTTCGAGTTGCGGCTTCGGCTCAAATACTGTTTGTATAAGGCCCTTTTTGATAATGAAGTTGTATTCTTTGGCAAACGGAATCCATGGCGCCATATTCGTTTCCATGTTTCCATCTTTTACCTCCGATATACAAATGTGGGCATCTTCGATACGATAATTTCCGTTCCAAAGTTTCTTTACCCAACCTATTAATACTTCACCTGTATCAAGTCTGATACATTTAACTTTCACAGCCCAGGACCAACTCTTGTAATTCTTTACTTCTGCGACCCACTTGACCATACCAACGACTATCTTCCATTTGATTTGACATTTCTTGCCAATTACTAACTGAANNTGCATANAACATGTTTCTNAANTTACCTAAACGATTTGCACCTAGGTTGAAACACATATTCACTAGAACATGTTGAATGTCTTCTGGAAGATTATCAAAATCTATATTGTTATTTTCACAAACATGTATTGTCTCATCTACATGTTTATCAAAATCTGCATCGTAGTATCTATCTACTACTTCTTGCGAGACTGGTGTTCCTGCTGGTTCACCAAACTCTTCGTCATCTTCTCTAATTAGATGACCAACCCCTAAGGTAAGATAACCTAATGAGTCTTCATAAACTTCGAGGACTTCGCCCTCATGTCTTTTAATTTGTTCTTTTAATAATTCTATATTCATATTAATATTTCCTGGTATTCACCTGTATCTTCTAAAGGATAATGTTGGTTTGGGTTAAAATCTGGTGTGTATTCTTCATTAGCTTCTGTTTCTCTTCCCTCTTCATTTGGGTCTATGACAATATTTGAATTGTCATTAATTATGGCCTGAACTTTACTTGTGTAATCAGACTCATCTGAGTATTCAATTTCTACACAATGAATTCTTCCAGTGACCGACTCTATAAATTTATGTTGTCTTAAAGGCATTATGAACTATCAGCTACTGCGTTAGACATATCGGGGTCAGTCTTTTCTATAAAAGTATAACCATCACTAACTTTAGCTGCCTTAAAAGTTGTTTCATCTGCTTCTTCACAATTAAAATAAAAGTTTATTTGATTGCCGTCTGAATCGGTGCCTTTCTTAAATTTAAGATTTATTCTTGCCATCTTTTTCCTCTCGTTTGATTTGTTCTTGTATGAGTTCTACAAGTATATCACCCATTAAGTTATTGAGTTCACTATTATTTAGTAATTCTTCAATCGCTTCCTCAGAAGGTTCTACATCTTTTGGTAATCTTCTAATTGTTCTTTTGAAGTTCATTTGAGGTTCGCCATCTACAAACTGAACATCACCATATTGATATACTAATCCTTCCCATTCACCAGATATAATCTCTATACCTGCATCTTGTTCGTGTGGGTTTTCTACAACCTGATATACTTCTTTAAATAGCATCGTTCATCATTCTTTCGAATTCTTTATAGTATTCTTCTTCTGATAAGTGAACCTTTGCATAATTTTTTCTTGCAATTTCTAATCTCTCTTCATGAAACTTATCATCTCTTAACATCATTGCCTTAGTTTCAAACTCTTCAAATGTTTGAACTCTTTGCCAATCATCAATAACATATGTATTGTTTACATCATAACTACGCCATACCATCGGCACAATACCAATCGCAAGTGCCTCGACATATCTAGATGTTGTTGCAGTTTCATCTAACCAATTAAAACATAGAGTTGTTCTGCATGGTTCTAGTAAAGGATAAAGTTTCTTCCAATCTTTTATCCATTTAGATTTTCTCTCTACGCCTGATGGCATACCACCAATAAGTTGGCATGAAAGTTCACTTCGATAAATCTGGCGTATAGTCTTCTCTCTATCATGACCGTGTTTCATACGACCCCAATATCCAAAGTCGATTGTCTTCGTTGAACCTACCATTTCCGCCAAAGGGTTTTTCAAGGTGTTTATGAAGTGATACTTCATGCCGTGAATGTTGCCACTAAAATCTATCTCGTCAATCTTAGTGAATGATTTTAATTTGATACCTTTGAATACTTCATTACGATATAGTTCTTCTGTATCTGCTCTATCACTACAGAACATAATAACATCTTTGCCTTCAAAGTATGGTCTAATCTCATCCATATGTTCGTTAGACTTCGCCAAGTCTTTTGGATTCATCTGTAGTTCACCATGATATCTAAACTCACTATCACTTGGTATCACAATTACATCTGCCCATTTGATTGTCTCAGGCGTTCTCTTTGGTCTTGTGTTATCAAATGATACATTATAAGTATCATAGTTGTATTGTGGATTTGCGTTCATCCACTTCACATAGTTTTCAAAGAAACTATCTAATACTGTTTCTAAAGGTCCATTGTATTTTACAAATGAACGAAGTCTTGCTATTGTTATATTCATGATTGACTCACCTTTTGCCTTAGACCACTACTACTAAATGAGTGTTGTCTGTTTGTATAATAAATTTCATGAAGACCTTTACCTGTGAAATTTCTTTCAACATAATCTTCACCCACAAATCTTAAATGTATTTCTGTTGACTCTAGTAAGTCAATTAAACTTTGTTCAGTATCATATGGTATAATCTCATCAACATATTTTACTGCTTGCAGTTGCATGTATCTTTCGTATACAGATTGCACTGGTTGATTCTTTTCTTGTCTATCTATACTTGGGTCTGTTTGTAAACCCACAATCAGATATTCACAATTCTCTTTTGCTTCTTTCAACATTACAATATGACCTGCGTGTAGCAGGTCAAATGCACCACATGTAAATCCTTTTCTCACGCTTCTTTATTTGGGTCCCAAATTGTTAAATTTTTAGTTTTAAGTCTGTTAGCAACAATAGTATATCTATTTTGTTCTTCTTTCCATTCTTTTAACCATTTGTGACCATCTCTCTCTGCATCAACAAATATTGCGTTGGTAAATGCTATTGGTAATAATACACAAATGTGTATAATAATACTTGCAACAGTATTATACCCAAACCACCCTAAGTAGTTTGCCGCTAAAACTCCAAAAAATACAGACCATACAGTAAACAAAACTAACATAAAGTAAGTTTGTAAACTTGGGTCTGCTATATATTTTAATGGATTGTATCTTACATCCATTACTCTACGCCAACTATATACAAGTTTCATTACGATTCTTCTGAATAGACTTGGCTTCTTCATATTTGGTTCAATCATTCTATTCTCCTATATGGTTCCGTATAAATTCTTTTATTACATGCATACCATATGATGCCCATGTAATAACAACTATACTCCAGAATAATAATTCAATCATCGAATTATATCTATATCCTGGTTCTGAGTCCAAACTTCGAGTTCAGTTCTAAGTCTGCCATCTCTCTGTAAGTTCTCATATCTTTTTGAGGCATGTTTCTTCCACCATGAAATAACATTCTCAAATTCGAATCTATCATAGTTTACATTCTTTTCTAATGTATCTGTTTCTAGATTCATATACTCTTTGACATTCTTATACCCATAAGTGCCTAAGTATTGTCTCTTGCGTTCTGTAAGATTCTTCGCATCTACAAAACATTGTTTGAATGGTTTAAGTAATTCACTATAACTTTTCTCTAAAGAGTTTCTTATTATTGAAATCATTTTGCCTTGTGTCTTTAACTTTCTACTTGATGCATCTTCATGAACTAATGGTTTGCCATTGTTTTTATTTTCAAACCATTCTTTTAGAAATGCATACTTCTCATCATTGATTGAAGGAACAAAATCTGAATCAGTAAGTCCTATAAATCTTAGATAAGGTTTCATGCCATCATACATCGATGTAGTCTTTGATGAACCATACAATGATGTAGTCTCAAACATACAGAACTCTGTATTATATTTCTTGTTGAGTGTTTCTCTTGCAAGATGTGAATTACAAATACCTGCAAGAAGTTTACCACCAAGATAATTAAAACCAAATGGTTGAGTTGGTATAATATTAAAACCCATAATACAAGAGTCATTGAATCTTCTCATAACTTCTTGATTCATTGTATCGAGTGGTTTACCTAAAAACTCATTACGAGGTTTGGAGTTAATAGTAGGAGAACCAAAACGAATAAAACCAATAATCTTATTTGTATT
>FUFK010065860.1_pt1 | contig 10924 bp, 12 predicted proteins | sample 1021851 | NCBI WGS metagenome assembly FUFK01 (sample SAMEA51879418, study PRJEB19060) | metagenome
TCTAAATTAAGTTGCATTGTACCTCTTAGTATGAGGGCCATATTGCATCATTATCCGAGGCCATGTTTTCAAGATAAGTGCCTTGTCCTGTGGCATTGCAACAAGACCAGCCTGTGCTAATCGTTTTAAAAATGGTGATGCACTGGGACAATCAATTACAGATGCAAATGTATTGAAGATTTCTTTATCGGTCATGGTTAAGATTGGGTTGCCGAGGTCGGAGCGTTCAGGGGTTGGTCGCTTCTTCCTCGGTTGTTTATGGAAGCGTAAACCAAGATCATATTCACTCATCATCGTTTTTCTCCTGAACTTTACTTAAGGCTTNATCACAAGCTTCTATATCGTATATAACGTGTGAATTNGGGCTTGGAGTTTTTCTTGTCCAACATTTGCCTTCAGTTAAAAAACCTTTGGATCTTAATTTGTATAAAGTCTTCTTAGAAATATTTAAATATTTAGAGGTGTCTTCTGGATTGCTCCATCTTTTGTTTTTTCTGTCATTGTTTTTTGCTTCTATTATCGCTTCATAAAATGCAGTGTAATTTAATCGTTCCTTACCATTTTTTTGAGTAGAAATATATCCACAAGCACGAGTAAGTTCTGATTTTTTTACATTGCCAAGTTCTCTGACTTTTGCAAGAAGATCATCACCAGTTAGCATCTCTTGTTTTTTTTCAGGTTGAGCTTCAGGAGGTTTTAATTCGCTTTCTAGCTGTTGTTGAACTCTGTACAAAGCTGTTCTAAATTCAAAGAATAAAGCAATTTGTTTATCAGAATAAAGATCTTTGAGTTCTGGTTGTCCATCTTTGCCAACAATAGATTCTTGAACATGATAAGATTCAAATATTTTTTTATCGAAAAAGGAAATAAATAACTCAAAAATCTCTCGACCTAATTGTTTATCAAAAAAGGAAAAAGCTTCAATATCTCGTAAAATCCATTGAACTTTGTCATTGATAACACCATCAATCTCTGTATAGTTCATCGTCTTGCAAGCTCCTCACAGGCAGCTTGAACATTAAAAGTGTGGCAGTCTATCTGTGTAGAACGTGTCAAAGAGTCAGTGAGCGAGATATATCCAATGCCAAAAATGCAGAGATAAAGTAGAGCGTGTTTCATGGGGTTGGGTTTCAGGGGTACTCTAATTATAACTAACGGTCAACAGTTGTCAACGGTTCGTGAATAAATAATATCTTCGCAGTTTTTTATCTGAAGCTGTATCAATGCAATTTTTTCTATTGCTGCATATACCTCAGACTTTGTTCTGGGTTTACAAAGATATTCAATATACTTTTCTGATTCTTGCTCCAAAAAAGCCTTTTTAAATTGATACTCAAGCTTGTCGTTCATTTTCTAAATCCAAAACACGTTGTAAAGGAATAGCAGCACATTGTGGCACAACCGAATTTCCTAATGCTCTAAGTCTGTGTGTCCAATTGGATAGCCCATCATCTCCTCTACGAAGGCAGGGTTCAGACTCATAGGCTTGCCAGTTGGGGCTGAGAGTCGATCCTTCCTTGCCATAGCTGCTAGGCAAGTTCCAGATTGATGATCCTCTTTGCTCATACTGTATTTGTGTTCGTTGGCTGATGGTGTCGGGAGTTGTTTGAATATGTCTGAAAGATTCGGGCCATAACCTCTCTCCCGAAAATCTGCTTTCTGCGCTCCTTTGTATTCTCTTGCCGTTGGGGTCGGTAGCATTGAGTTGAACAGTTTCTGTGTCTCTGGATTCACTGCCTCTCTGAGATTGGCTAGTTTGGTTCTTCCTTTCCTCGACCCTTCCATCTGTCTTTTTAGTGCTTCGGGACTTCTCTGAGGTAGATGGTCCATTGTTGTTGGGGTAGGCAAATTCTCTATTGATTGCAACACAGAACCATCTAGAACGCTGGTGACAGGCTCCCAGTGAACTTGCCGATATAACTGCATATTCTGCATCGAAGCCTGCTTCGGAAAGCTCTCCGAGAACAATTCCCAATCCGTTATTAAGGATCGCTGCCACGTTTTCCAAGATGACGTATTTGGGTCGTACCATGCGAACGATTCTGATGAGTTCGTAAAAAAGACCTGATCTGGTTTCTTTCGTGATGCCTTTGCCTCGGCCTGCCGTACTGATGTCCTGACACGGAAACCCGGAACAGATTGCGTCATATTGAAAAGGCTCTGCTGTAAATGTTTTGATGTCATCGTGAATAGGTACGTCTGGCCAGTGTTTTTTTAATACTTTTTGACAGTATGGTTCNATTTCAATGAATTGTGTAGTTTCAAAACCGCCAACAAGTTTTTCAGCAGCATAAGAGAANCCTCCTATACCACTGAAAGTNTCTAGTAATTTTAGTTTTTTGATTTACTTAGCCTCCTNATAATTAAGAACTTTTAATGTCAAACATTTTCTACGACAATCCATTTTGCTTGCAATCTCTTCAGCAGTGATTTTTTTTGGATGCTTTACTTGAAAAACAAATTTTGTTTTGCAGGGTGTCAATTCATTTATCTCTAAAAATTTCCAAGTTAATAAACCTTTTTGGCCTATAATTGTTGCTTTAACTTGCTGAGGAAGTGCTGTCTCAGGATGTTCAATTTCAAAAGTAAAATTTGTTTTCATTTGAGGGGGTTGTCTCTATACCATTAATTATAGTCGAAGTGTCAACAACTGTCAACAAGGTTTCATTACTTCGACATCGAATCCCTTTTCTTTCAACTCTTCAATCCTATACTTCTGGATTTCACTAAGTCTCCCCTTCTCACTCTTGACCTCAATAAATTTGACCTCATCTGGTTTCATACAGATCAAGTCAGGTAAACCAGCTTTGTTGCACATAATAAGTTTTATCACTGTCCACCCTTCTTTCTCGTGCCTGTCGATCAGCTTCTTCTGATATTGAGCTTCTGTCATTTCTATAATGCTTGATCGTATAGCTTTCCTTTGATTGTACTACCTGAAAAACTTTTGGCTCGATTCCCTTCTCCGCAAAAATATAATGTATTTTGTTTTTTCTATCCCTGCCAAGAAAACTTGCTCTTTCTCTTCCCTGCAAATAACTCAATGCAGAATAATCTATTCCCAAAAAGATCAGGTGATCGGCACTGCTTAAATTAACACCTTCTCTGCAACTCTTGACCTGACCGATAAAAACAGAATCGCTTACTGCATTAAATATATCTGGATCATCTGTTGCCCTTGCACCAAAACTTTCTCTAAGCATTTTGCCCTCTGCAATGAAGCAATATAATATTGCAATCCTTCCACTGAAGTTATCTCTTATATATTCAATTTTGCTTTTGTCAAAAACAACAGCACCATGATTCTCAGTAATCACATGACCATTATAAATCTGCCTTAATTTGCTCATTACCTTAGCGCCAGTATCTGCCACGACTGATCTTCCTCCAGGTTTACCAATAACACCGTTCTTTAATATCCGATAAGCAAGTCTGTATGTTCTTCTGGACATCTTCACAAGATGCACCTCCTCCTCAACTTCCTGAGTGAAACCAGCTTCTTTCTGGGTCATCTGCACTGTAAAAGGTTCAATATCCTTTAATATTCTGCTTTGCTTGGCATCTGAATAATCTTTTATGACAATACCAGTTCCAACTCTTTTCTCCTTTACATCCACATAATCACTGGCCCATCTGTAAAAGTTCTGATATTTACTCCATAAAAATGGTGTTAAAGACCACTGGTGATAAAGCTGGCTGAAGCTCTCAGGGCTTGGTGTTCCACTCATTAAAATGATGCTGTTGTATCTAAGCTGTAATATATTTTGATACCTCTGGGAGGGTTTTGGAAATGCACCCACACTATGGGCTTCATCAACGATGATCATATTCCAGCTTGTTCCTTTAAAATTTTTTAGCTGCTCAAAGTTAGTGACGGATACTACCCTCTCAAGATTCATCTTCTCAACATCACTTTTTATACTTGGTATTGCCTTTTTCTTAGTTATTACCAACACCTTTTCAAGTGCCATATTTCTGACAACAGATAATGCTACAAGTGTTTTACCTGTTCTACATTCACCACTCAAATATGCACATTTCTTGATCTGACAAAGCTTGGTCAACTTTCTACTTGCAGCTTTTTGATATTCTCTTAATTTAACCATTGCACATACTGTATATGGTGGTATCTTACCCTATAGTTACACATAAACAACCCTAGATATGGAACAAGAGCAAACATTAAAAACAATTAATATTCAACTCTCGCAGGGTCAGATAAAATGGCTTGATGATAATAAAGGGTCTGAATCAAGATCCTGTTTACTCAGGTTAATAGTTTCTGAAAGAATGGAGCAGGCTGCATAAAAATGGATATAAAAGAAGAACTGCTTGGCCTTCCCAAGCACTGGGGTTTTGTTGCCGTTCAAAATAAAAGACCCTATCAAAATGATTGGCAGAATAATCCACTTACACGCTCACAACTGTTCAAAGAAATATCTTCTAAAAAATCTACAGGCATAGGTGTATGCTGTGGTGTTCCTTCAGGTGGTTTACTATTTCTTGACCATGATGGCCCTTCAGCAGCAAAGATATTAGGTGAGTGGGGTTTTTCTCTCTCCTCTCTACCTCCATCATGGATGGTCACATCTGGTCGTGTCGGTAGATTTCAAATTATTTACCAAGTCCCAGAAAAGTATTGGTCAAAAATAAAAACACGAAAATTTCAGACAGGTGTAAAAGATGAGGATGGTTCTGTTGAACAGATTGAACTGCGTTGGAATGGTACGCAATCCATAGTATCTGGTAAACATCCAAAAACTGACGGTTACAGATGGATGGATGGAAGATCACCAAAAGATCTTGAAATTGCAGAAGCTCCTTTTGCCATAATCGAAAAGATGATGGAGCCGAAAAAGAAAAAAACTCCACAGATACAAAACCTTAATTCAGATACAGACAAGGCACGTTCTCTTCTGCAATCAATAAATCCAAATAGGCTTGATGATTATGATGCTTGGCTCAAAATTGGAATGGCTGCACATTCAGTTGGTGATAATTCTTTACTCCACGATTGGGAACAGCTATCACAAAAGAACAGCAAATATCAATCAGGGGAATGTGAAAAGAAATGGGCATCATTTAAGTCATCAGGTGTTTCTCTTGGTACTCTTCAAAAGTTTGCTTCAGAAGATGGTTGGACTCCACCACCACGTTCTTTTCCAACTTCAATAAAACCAGCAGAAGAACCAACTCCAGTTCCCCGTAAATTAGAACAGCTAACATCACAGGAACTTATAAACTTTTTACGCAACCTCAAACAGGAAATAAGATTCAATACCTTTTCACATTCAATAGAAATGGATGGCAAAGTAATTAAAAATATTGAACTTTTTTACCTGACACTTGCAGAACTTGGTTATAAAGTGCCAAAAGAAATGGCCATTGATTGCCTTCTAAAAGTTGCCCATGAAAATGAATATGATCCAGTAAAGCTTTATCTTGATCATTGCTACAACGAAATCCAACCAACTTATATAGACAGACTTGCCTCAACATATCTAAGACCACAGGATCAAAACCTGAAAGAACCGACAATATATGATGTGATGCTCAAGTTAACTTTAATAAACGCAGTAAGGAGAGTTTATATTCCAGGATGTAAGCATGATTCGGCAACTGTACTTCAGGGTTCACAAGGCATTAAGAAATCATCATTCTGGCAGACATTATTCGGTCCATTCTTTTCAGATGCCCTCGGTGATATTTCTTCAAAAGATGATCTTCTTGTTCTCCACCGTTCGTGGGGAATGGAATGGTCAGAAATTGATGGTGTAACATCTAGAAAACACGCAGGCACAATCAAAGCATTTTTATCAAGGTCAACAGATCTTCTTAGAGTGCCTTACGGAAAAGCTGTTGAAGAATGGCCACGAAGAGGCATTATTGTCGGAAGTACTAACAAGGAATCTGGTCTGTTAATAGATGATACAGGAAACAGAAGATTTCATATAATACCCTGCACTACAAAATCAATAGATCTTGATTCCTTACAACTAGAAAGAGACAGTATTTGGTCGGCTGCTGTTCATGCCTTTAAAAATAAAGAATCGCACTTCTTATCATTTGAACAGGAAAACCAGATCGAAAAAGAAAATCTTGGTTATATGGTTGATTCTCCGTGGCTTTCCGTAATAACTAATTACCTAAACGATCCAGCTAATTCCATGAAAGACATCACAACTGAACTTTTATTATCAGAAGCAGTCGAGAAACCAATCGAAAGACAAACAAAATCAGACATCATGACTGTCTCATCCATTCTCAGATCCTTACAATATGAACGCAAAAGAAAACGCATACAGGGAACACCCAAATGGGTGTGGTTCTCACCTGTTCTCACACCTGTTCTCACCTCTGGGAACACTTAAAATCCTTGCTATCACTATTATATATATATATGTTCTCTATGTTCTCTATGTTTTATATATATATATAATAATAGATAATATAGGGGGGTATATAGGGTTAGGTAAGTCTTAAGCAAACTTGGGTACACTTAAGAACGTGAGAACATCCCCTTGTCGCAAATGAGTCTCAAATTACATAAATATTCATATTCTCGCTTTTCCGTGTAACATCTATGTAATGGCTAAAAAAGGCACAAAAATAGAAACACTGATTAGGTCAAGAGAACTTGGCAAGATTATTGCTAAAGGTGGCCGTAGATCCGACTGCATAGAATATGCCTCTAAAAAATGGGGGGTTGGTTATAAATCTGTAGATAAGTATTTAGAGATCGTCAGAGCCGAAATGAAAGCTGATTGGGATATGGAAAGACCAGAAATGGTGGCGAATCTTTTAGCGCAGGCTGCAACGCTACAAATGGAAGCAAGAGAAAAAGGTCATTTGCACATTGCTCTTGGTGCGATCAATACAGCAGCCAAACTTGCACAGATTATTTCGTGAGTATTTTAGATACAGTTCAACCTGGAAAAGTTTTATATCAGATCGGTGCTTATGATTTACCTACAGCAGATGAAGCAATACAACGTATAAATCAAGATTTACTTCCGCATCAATTAAAGTTTTGTGATGACCTTGATCATAGAAAACTGGCTCTTGTTTGTGGCTTTGGTGCTGGTAAAACAGTCGGATTAGTTGCAAAGGCAACAATACTTGCAGCAATGAATGTCGGTCATGTATCAGCACTGTTTGAGCCAACTCATGCAATGTTAGTAGATATTCTTGTTAGAACAATGAATGAACTGTTAGACCAATGGCAAATTCCTTTTTCTTATAGAGCATCTCCTTTACCATCTTTTACTTTGGAATTTAAAGAAGGCACTCACACAATCTTGTTAAGAACTATGCTCACATATCAAAGATTGAGAGGGCAAAACTTATGTGCAATTGGATTTGATGAGGCAGATACTGTTCCAAAACGAGAGGCAGAAAACGCTATGAACATGGCACTTGCAAGACTGAGATCTGGTAATGTTCAACAGTTCTACGCAACAACAACTCCTGAAGGTCATGGTTGGGCATTTGAAACCTTTGAAAAAAATAAAAAATCTGACACAGGATTGATACAAGCAAAAACGGCTGATAACCCATTTCTTCCAGATACCTTTATTCCTTCTTTGTACGAGAATTATCCACCGCAGTTAATAAAAGCCTATTTGCTAGGCCAATGGGTCAACCTTACAAGCGGTCAGGTTTATGATCGTTTTGACCGTAATTATCATGTCATCAATAAGATACCCTTTGACATCAAAATGGAGACTTTACTTTGTGGTATAGATTTCAACGTAATGAACTGCAACTGCGTCATTGGTGTAAGAGATGGTGACAGGTTAGTAATCATTGATGAAATATCAAAACAAAAAGATACAGATGCGTTGGCACAGGAGTTACTCAGACGNTATCCTTCAAACAGAATATTAGTTTACCCTGACGCTAGTGGTTCAGCACGTTCAACGATTAACGCATCAAANACAGANNTCGCAATNCTCNAANGTTACGGNTTCNGTTCAATGGCTCTCAAGAGCAACCCCTTTATCAAAGATCGAGTTGCAACCGTCAATGCGTTATTACAGAACGGCAAAGGGGAACGACGTCTGGCGATTCATGCCCGTTGCACTCGTTTGATTGAGTGTCTTGAGTTGCAAAGTTACGATGAAAAGACAGGCGATCCTGATAAACAAAATGGATATGACCATATGAATGATGCCTTGGGTTATTTAATTTATCGTGAATTTAATATTCTTTATGGTAGAACAGGCAAGCCAACTGGTATTAGAATATATTAAAAGTAATGGTACTATGAGGAAAAACCGTGTATAGCTCTCTGAATATTTACAATCAGCCTGTAACACTAGCTCCNACAACGGTTGCAAGTCCTAATGCTGCNTATCAGAGGATGGCAAATTTCTGGGGTTTNGTTGAAGATTTGAAAGAGGGAACATANAAAATTNGNNNTGAACATAGAAAATANNTNNNNCANGAGANCGAGAGAAACTGANGANNCNTATGANNNNAGATTANNNAGNTCNACNGTNGTGCCATATTTGCAGCGTATTGANAANATGNTNNNNGGTATGNTGGTNAGNAANCCTATNNGNNTNGATGANGTNTCNGATCTTGNTNAGNGAGCAGNTNTTTGATGTNGACCTTGAGGGTAATGATCTCAATGTCTGGCTATATCAGACAGCTAGGGTTGCGATTTCTTTTGGTCATGTNGGGGTNNTNGTTGATGCACCGAAAGATGGAGAAAAGGCAAGGCCATATTGGGTTACATATGCTCCGAAAGATATTCTTGGTTGGAGAACAGAAATTGTTAATGGTGTAAGAAAGTTAACTCAACTGCGATTGATGGAACAGGTAGTCGAATCTGATGGTAAGTATGGAGAAAAAATTGTAAAACAAATCAGAGTGCTTGAGCCTGGTCGGTATGAAATCCATAGAAAAAACAACAAGGGTGAATATAAATTACATGATGAGGGAGAGATGAGCATAAAGGATAAGATTCCTTTTTCTGTTGCATATTCAAACCGAGTTGGCTATTACGAAAGCCGAAGTCCTTTGTATGACATTGCAGAACTTAATCTCAAGCATTATCAGATACAAAGTGATCTTGATAATATTCTGCATATTAGTTCTGTTCCATTGCTTGCAGTCTTTGGCTATCCCAATGCAGATGAGATAACAACAGGGCCGAATGAAGCATTATCATTACCACCTGAATCAAGAATGGAATATGTCAGCCCATCGGGTGACAGTTATGATAGTCAGTTCACAAGGCTCAAAGATATTGCAGATCAGATCAATACATTGTCATTAGCTGCGGTGCTGGGTCAAAAGCTAGTTGGCGAAAGTGCCGAGGCCAAGCGGATAGACCGTTCACAAAATGACAGCACAATGATGGTGATTGCACAGCAGATGCAAGACTTGATTGATAACTGTCTGAAGTTTCACAGTGAATATCTTAATGAACCAAATGCAGGCAGCAGTTTTGTAAATAGAGACTTTGTAACCGCAAGACTAGAACCACAGGAGATCCAGTCATTACTTGCATTATTTACCGCTGGCACTATTAGCCAGGAAACATTACTTACACAACTAAGCAGTGGTGAGATTCTCGGAGATGATTTTGATGTAGAGGAAGAAGTTGAGGCAACGCAAGCTGGTGGTTTGATCGAAATGGAAGCCCCAACCCAACCTGACGCAGCTTAATGAATGTCAATTCCAGAGGTATTTTTTAGAGAGACAATTGATCTCAACCGTTTCAGTAATGCTGTCGCAAAAAAATATGCTGTGACATATAACGAGGTAATTTTAAATGCTGCAAAACAATTAAGAAATATTGAATTAAGACAAAGAAAAGCTGGAGAGGCGGTTGTTATTGCACCACAGACAAGAAAAAGATTAAGAGCAATCATAAAACAGGCAAAGGATAGTTTAAATACATGGTCTGGTGCTACGGCAAGGGATTTCAAAAAAGAATTACAGGGGATAACTCTTTTACAGCGAGATTTTATTGTAAATGAACTNAAAAAGGTAACNGCATCTGGNGATGTGCCNATCAATAGNGTTGCCATAAGTCCAAAATATGCAGATTCNTTTATCAGNANTGATCCAACNCAAACCAATATTTTTACAAGTAAACAATTTACAGAAGATGACTTTGTAAAGTTTGGTGCTGGTAAGTTTGAACTTACTGCGAGACAAGGTGCTGCTGTAACTTTGCCAAATGGTCAAACTGTAGAAAAAGCATTTCGAGGTATTGCTGCCAGTTCACAAGAAAAACTTGCATTAGCAATCAGATCAGGTGTATTCAGTGGAGAGACAACACAACAAATTGCAAGACGATTAGTTGGTGGGCTTGATTTTGGTCAACCAGGAACTGTAAAACAGATTGCAGCAGCAGGCGGTGAGGTCACAAAACTGGCTAATTATCAAATACAAACTATTATTAGGACTTCTGTTAATCAGGTGCAAAACCAGGCATCACAGGCTGTTTATGCTGCAAATAGCAAAGTTGCTCCTAAATACGAATATGTTGCAACATTNGATTCAAGAACTACACCAATCTGTCAGAGACTTGATGGCCAGCAGTTTGAATANAANAAAGGNCCNACACCTCCNCAACATTTNAANTGNNGATCNACTACTGTTCCTNTTGTTGACTTTGATGGNTTNCANAAGAAATATCCTGGTCTTGAAAANCCACCAGCCACTGCACTTGATACAAGGCCAAGTATTACAGGTAGAGTTCCACAGGGGCAGNCTTATGGTGATTGGTTATTAAATCAAGATCGNGAACTACAAGTTAAAACTCTTGGTAGTGAACAAAAAGTAAAGTTTTTNAAAACATTAGCAAATAAAAAAGGTAGCTCTGGTCAAAAAGCATTGAGACAGATAATAAGAACCGATGGAACAGAAAAAACATTAGACCAAATTAAAAAAGAATATAAACTATAGG
>FUFK010065608.1_pt1 | contig 10922 bp, 10 predicted proteins | sample 1021851 | NCBI WGS metagenome assembly FUFK01 (sample SAMEA51879418, study PRJEB19060) | metagenome
ATTGGCACACCACAAACAGGTGGTTATGGTATTACACTTACAGGTGCATCAACAATGATATATTATTCTAACGGTTATGANTTAGAAAAGAGACAACAATCNGANGCTAGAATAGATCGTATNGGNCAAGAAAAACCTATGACTTATATTGATATTATGGCTGAAGATACNATTGATGATAAGATTGTAAAATCATTACGTAACAAAGTTAATATTGCTACAGAGATAATGGGTGAAGAGTTAAAAGCTTGGATCTAGTGTATAAATAAATTAAACAAACCAACAAGTGTTAGTATGGTTGTAAAGGCACCACCGATAATCCAATAGATTACAGTGTCTGTTTTTCTTTCTAATTTACTTAAGTCTTGATGTAGATGATCTATTTGTTTTTTAAACCCTGTTACATATCCGTAAAGAGATACTAAATGTTCGCCAGTTGTCTTTGGTGGTTTTCCGTTTGGCATAATTAAAAAGGTGTTCCTGGTGTGTCATCAGTTCCGCCGGGACTTACGGATCCTTCTATGTTTCCACCACCTCCTCCAGTAGGTCCTTCTTCACCAGAAAAACTATCACTTAAACTTTGAGCTGTAAAAATATCTGACATTTGTGGTTCTAAATCTAACTCAACATTGCCTGAAGCTCTTGATCCTAAAACTTTATTTAATCCAAAAGGTAGTTTTCCTTGATCCGCAAGTCTTTGTGCTTGCATAGCCATACCTATAAAAGGATGAATGGCAAATCCTATACCAGTCTCAACTCTAGTTGGTGATCTTGCTCCTACAGGTAAGTTTATCCTTGTAATACCCCCACCCCCATCTCCATCTCCTCCTGTTTGAATAGGCATAGGATTTATAGCAGTTATACCCTCTGCAGTAGTGGTGCTTCCAAAACCTTGTGATTGTAAGAAAGCAAGTATTTCTTCCTCTGTAGCGTTAGGGTTTAAATTTGTATAATAAGTTCTTAAAAACTGTTCCATTAAGCTAATCCTCTATTTCGAAGTCTAATCATNTTCTCCTCTTCCGATAATAACGTCTGTTCAGCAGGTGTCAAGCCAGTCGTCATAGTTGTAGGTTTTTGTACAATTATAGGATTAGGTTGTGGTTGTGGTGGTAATGGCACTCTAGACTGTGGCTCTGGTCTTGGTAAATAGTCCTCTAATTTAAAGTTCCATGGTTCATTAAGACTTTGTTCTTGGAAGTCTTGAAACATTCTATTTATAATAGGTTCTGCCTTACTATAAAAATCTTGCCCTGTTTTTTGTTCTATTTCTATTAAAGATCTACGTATATCTTTACTAGGAAAGAAAGGTTTAAACTGTCCTGCTTTTATGTATTGAAAATCTTTTTTTCTATTTCTATCAATAAACGTTTTACTTATTTCATCGTCAGACATACCTAAAATTTCAGCACTATTAACTTTGTTTTTCATAGTTTTAGTAGCGTTGTACATAGCTCTGTTTGCTATAAAAAATCTTTCAACAACATCCTCTACAGATTTATTTGGTCTAATTACTCCTTCTTTACCGCCTGTAAACTCTCTTCTAGATTCACGAATACCTTTGTTAAAATCATTAATAGCGAATTCTAAAGCATTCTCTGGTTTAATAGGTATAAGTCTAAAACCAAATACACCCGCAAGAGATTTATCTATTTCTATTACATCACCATTTCTATCTGGTTTACCTGTTGCAGAATCAAAAACTCTTACGAACTGTTTGTATTGTGGTAATTGTGATTCAACGACGTGTTTTAACATTCTGTCATATTTTTCATTTCTAGGTGTGCTATCTGTGTACAAAACAACACCATCTTTTGTTCTACCACCTCTAGCTACAATATCTCCAATGGCCTCTGTAAAAATAGACTCACCAATAAACGGGTTAGCTGTTTCTGCCATAGCTTCTACAAGTCCTTCATAGAAACCTTTTGCTAAAACTTCTTCATTTTCAATGCCTTGTTGTATGTTTTGTAATACAGTTGTAAATGGTCTTGATACAGTGTCGTACACATTGTTGTGACTCCAATCACTGTAAAACATTTCACCTGTTTCAGGGTCTTTTACAAATATAAGTTGTGAGTTTTTAGACCATGGTGCAACACCTAAGTCTCTCGCTGCTGTGGCCTCTCTGTCAGATACACCAAAGATTGCTTTTGATCCTTGTACAATACCGTAAGGTATAACTGTAAACGCAGCAGCTGCACCTGTAGCTCTTGATAAAGCAATATTTTTCATAGGGTTTGTACTTTTAAAGTAATTTAAACTTCCAGTTACAGGATCTCTTAAATCTTTTAATATTTGTTCAAAGATACCACCACTTGTTCTAAATACTTCTGATGGCCATGACATAAAATTACCAAATGGTGTAACACGCATTGTTCTTACAAAGTCTCCAACNTANGCATAATTTGGTATTGTATTTCTNACNANGTCNGCAGCNTCTTCNTTTANNNNTTGTGNTGNNNNTTTNATACCNGCTTTTNTANANGCATCTGCTCTTCTAAGTTTTTCNNNTTCATACATNGTNANTTTCCAAAAATCATCTTCTGCTATGTATAAATCTTGCATGCCTTGACCAAATTTTCTAGCTTTTCTTAACGCACCCTCACCAACTCTACCTAAAGCTCTTGNCATTGGTTTTAAAATAGAGTCGGTTGCAATATTACCTGACTCAAATATTTTAGCATCACGCATTAGATTTTTAAGATCACCCATTCTTACGTTAGAATTTGTAACACCAAGCTCTAATAGTTCTCTGTAATATTCCATGGCTTTTGGATCTCTTAATCCTAAGTTTAGAGATTTTCTTGCTTGGTTAAAACCTCTTATCATATACACCGGATTTACCAGTGCGCCATTTGCTAGTGCAAATGCAGAAGATGATAGAAAGTTTCTAAAATGTGTTGGTATGGACAATACTGTTTTTGCGTATTGTGATACTGCTTTTGGTGTTAAAAATAAATTCCTGTATGCACCTGATGCTGTTCTAGCTGCAAAGTTACCTTTCTCTCCTCTCATCCATTCAGATACTTTTGATGCGTTACTAAATGATTCTGCTATATCTTTTGATGTATATTGACCTTGTAATCTGTTTATTAAAACACCATCTTGAAAATACTCTTTTACATAATCATCCATCTTTACTATTTCTTGATTAGGCAATGCTTTTCTTGCATCTAACGGAGTCGAAAAGAAAAAACCTCTTGAGCCTGGAGGAGTTGAAAGTGTTGCTGCATCTTTTAATCTTTGATCTGCATCTAATATATCATCAAATAATTGATTCTTTCTAGCTATCATAGATAATCTATTAACACCTTCGTATATAGAGTATCTTGCATCTTCAATCTCACCAAATAATTCTCTAAATACTTTACTTCCNTTACCAATAACTTTTAATTCTTTTGATCCATCNGGTAATTCTTTTGTNAAAGTTTGTGCAAATGTTTTTATATTTGTAGGTGTATCTGCNCCNTGTGTTAAGTTATCAAACTCAAATGAAGGTANTTTTGTTTTAGGATTATATTGTCTTGCTTGTGATAAAACACTATTNACCATTTGTTCTGCAGTTTCATCTGTTATNGGNTTTTTATTTTTAGCTGCNTATCTTTTAAATAATTCTTTTGTGTTTTCTACAGCNTCTTCTGCAGGCTTAAATCTTTGATAAAAACCAAAATCTTGGTTTTGAAATATTCTATATGTAGTACCTATAAATTGTTTTACCCTATCACCCATAAGCTGTCTTAAATTAGTTTGTAATTTTTTACCTGCTACTCCTTTCATACCTACAGAACCTTGAGCTGTAATATCCATAAGCGTGCTAAATCTTTCTCTAACTTTAGTTGCTGCGTTTACAATATTATTAACATTATCTGCTTTTGCACCTTGTTTTTTAGCTGATTTAGCAAAAGCATTTACAGCTTGAGCTGGTATACCTTTTTTTAAATCACCTTCAAACATAAGGTCGTTTATTTCTTTAAAAAACTTACCTCTATTTTCATCATTTGTTTTGTTTAAAAAATTTTTAAGTGTAGGAAACATTTGATTTACTTCTTTATCAATACGTTTAACTTGCTCCATGGCAAAGTTTGTGTCTGCCATCTGTCTACCTTTTTCAGTTCTTTTAGCTAAAAATACATCTTGTGGTGCAGCACCTCTTGGCCTAAACGCAGAACCTACTTTATCAAATAATCTTTTTAATTTATCATTACTAAACGCTAGCTCCTTGCCACGCGTTCCTAGCTCCCTTAATGCAACACCTGTGCCAAATACTAATCCTGTAAGTGGTATAGACTCAGCACTAAATTTTAATCTGTTTAACAACTTTCTTGCAGCATCTTTTTGTGGATCTGCTTGTACATCTCTATCTAATTCTGTTGGACCAGCTTCAAATACATCTCCAATAGTTCCTATGTCCTCTACATCACCAACTAGAGTTTCTCCTGCTGCGCCACCTAAAGCCACTGCAGTTATATTCTGGCCTGTAGTTAGTTTTAATTGTTTTGCTTTCTTCAAACCTTTTTGTAAATTTTTTGCTTTTGGATTTAAGTATGTACCTGCTTTTCTTGCACGTAATGCTTTTAGTGCCCCTTTTCTTGCAAGAGATGCAGCAGCTGTTGCTGGCACACCTATCTGCACTAATGCTTGTGTAATTTTACCTGCTGCTGTTTTTTCAGCTGTTTCTTCAAATATATTTACTTTATCAAATACTTGTTCCACTCTTGCTGCAGCATCTGTCGTTATGCCTGCTACATCCATAAGCTCTGCACCTAATGAAAAGATACCCTCTGGCACTTTGATAATACCTGATGCAATACCTGCCATGGCACCATGTATCTGGCTTATTTCATTATCGTCTGCTGCTGGTGGTTGAAGCGTTTCAACTTCATCTGCTTCAATGTTAAACTCCTCTGGCGTGTCTATAGAGAACTCTGCGTCCCCTTGAGGAATTATAAATTCCCTATCGTCCATATTACTCCTCTGTATCCGGAGCTACTTTACCTAATGTATTTTGATCTGCTAATACTAGTTTACCGTCATCTACGATGTAAAACAGATTATTGTATGGATTTAGGAAAACAGATCCGTTTGGTTGTCCTTTTAATCTCGATAGGTCTGGTTTAGATTTATCATTATCATCCATTTTCAAAATACCTTGATAAAATACACCAGGTTGAGTTCTAGCTTTTGCAACTTTAGGGGCTATGTTAACAGCCACTCTTCTAGCTTCTTCTCCCACAACATCTTTACCTAAAGCGTTTTGTACTTCTTTTGTTATCGCTGCAATAGTTCCAGACTCAAAACCTTTAGCTAATTTTCTATCTAACGTTCTATCTGCAATATCTTTTTTAATTCCAAGCTCAAGACCTTTAAGAGCTCCAGCTGTTCCTAAAGATTTACCTGCTGTTCTAGCTTTTAACGCCTGACCTACAGGTGCTTCAAAAGCAGCAGCTAAGTTTGCAAGCGTGCCACCTTTACCTGCAGTCGACATACCTCTTAAGCCACCCTGTATTAATACATTTGTTAATAAATCTGAATCAGATGGTCTACCTAAATTAGCAAGTCTCATAGCTGTTTCAGCATAACTTTTACCTGATGGAGTTAATCCAGATGTTTCAAATATTTCTTGAATCATCTCTTCTCTAGTTTTACCNTCTNNATAGTTTCTTCTAGGTGTAGCTAGTTCCATAATACCTTCTTCAGCTTCTCCGCCTTTTCTAAACATTGGTCTTTTTAAAGTTATACTCATATTATCCTTTTATTAATCTATAGATACCAGCTAGCGTAGCACCCGCACTTAATCCTGTTTGTAATGCGCTTGGTGAAGGTGTTGTCATTGTTCTAGATGTATCAGGATATCCTGCTATTAAAGGCACGATACCTTGACCTAATTGTTGAGCTGCTTCTAAATCTTGAAAAGCTTGTCTCTGTGCAAGTTGTTGATCAGCTGATAATAACTGTTGTTGTCTTCCTTCTTGTGCGCCACCTAATGTTGTTAAGCCTGCAATCTGTTGTCCTACTAATGCAGGGAATTGTTGTGCCAAACCTAACTGACCACCAGCTAATGCTCTTTGTTGGTTAAAAGCTTGCGCGGCTAAATTTTGTGCTTGTGTAAATCCTTGTCCTAACAATTGTGCTTCTAGTGCTGCTCTATTTTTATCTGACTCTGTTTGAAAAATTGCTCTTTCAACTCCTGCTCTTGTGTTGTCAAGAGCACCTGCTTTAATTAATTGTGTATTTAAATTTCTTAAACCTTTTTCTGCTTGAGTGTCAAAAGACTCTAATGTTGTTTTAATAATATCTTCTTGAAAAGGAGATATATAATCTTTGTATGCTTCTGGGCCAACCAACTTTGCTGCATCTCCTTCTATTGTTGCAGCTTGTTCTATAAAAGGCATAAAGCTACCAAGACCTTTATCTGCGACAGCTATACTTTCTGCTAGTTTTGTTAATTCGCTAGGGTCTTTTGCTGCAATAAATTGTCGACCCATAATATCTTTAAGATCTAATTGACCCGACTTAATACTACCAATACCTTTTGTTAAATCATCTAAATATGTTTTTGCTGCTGCTTGTATAAATTCTGCTGGTTCTTGTCTGACTGTTTGAACTTCTGCCATTATACTTTTCCTCCTGCCTCTAAAGTTTTCATCATGCTATACATACGTTCAGCACCTTTGTTAACATCACCATCACCCATGCCTCTTACTGCATCAGCTGTGAATACGAATTCGTTGTTTGATAACATCGCTGGGATGTCATCTTCTTTTTCTTTTATACCAACTGGAGGTATAAATCCACCAGTATTTCTAAGATCTAATTCTTTTACACCTTTAGGATTTTGTCTAACGGGTAGTCCCTCGATGCCCGCTGCTTGCATAGCGTTATCGCTAGCTGTGTCTCCACCTGCAGCATATGCACCTCTACCTTGATTATATTCTACAATTTGAGATTCTACAAACTCTTCTACTTTTTGTGGTTGATTACGTAGTTCAGGATTTAAATTAGTGTAGTATTGAGTTAAATAAGCTTTTAATGCATTCCTGTCTCTAGTAATAGCTTCAACTTCTTCNTCAGATTTACCCGCAAAAGCACCGCCAAATATAGCTCCTACTCCAAGAACACCTAGAGTTTTAGCTGTATTGCCTGTTAAGAAAGGTGGTAATTTCTCTGGTGATAAAAAACCCATACCTCCTAATTTGTATGCACCAAATCCAAGAAGAGCAGCTTTACCAATATCAGAAGATAAAATGTCTCCTATTCCTTTAGCTGCACCTTTTAAAGCATCTTTAACCCCACCTAGTGCATCGCTTACAAAATTAAAACCTGTTCGGTTATTACCCATAGCAGAACCTACAAATCGTCCACCACCAAAACCCTCAGCGACATCCATGATGCCACCACCTCTTTGCAACTGTCTTTTCATCTGTCCTCTTGATATTGTCATAATTTAGCTAAATTGTTATAGGCAGGCATAAAATCCTGTATCTTTCAATCTACTTGGTTTTACCAAATAAATCAAGGCTTGGCATAATGACTTTGATATCTCTTCNTATATCTGCTTCTGGCACTCCTTTTGCCTTCCATTCTTCGTCATTTTTGTACACTTCGCCTGTCTTTAGGTTAGATATTGTTTCTATAATCTCTTTTGGTTTTATTACTTCCATTATTTTTACTATCTCGGTTTTATCTCTAATATAGAAGCTATGACATGTAATTCGTTTGCATCACTAGCTTGCACTTTTAATATCTCGCTTTCCTCCATAACCAAAGGTTGAGTCAAAAGTTCTACAGTTGTGTTAGAAGATACAGCTTTAGATTTAAACAAACTAAATACGTTAGATGACGAATCAACCAACGTAACAGTTATACTAGCTCCGGACCCTGCATCCTCAGACACTAAAATAGATTTTACAACGGTTGATGTAGCAGTTGGCACTGTGTACAAAACTGTATTATCTGTTGTAGTTAAATCTACTTTTTTATTTTTAAAACTATTAGCCATTAATTTAAAAAGAAGTTTTGTGCATCAACTTCATCCTTTAAGTCTTGTTGAAATGTTGTATTTAATTTTTCTACTATTGCATCGAGATCTCTAACTTGTGCGTCAGCAACATCTTGTCTATACGTGGGCGCTGGTCTTGTTAATATCTGTACTATCTTTGCCATTATCTTCTTCCGTCTGGTTGTATGTCTAATCTAAATCCACCAAGTTTCCAATTCTGTGATGATCCTGTATTTGCTACTTTTAAAGATATTGCTCTTGCTCTAGCTCTTGTATCTACTTTAGTTGTAGATGAAGTAATTGTAAAAGGTCCAAGAGGTGAGCTTGCTTGGCTACTATTAGAAAAATTTCTTAAGTTTAATGTAATTTGCGTGTTACCTGTTTGAGATAAAAAGTCTGGTATAAATCTTCGTATCTTTGCAAACACTTCACCATCACCACCCTGACTTATATCAAAATCTCCTGATTCTATATTTGCAGCTACTGTTGTTACTGATGTGGATGTAACTTGGTCCGTGCCTTTTTCATGTTCATAATATATTGTGCAACCGTCAGTGTTGCCTACAACATCGTAAGATGTATTTGAGTCTGCATCATAATCTGTGGCGTGTGGTTTACCAAATACGGCAGAGTCTTGCCATGTCGTTCTATCTAATGTGCCAGTTGTCCATATTGGTCTTTCTGGNGANGACTCTTGATAGTTATAAGTTACACATCTATCTATAACAGTGGAGTTTTCTGTGCAATAAAACCAATTAATTTCACCAAACAAATTATTTAATCCAGCGTTAATTAATTGTGATGCTGTTGTATTTAAGTCATTATAAACAAAATCTTCTACTAAACATGGAAGCGTTTGAAGTGCACCAGCATATTTAAAAAAACCATTTTCTGACATCCAGTATGCAGCACCATCTACTTCAACCGCTGCGTTCTGTCCTATTAGTCCGCAGTTAGTTCCCACTTGTGTAAAACCAAACGTTAGAGGNTCACCAATAAAACGCATTGTAAATAATGCGGTGTCTGTCCAAACATAGATTGCATCTCTACCTCTAACAGCCCCTACAATTCTAGATCCGTCAGCGAGTCTTTGTGAACCTGCTGTATTAGTTGTTGTTTCTGTATACGTATTTATATCATCAAAATCAGAAAACCTTATACGCATTTGATCTTGCGTAGATTGATCTCCTATTGTTGACTCTGTTCCAAAAAATACTAAGTGCCTGTCCGGTGTAGATACAATCATGTCTCTCGAAGCTGTTGGTGCATTGTTTATAATTGTTGCTCTTGTTGATGTAGCACCAGACGCATTTGAGTCCCATTCAAATACTTGCGCGTTGTGTATAAGTGCAATAATCTTATCACCAAAGTTATCGATAGACCACATACCTGGATCAACAACTAAGTCACCAGATGCAGCCTCGCCCCACGCTACATANTCTGTAGANTTAGTTACNGTNTCTGCATTNGANTGTGATGCAGCTGTAGTATTTCTAACTCCTCTTGTTACACCCGTCAGAGTATTACCTGATATACCTGTGTAAGAAATTTCTTCACTACCTATTTGAATAAAACTTGTTCCTGATGAAGGAAACAATGTTGCATCAGTTAANACAATNGTTGTNGTAGAAGCATTAATACCTCCNTTNAAACTTGTTTGTGCNTCTCCNGATACNGTNCCACCCCANTGTCCTAAACTCCAACCAAANCCAGGAAGCTGTCCTGCNGGNCCAACACTATAATAANNNNGTNCTCTAATTCCTCCAGNTGGNCCNCCTCCAGTTCCNCCTTCTACTGANGGCATTGTGATAGTAATCTCTGTTGAAGAATCAACAGATGTAACCATAAATTTTTTATCATTAAAATCAGAAGCACCATAATTAGAATTTGTAATTGTGCTAAAATTGTCTAACAGAATAATATCACCTGCAGTAAGACCATGGTCACCTGAAAACGTTATTGTAACTGTGGCTTGTCCGTTAGTAGTTGTAAAAGCATTTGTAAGAGTAAATGTTTGTCTAATCGGGTGTATGTCATAAAACACACCTCCTGAGTATGCGTATAAAATTCTATTAGTTCCTATAATAGAAAACTTGTTACCTGATTTATTAACAATATGATGCATGGCTCTAGCTGCACCGGTAAGTTTATTCTCACCTAATTGTGACCAACCACCTATCTTCTCTGGTGTTGAGTATCTGAATCTTACATTATCACCATCAACCCACTGACCCTCAGCTTGAGTTGGAGTAACTTGTTTATTGAATCCAGGTAAAAATTGTACTTTTTGTAACGCCATAGACCTCCAGATTATAATAGATCGCGTCGATATTCAACGTTATTTGACTATTCCTAACATAGGTCTTTTATCATACAAATTGCTTTTTGCAAACTGCCCATCTGCATGATTATAGTGCAGGAATACTTGACCGCATAATTGACCTTCAAAAGGCTCTCTCCAGTGCTCTAACTCACAACCAGAATAGATAAGCATATCTCCTGGTTTTAGGTCTACTTTTATACCCTTGGGTGCACCGGGTTTATGTATGCCTTTATACTCGTCTATAACGTTGTTAGAGCCCGTAGGGTCGATAAATATGGGCCAGTTATCTCCACCTAAGTTTAGTGTAGTCGATATTTCACAGCTAGGCCTATCTTTGTGTCTTTGTAAAATATTGCCTTTTCTATAAAGTCTTGTGTAAGAATAGGTTGGCACCAATTTAAGTCCTGTTTTCTTTTGCATTACATCTATAGTTTTTACAAGTAATGTTTCCATTAGCCTATCACCATATTTAGCGTAAGAGTTTGGAACCTGTCGGTCGTTAAAATTACCTACAAGTTTGTTGCCGGCATGAGTTATACCATTGTTTAACATCCAATGATCTGCTTCTGCTGATATTTGTAAATACCTGTAGGCTATATC
>FUFK010043139.1_pt1 | contig 10921 bp, 16 predicted proteins | sample 1021851 | NCBI WGS metagenome assembly FUFK01 (sample SAMEA51879418, study PRJEB19060) | metagenome
TTAAATATACCTGGGTCATACACACCTTCTTGAATTAAATCTTCTTGCATGTAAAGTGGTAGGTGTGTATCTTCGTTGATACCCATACCCTTACGCACATCTTTGTATAGTTTGTCTGCGAACTGTTTGTTTGCCACACCTTGTTTGAATGTGTCGAAGTCTCCTTGTTCAGCGGCAGCTCTCATCTTACTTGCACTCATTCCTGATACATCATCTGCATCGGGGTCTCTTTCACCTGCACTGACTATCTGTATCTCATCGAACTTATAGAAACCATGTCTTGCCTTTGTGCCATTGTATTTCTTTAATAATGCATCGAACTCTCTGATTCTATCTGAACCTGCAACCATATAGATACTTCTATACCCTTGACTGTATAATGCGTTTGCAATTTCAAATACAGTTCTTGCACTGACATCTGGCACTTTGACTTTCTTACCAAAGAACTTTCTTAGATAGTTTACTTTCTGTTTGTGATTGAGTGGATTCTTTTTCTTATCGTTTGAATGTGATGTAAATACCATTGCATCACCACCAACTTTCTTTGCAAGTCTATTCAATACATCAACTAGTTTTGCGTGTCCTGTTGTCGGTGGATTGAAACGACCAAATGCAAACACTACTGGTCTGTTCTTTGCTTCTGATATAAATCTTTTTAGTGTTTTCATTATTTGTCCCAATTCTTGGCGACTGTAAAGTTATTTAGTGAGAACTCCATTCGGTCTACTAACTTCACTGCCTTGCCATCGTTATCAATTGCAACATATCCTTCTGGATTTACTGTCTTCAATCCATTAGAGTCTCTTACAAATGTTCCTATTGATTTTGCTTTGTTTAGTCCTTTTATTATTATATCTTTACCATCAACTAGATTAGTTTGAAATATAGTCAATGCATTGATGAACACCTTTAAACCTAATAGTTCTCTTCTGAGTTGTTCACCCATTTGTCTTTTTTGTTCTTTTGTTTTTTCCATTTTGACTTTTGCAACTACTTTGTTTTTCCAATAGTCATCAAAATGTTTTATGTAATCTGCATAAGATAGTTTAAATTTACCCTTTCTTATCTGCGTATTCATATATGTTTTGTATGTTGCACCTGCACCTTTCTTCGCAATGGTGTCTTGAACTTTCATAAACTTTATCAATGCAGGTCTTTTGATTTGTCTAAATGCTTTACCTGTTGTTGATAATGCCTTTGACAATGCAACTGATTCTTTTGCTGTGAGTGTAGAATTACCTGATACATCTTTATATGTTGCATCATCAATCCATACATCTCTAGAATGTCCTAGTGTTGATATGTCTGCACCAAATGATGCACTAAGGTCTTCTATTGAACCACCAGTGTATGTGGTGTGAAATACTATACCATATTTTGCGTTTGCAATCTTCTCACCTAAGTCTGATTTGATATCAACTGCATACATTATGGTGTTTGGTTGAAATGTGACACAATCTACGCCATCTATCTTCTGCATCTTCTTATCTGAATCTGTAAACATCAAATCACCTTGCAGTATCTTGTTCCAAGATAGTTTAGATAGATGTCTGAATGATTCTAAGAACTTAGTTTCTAAGTCGCCAGACAACTCAGGAGCGTCTTTAATCGCCTGTTCTGAGGTGTAATGTAGTTGTGCTTTAGTGAATAGTGATTTCTTTGCGACAAAGAACTGACCTGTTTCTGGATGTTTTCCTGCCCATATTGCAGGTGCACCATCCCATTTTACAGTCATGTTGACACCACGAGATGAATTGCCTTTCATCATGTCTCGAAGTGATTGTAGGAAGTTTATTGATGCACGACCACCATCAATACCATTATTGATGATTTCGTCTTCTAAATGCTCTAGATGTAAATTTTTCACTGCCATAGTAGTATCACTTTTTGTTCGTGTAATTAGTTGCTATGCAACACTACTATTTATATATTTACGGTGCTAGTGCCTCGATAGTTGCCATATCTTCTAAGTCTAGACCTGTTGGGTCTTCACCATTGTCTACGATTGCCTGATAGTGAGCTTTCTTTCTGGTAAGATATGTTATGAAGTCTGATATTAAAGTTTTGTCGGTATTCTTTTGTGTGGCATCAGCAGTTGTTATGTGATTCCAAACATTATACATTTCTCCAGAAGTTACCGAAGAATTTGCACTTCGCCAGTCTGCGGCCATTTGTTCTGCCCCACCTGTTCCAGTCCATGTGTGTATTGGTGTTATACCATCTCTATCATATTGACTATAAGCGTATCTGCCTACTTGTGGGGCATCAACCGTCTCATCAAGAAATATTTTTATAGTCACTGACTGAGTTCCGTCAATACAATCATATTCGTATTGCGCTCTATCTAATTTTGCGTTAATATCTGCTAATGTATCTGTGTATACACTCATAGTATCTCCTAAGATTTATAATACTATTTAGTTTTTTGATAGCGGTCGAGAGTGTAATTTCTCTTCTATTTGACTAATTTTCATTGTCAAAAGTTCTGCCTTTCTATCTTCACCAGCAGATTTCAACTCTTTTAAATCTTTTTTGAGTTGAACTTTTTTCTGTATCATACCGATTACTTCATCGGGTTTAAAATTTTTAGTCATAATCTATTATTTATATCAAGAAACATCATCTTCATACAGAGGTAAGTCTTCGAATCTTACAACAGGATTCTCAATGCCACACCCTTTCATGAAGTTTTCTATTAAAGTTCTGTGATGCACTTGTATATTTTTCTCAGCACAATCTTTGTTATAACTGTTCTTAGCAGCAATATCTTTGTAAACAAGACCAATATTCATTTGTGATTTAGGTTTGTTGCCATACTTCTCTTGTGCTTTTAAATCTTTATAGTATCTCTCTTCAATTTGGTCTCTTCTAAATGAATTACCAGAAGCAGTTGTAGCAAACTGATTATCGTTAGTGTTGCCCTTGCACCACTCTTCTCTTTCTAGTTTACTCTCTTTACTTTCCCAATTCTTCCATTTCTTATTCTTGGGCCACATTCCTCTTTGTTCAATTAAGTCATTAACATATTTTCTACATCTAGTAATTTGTTTATCTCTAAACCCATAACCTTTAATAATTTGGGTGACTAGTGGGTCTTTTATATCTTTGACTTGTTTGTTTTCAACTAAAGGTGCAATGTCTTTGTATGCATCATCAAACTCAACATAGAGTCTGTCGAGTTCTTTTCTTTTGTTTAAGAAGTTTCCTAACATTCTTAACTCTTGCATAGAGAAGTCACCTTCAAAGATAACAACTCTAATCTCAGTGCATCTTGATTTCTGAAATGCAGGTTCAGTATGATTACCACCAACGATTAAGTATTCACCATTTGGTAATCTATACATTGTGATTTGAAACTCAGAGGTGCTGAGTGAACCATTCATTCTATCTCTGTATTCTGATATCTTTGATACAGATTTGTCTGTTGCAAATCTACACTGTAATTTTCTTACACCTTTTAATTGTTCTTTTTTCCACATCTCTACGCCTACAAATTGTTCTGCACTAGGCACATCATCATAAGCTTGGTCTGCCAATTCTTGTAGTAGTGAAACTCTAGGTGGTTCTTTTCTTTTTTGTGGAATACCGTTTGACTTGTTATACCAATCTGGTGATTTAGCGGCGTTTACTGATGTTAAGAATTTGTGTTCATGTATGTAAGCATCAGAAATATAACCAAACCAATCAATAGTATATCGCCATTCTTTTGGATTCTTTGCAAGTTCAGTTTTAAATTCTTCACTAGTAGATGAATGATAGTAGGTACCATCTGTATGTGTTTCACCATCTTTCAGACCATGCATACCATAATACGATGGTTTCTTACCTTGAATGTGTTCAAACAAATAACAAAATGCATCAAAGTCATTTGTCTGTGGGTTACCAAAATTAACTTCACCAAATGGATAACTCATTATTCTTTCTCCTCAAATGATTTCATCCAAGCAGCAAGAACTTCTCTTGCCTCAAACTTGTTGATACCAAAAACATCTACTAATACAGGGGCTGCACCAAACATATTAATTTGACCAGACTCTCTCAGTGAATCTAAAAAATCGAACATATCTTTCATTAAAAATCTCCTTCTGCGACTTGAACTACAGTAAAACCTTTATCTCTCCACATGTCAACAACTTTCTGTCTATCATCGAAGATTAAATCAATCTTACCACCCATTTCAATAAACTTATCTGCAAGTTCAGATTTAAACTCTGCATCACATCTGTAATCGCCATCAGGTCTTAAAAAGACTCCTTTGTGACCATCACCAATCCATTGACTAATTTGTTTCTCAGTAATCTCTCTTTCTGATTCGTTTCTTGCACTAAAGAAAGCAACTTCATCACCTTGTGCAATGTATCTTTTTGCAACATCGCAAACCCATTGAACAGGAGTATCATCTACTGTTGCCAATCTAAAGTTTTTCCAATCTTTGTTATCACCATTTACAAGATGTCTTCTATGTTCAACATCAGCGATAGTGCCGTCAACATCAAAAATTATTGTTTTCTTATCTCTCATGATTCCATCCTACTAAAAAAGCAGGGTCGCTGTCAACCCTTTACGGTGTAAAATCTGGTTCTCCTCTATTGTAATTTACTTCAATCTTCTCTGCATTTTCTTTGCAAAGTTCTTCAAAGGTGCCTTCGAAGTCAACATCTGACTCAGTGTGTAAATACACTTTATCAATCTCAGTGATATAGTCAAATGAACCACTAAGACCATTGTATCTGTTTACATGTTTCATGACCTCAGCAGCCACAGATGCCTCAGACACACTAGGAACTTCATAGTAATCATGCACGCCTTCACCATATGCATCTTTCTCAAATATCTCTTTTGAGAGTGTAGCACCAACTACATAAGTAGAACCACCTTTGAACTTATGGAAGTTCTCTCCATACTCTTCAAGGTTTTGGGTGTGTATTACATATTGAAATTTCATAGTGTCTCCTTTATTTGAATCTTTTTTCATACTGTTAGTGTATCAAAAAGTGAGACCTATTGTCAACCGTATCTGGCGTTTCCTCTGAGTGCGAAGTATAGACCACCAACATATAAACTGACATGTAGATAATCTTTGTAGATTACATCCCATAGACTATCAGGACTAAGAATCCATATAACACCTGTTGCAATACAAGTCATAGTGATACCACTAAAACGAGTCAACAAATCTCCTAGTTCTTCTGTAATACTTCTAAATCTAGGTGAATATCTGCCGATTCTTGAAAGAAAGAAATGTCTAGCATGCCATGGTATGAGACCGAAAAGTCCACCTACAATCAATCCTATAGCAGAACCAATCTCACCATATGTGACAAACCACCATACGATATATGGTAAACCCCATGCCTCTGCTGTTGCACCTGTGACAGGAAGTTTACTAAGTCCTTGTTGCAAGAACATTGCTGATAAAGGTATTCTTAAAAAGAATGTGGCTATTGGTGCTGATATTTTAGGAAACATTTTCGAATGACCAATAGTGATTGTTAGTATCAGGATAATATTCGCCTTTATTGAAACCCCATTTGGTCATAATGCCTTCAGCGGCAGTATTACCCTTTTGAGTATAGGCGTATATTCTTGGATGATATGCAGTTGCATGAGGCATAATTAANTCCATTACACCTTGTTCTCTATAATCTGCATGTGTGCATACATCTATTGCAAGACACCAGACATCTAGTTCTGGTTCATGTGGGTTTACTTTTAGAAAACCCAACCAATATCCAACTACAATTTTACCATCGCAAACCACAAAAGAATCTGACATCAATTCAGTTATAAACTTCCATGTCTCTAAACTGTATAGATGTGTTTCTGGTTCAGTATGATTAGAATGTTGAACATTCCAACAATCACTGTAGTCCTGTGGTTGCATTTTTCTTACGGTTAATCGCATATTCTATCTAATTCATCATAGTCATGTTCACCATGAACTTCGATTGTAAATGTATCGTCTTCTTTGTTGTGGGTCACAACATGAACGAACTCATAGTTTGCCTCTTCTAATTGGCTAACCTTTTTATTAAATTCTCTGTAATCATCTCTTGATAGAGTGACCTTTTGTCTACTTGAAATCATCTTCCAACATCTCCTAAATACTTTTGTTTACACTCTTCCCATGTCATACCTATTATGTCATCATAGAATAGTGTCTCAGTTAAATTCTGTCTTTCTGCGTTCATGAGATTATTGATTCTCTTGGCGGCATACTTTTCTTTCCACAATTGAGTGAGTGCCTCTACTGAACCATCAAATGATTTTACTAGTTTACTCTCATCTATTTCACCCCTAAGAAACTCTCGTGAGTTATCATAGAATGTAGAATAGTAGATACCTCTTTGATGGTCACTCTTCTGCAACTCTTTTGGTATCTTCAATTGTGAATACATAAATTGTCTCATACGATTTCTATGGTCTCTCTTTAGTGTCTGACCATTCTCTCTCTTTGCAACATATAATAAAAAGTATCTTTCGTTGTAATGTTTCTCTGCATAATCAAGCATTGCTCTCTCAGTGTTCTTTGTCATTTCAAATGATAATGACCCTTGACTATATCCCATTTTCTTCCAATGTTTGAGTCTATCGTATTGTGATAGACCACCTGTTTTAGATTTACCATAGAGTGATGTTGTAGTCATACCTACTAACTTATCGCCATAGTTTTCTTGCCATTGATTCTGTATCTCATCTGCACAACATAAGAGTGCCATGAGTTTACCACCTGTGTAATTAAAACCAAGTGGTTGTGTTGGCAAGATACTTGAACCGATTGCACTATTGTTTAGTTTACCACTATTTGTTTTGTATTCTCTATCCCAACCAATGTAATTATCTCTAGGTGTTAAATCGATAAAGTCACCTGTAATACATATGACACCTAGATATTTACCTGTGACTTTATCTCGGACAATATAGTGTAGATTACGCCCTATGTTAGATGAGTTCTTTTGAGAATGTGTCATTGTTCTAAGACAATTCCATTTCTCTGTAAGAGAACCAGCAGACTGCCTATCTTTTTCTGAATCAGTGTATACTAATTCTGGTTCTAGTTTTTCAAAGTCTTCATATGAATTAGGAAACCATATGTTGTTTTTAGTTTCTGTAATTAGTTTCAAATGGTCTTCATTGACAAAGTTTGTTTCTTCACCATATAAAGTCTGAACTGTTTGTGATGGATATTTTAAATGTATCTCTTGATACTTCTGATATAAGGTGTATTCTGCCACACCCATTTTAGAAACGAATGATAAATCTTTTATGATTGCATCTCTCAAAGTTTTTTCAGATACAATTTCTTTCTCAGTTCTGTTTGCCTGATACTCATCGAATTGTTTCTGAACAAATGGTTCCATCATTTCCAACCTTGAAACTTCTCTCTGCCTCTATCTGCAACTGGTATATCATCATCAATCAAAGTATCACCTTCAATCAATTCTTCTTGTGCCTCTTGTTCGACATCATACAGTTTCATTCTACTTCTATCGATACCAATAACAAACCTTTTGAATATGGTTGGGTCATTGTATCTATTCTTCAATTGTTTCACTACTAACTGGTCTAAGTCTTCAAGTTCTTCTGATGTAATCAGTGCGAACATCAAGTCAGCAGTTGCAGGTAAACCAAAAGATTCAGAAGTGTCTTCGAGTCCAATATCTGTGGAACCATAGCCACTTCTGGTCGTTTGTGTTGCACTCACAATAGGCAAGTCATGTTCGACTGCAAGACCACGAAGTTCTTCTGCAATACTCTTGACTAGTGTGTAAGAGTTTGCACCAGCGCCTGGTCTGATTCTTTGTGATGCACAAATGTTTAGATAATCAACAAAGATAATATCTGGTTGAAAGTCTTTCTTGATTGATAGTTCTTGTAAGACATGTCTAAAGTGACCAACATGAGCAGATGCAGTTGGATATTCTTTGATGATTAGTTTGCCTTTTGTTTTGTTTTTGAGTCTGCCAATCTTTTTACCATAGTCTTTCTTAGATATATCTGGCAGTTCTTTCATTGGTATATTCAGAACATTGGCATCGATTCTCTCTGCGATTCTTTCTTCTGACATTTCAAGTGTGATGTATAATACATTCTTGTTCTGCATCAAGGCACTAGATGCCATATGACACATGAATAATGATTTACCAACACCTGTGCCTGCAAGACAAATGTTTAGAGTCTTATTAGGCAAACCACCTTTTGTAATCTTGTTGAAGTATTCTAAATCGAATGGCAGTTTCTCTTCTTCTGTTGTATAGAAGTCATATCTTTTTTCTGCATCTTCAATCTGGTCGTGACCAATGTTTGAATCAAAGGACACGGAAAGTGCATCTTTTAGTAATTCTGGTATTTCGCCTGTTGACCTTTGAGATTTTTTGTCTAAGACTTCAATAGAATCCATGACTGCAATATAGATTGCTCTATCTTTGCACCACTGTTCTGTTTCGTCTGTCAACCAATCTATAGGTGTTTCATCTTTTGGCAATGTCTTTAATAACTCTTTACTATTCTTGACTACTTGTTCTGGTTGACCAGTTAAGTTTTCAAGATTTATGAGAAGTGCTTCAAGAGTTGGAGACTTACTATACTTATCGAAATAATGTGTAATTTCTTTATATAATAATTGCTCTGATGAATCAGCAAAGTATTCAGATTTAAGAAAAGGAATTACTTTCCGTGTAAACTGTTCACTCTGTATCAGATTCTTGATTATAGTCTGTTCTATTCTCGTTGTTTCCATATTTAAAATACTGATTGCATACTGTTTCTAATCTTTCCATTACTTCATCGGTGAAGTATTTCTCTGGATTATTGTTAATTGTTTTACCAAATTCTGTTTTGCCATTTGGTAATTTAACTCTAGTTGAAGATTTTTCAAAAACTCCACTTGCAAGAGCCAAGTCTAAGAGACCGTAATATCTGTCGAGACCTTTATCATATGTCAATCTGACATCGACCATTCTGTTCTCAACTGTCAATCTACTCTTAGCGTTCTTACAGTGTATAATATTTCCTACGATTTCACTACCCTCTTTTTCTTTTCTTTTTGAAAGATAGATTATTGAAGAGGCGGCATACTTCAAACCTGAACCACCACCCATTTCTTTTTGTGGGAACATAGAACCAATTACATCATATGTATGATTGGTCACTATCATAGGAACTTTTGCACGACCAAGTTTAAGAGTCAACACTCTAAATGCACCCTTTGTAATTTGGGCACGAGTCATGTCTTTAGTTTCTTTTCCTTCAGCAGTATCTTCGATTTCTTTTGTTGTAGATAACATACCAAGTGAATCTAAACAGAACATCATTGGTGGTCTGTCATCTTCTGGTGTTTCTAAATATCTATCGAGAATATTGATTGCCTGATTTCTGAATTGTTGAACTGTTATTACAGGCACAATAACAACTCTTGATGAATCTATTCCTCTTTCTTCAATCATATCTTTTGTGATTGCTGATTCTGATTCGAAATAAATTACGGCAGCTTCAGGATTATCTTCTAAGAATTGTTTACACATTCCCAATGCAAAGAAAGTTTTACCTGTTGCTGATTCACCTGCGATTGCAGTGATTTTGTTTTTTGGCAGACCACCATATAGTGACCCACTCAATAAAGCATTGAAGACATAAGAACCACTATCTATAAATGAGTCTACATCTCCTGCAGCTACGCCATCAGAAACAATACCTGCGTATTCATTACCTGATGCTTTTACTAAGTCTTTAATAAATGACATATTTCACTTCTCCATAATATATAATTTTTCATATACTGTATAACAGTATACTACTTGTTGTCTAGATTGTCTAGTGACTTTTCGAAATCTGTTTTGAATTCATCTGAACACTTTTCATATTCCCACCTTGCCTTTAACATTTCAAGAATAACTTTCATTTGTGTTTCTAGATGAATGATATAACCGAATATGATTACTATCATACCGATATAAAATAAGTCCATCAAACTTATTGTCATAGTTCTACTACACCTTGTTCGATGAGAATCTCTCTGTTGGCAAGATGACCTTTCTCTATCTCTTCTTTATTACCACCTGCGTATGCGACTGCATGATGGTCATGAATCATTTGTTGATTGATAGAGACTTCGTTGTCTGAATGAAATAACTCACCTAAAATTCTGCCAAACTTACCTTTATCATGAGATACTAATTCTATATCTCTATTTTCTAACAGACTTTTAAGATGTTTCTTTGATGCTTTACCGAACTTCTTCTCTACTAAATCTCTTGTTCGGCTTTCAGGTGTATCAATACCTAACATTCTTACTCTTTGTTTTTTGTATGTCATGCCAAAACCTAAATCGATGTCTACATCTATTGTATCACCATCTACGACCTTGACTACTGAAACTTTATATCTATACATAATAGTTGTGTTGCCTATGCTCCTTCTTTTTCTCCCAATCTTCTATTGCCTTCTTGATAGAATCTTCTGCAAGAACTGAACAATGTAATTTGATTGGTGGCAATTCAAGTGCCTCTGCGATATCCTTATCTTTGACTTGTTTTGCCTCTTCTATTGTTTTACCTCTAAGCATATCAACAAACATAGTTGAACTTGCAATTGCACTTCCACAACCATATGTTTTAAACTTGACATCAACAATCTTCTCATTGTCATCAAGTTTAATCTGCAACTTCATAACATCACCACATGCAGGTGCACCTGTCATTCCTGTTGCGACCATTGGGTCTTTAGGGTCAAATCTTCCTACCGAATGTGCTTGAGGATTATTCAAGACACTTTCGAATCTATCTACTACTTTTTTACTATATGCCATACTGTTATTTATGCAAAGAAAGTATCTAGGCTTGCGACAGGTTCAACATTCCAATTGATTAATTGAACAATATTCTTTAGTGGTTCAACAAAAGATTTATCAAACTGCATATCA
>FUFK010752668.1_pt1 | contig 10919 bp, 13 predicted proteins | sample 1021851 | NCBI WGS metagenome assembly FUFK01 (sample SAMEA51879418, study PRJEB19060) | metagenome
AATGCGACCCATGTGAGCCAGCACGCCGCGCCGCGCCTGGGCAAAGTGAATCTCGATCGGCTTCCCCATATCCCCCAGGGAGGTAGCTGGCGGGACATTCCGCACGAGCTTCTGCCTGCAGGTATGCAACGGGCAAAACGTTCCGATCATACCAAGCGTTATGGCCGGATGCGCTGGGAAGGCCTTGCGTGCACGATCCTGACCAAATGCGACATTCACTGGGGCGCTTATATTCATCCTGAGCAGGATCGCGCGATAACCGTTCGCGAAGCAGCCCGCCTGCAATCTTTCCCTGACTATTTCGAGTTTTTCGGCTCGAAGACAGAGCAGTACATCCAGGTCGGCAATGCGGTGCCCCCGCTGCTTGGAAAGGCTATAGGAGAGCATCTGCTGGCACTTATGTCGCAGCAGGTGAGGCGAGCCGCTTAACGCGCGCCGACCGACAGTCCGAGGGCCGGTAGAAAGGACGTTCATGATGAGCTTCGACTATCATAGAGAGATGACGGAAGCTGTGTCACAAGCGCCTTTGTCGGACCCGGGCGACCTGGTCTGGATCATGAATGACCATCACAGGTCCAAGTACCGGCACTTCCTCGAGTTCGAGATGGGTGTCGAAGCCGACGACTCGGAATCCTTCGGAATTCCGATAGAGACGGGCGAGCCATCAAACGGCAAGCCATTCGAGCTAGTCAGAAGGCGTATGCCATAATCGTAGTGTCCATTTTTGGGCCAGATGCGGACTATCTGGTGTTGGTGAGTAGCGCCGTGTTTGCGGACAAGGCGCTACTCCACCTCAGCAATCGGGTAAATCATCCAAGTTGTTCTTACTTGTATTGTCCCGATCAGTACGGAGATACTTGCCGTTGGTGCCATTGACGACGTGAATCTTGGTTTCTGGGCTATTAGCCCAGTTGACCCAATACTCGTGCGTACCCGAATCGATATCGCTAATTGCATTGGCCTTCGAGCGGGGTGACCAATCATGCCCGCTGTTGCACAGGCGAGTGATATCGCCATCCTTGTCCTTGCCAGTCTGGCGGACATAACGCTTTGCCATATTTTATTCCTATCTTCTATTTGGTTCTTGATTTCGTGAGCGGGACATTGCTGCCCCGCCCACAGTTACTTTTTGTTCGGGCGCTGCGTCAGTGCCGAAGCTGCTGCTGTTTTTGCACCCTTGCTTGAACTGGGATTACGCAGCACTTTTGATGCTGCGGAAGCCGCCTTCTTGCTTGTCACTTCCGAATTGCCTTTTTTGCCTGCCATTTCACTTACCTCCTTCCTTATTGACCAAGATTATGATTCGTCGTATGTTTTCCTACGAAATCGTAGGGTGATAGAGCAAAAATAAACGCCGCGATTGCGGCGGATTTGCGCTACTATTCCGTAGGTATACAGCAATATTAACCGTAGGGCAATGATGGAATCTAACGAAAACGATTTCGGCGGGCGGCTTACTGCCGCGCGGGAAAAGCGCGAGATGAATCAGGCCGAACTTGCGAAAAGGGCAGGCCTTCAAGCTACTGCAATCGGACATTTCGAACGAGGCAGACGCAAGCCTTCTTTCGCAAATGTTCGAGCTTTGGCGAAGGCGCTCAACGTGAGCTCAGACTATTTGCTTGGCAGAACTCCAAGTATGGAAGGAGCTACGACGGCGTTCCGAGGCGAAGACGATCTTTCCAGTGCAGATCGTGATCAAATCCAGCTCATGATCGATATGATGCGCGAGCGAAGAGAGCGGTCTGATCCGTGAGGCCCACGCGAGCGGAGTGGGCACGCAAGTGTGGTGAGCGCAAAGCAAAGCAGTGTGGTTTTCTGCGTTTCCCAATAGACCCGTTTAGAATGGCTGAAGATGAGGATATCCTGGTCCAGGCTAAGAGAGCCGACCAAATAGGTGTAAGCGGCGGCATCATATTCAATGAGGAAGATGTTGCCATCTTCTATGCGACCAACATCAGTAGCTCCGGCTTTCAACGCTTCACTGTCGGCCATGAATTGGGTCACTACTTTCTCGAAGGCCATCCAGAAGAGATACTGAAGACCGGGCCGTTGCATGCTTCTAAGGCAGGTTTCTCTCAAGGTGACAAGGCGATCGAAATCGAAGCCGACCATTTTTCCTCTGGCCTGCTTTTGCCTGGGCACTTGGTCCGGCAGGCACTTGGAGATGGCCAAATAGGCCTAGAGGGAGTCGAGGAGCTTTCCGAATTATCCGAGTGTTCGCTAACTGCCTCTGCAATTCGGGCAGCAGAATGCAGCCCTTACCCCATGGCCATTGTGATGAGCCGTGAGGACCAGATCTGTTACGGGTTTCTTTCAGACGGCTTCAAACAACTAAAGCCCCGCGCATTTCCCCGCAAAGGTGACTTGTTACCCGACTCTGCAACTCGCCAGTTCAATTTGGACACGGCCAACATCGAAAACGGCAAACGCCACGCGGGCGAAACCACGCTGGCAGACTGGTTTGACGGACCGCCGGGCATTATACTCGATGAAGAGGTTTTGGGACTTGGTAAGTATGGGTACACTCTTACGGTATTTTCAAGCGAGGAGCTACCTGAAGAGCCTGACGAATTCGAAGACGAGGAAGCAACCCTAATAGATAGCTATACGGCTAAGTTCGCTTATGGTCGATAACGACAGCGAGCAGGAGACACTAGGTGCGCCGCGAACGTCTGAAACTAGGGCGCAAAACCGAAGTACGGGTTCTGGGCCGATTGCCGACCGTCCGGTCTTCACTCTAGAAATTTGAGAAGCAGACATACAATCTGCTCTTCAGCTTTGGCCATATCCGCTGTTATTGCGGCCGATTGGAAACGAGCTTTCGGTGACGAACGGCGCAGTTCGTTCAATCTGCTTCAGAGTTGTCCACGCTGTCCCGATTGCAAGTTGTTCTTGCCGGGCAATTGGCCCTCCTTCCATTCACATCCTGTTCTTGTTATGATCTCAGGCCTTATGAGCTTAAAGAATTCAGGACGACAACGCACGAAGCGGTGCCATTGGGTGCCGCAGTCCTATCTGCGCACGTTCGCAGCTAATCCTCCTGCACGAAGCAAAATATGGCGACTTAGTAAGCATCACAATGGTCCGGATGCGCAGCTGAAACCTATCAAGAAAGTCGCGATGGGTTTTCATCTCTACGCACCTCGAGACCCAGTATCAGGAGTCAGAGACGATTCCTTCGAACGCAGACTAAGCGATCTTGAGCAATGGTTCGGCGATCCTGTGTGGCACGCGTTGTGCCACGACTATGTTGATTTGAGTTGGGATCCACTTCGCAAGATGGTGTCCTTGCTCGTGGCAGTCATGCAGTTTCGCAATCCTAGCCAATTCGAAATCCATAAGCAGATACACCAGCGAATCGTGAAGAAAGTTGAACAATTTGACGGGACGCCAACCTCCGTCGAAATCAAAGGCAAAGTGTACCCAATCGCCCCTGGCTCATGGTCTGCTTATCGCGCCGCAACCGAAGATGACTTGAGGCGGAATTGGCTCCAAGATGTTGGAGCCTGTGCCTGGTATGCCGAGCATCTGATGAAAATGCGTTGGGCGATCATCGTCTCTGAGGAACCGCTCTTCATCANGACAGACAACCCGGTAGCTATCCTCCACCCGTCACTAGAATTTCGAGGCATCAATAAGCCAGAGACATCGGTTACATTCCCGCTGAGCCCAACGCGCGCTCTGTGCATGGATCATTTACATCACGAACCTGCCAACCAATACTACCCGCTCAAGGGCGACGGCTCTGTGGTCAATCTTCTACTCTGGCGGCAAGCGAACGAGTACATGTTTAGCCATCGCCATACCGATGAGGTTTGCCAAAGTTTGGTCAGTGAAGCAGAAAAGCAGGGATTTGCATGAACAACAGATTCGCCATCGAGCTGACCGAAACGGAAAGGTCGATCTGCGACCAGATCGAGATGGATGCATTGAAATTGCGCGGGCCAGAGACGGCTAACCGCAATGCCGACTCTGTCATGGAACTATTGGACCTGCTGGACGAGCGTAGCGGCATTCCGCAAAATCGGATCGCCTATTTCACTGATCCTGAGTTCAACCAGGGGAATCATGGACGCTCTCGACAGCAGGGTTTCGAGCGAAACGGATGTCGAGGCAGTGAGATTCTTCGTCATCCGCATTTTCTCAAGTACTTGAAGTACTTCCTTTTCGGCGCCGACCTCCCGTCTAGGGTCATCGCAAGTTTCGTGAAGACAATTGACGGCTGTGGAACGGTTTCCTCAGGCGATATCACCGAATTGTCCACTGAAGCGCGGAGGCTTACACGGCTACATCGTCTCGAAAGCCGCACCGCGTCGGACGAGTTTTTCAAACTTGCGATCGATTGCGACATCAGTCCTTGGATGGCTGACTCCATCAGGACATCGGTCCGGTCCGTTCGGCTTCGGTGAAGCATCGTTCGGGCACTAATCCAGCTTTTGTTGATTCGTCTAATTGACGCACATTCCTTCTAATTGCTTCTGGTCAATTCACCTAAGAATGCGCCGCTTATCCAAAGTACTGGGAGCCGAGCAGGTATCTGCTAAACAGTAATCATGCATGATGAATCCAAGAACCAAAACGTGCTCGACACCATCCTGGAATGGTCATCCGAAAGACCGAAGTGGCAGCAGGACGGCATACGGCGGATCGTAAGCAGCGGCCTTCCGGACGCAGACGGAGTGAAGGAAGTAATTGCCCTTGCCCGTAAGGAGCATGGCGACGACACCGTTTCAATTGATGCAAAGCCGCTGACAAAAGAAAACCTGCCGACCGATCCCGGTGCTGGTGAGTCGATCCGACTGGCATCCTTGTCGAACATTGTCGGGGTTAACCAGCTCGCAGCCGACCAAGACATGCAGTTCGAGACAAGCGGCCTCACGGTTATCTACGGCAAGAATGGAACCGGCAAGTCCGGTTATGCCAGAGTGCTCAAGAAGGCCTGCCGCGCGCGTTTCCCCGGCGAAATCATGCCCGATATGCTCAGCGGCAATGCGCCAGTACCGCCGGAGGCCAAGCTGACGGTCGAGCGCGCCGATGGCAGCGCGGAGGAAGTGGCGTGGACCGACGCCGGGACGCCGAATCCGCTTCTGTCGGCGATCACCGTCTTCGACAAGGACTGCGGCGCCGAACATATCCGCAAGAAAAACGAGGTCTGGTTTCGCCCGTTCGGCCTCGACATTCCCGACGACCTGGCAACGCTTTGCAATGAAGTGAAGACCAAGCTCGCGACCGAAAAACAGCGTCTGGAAGACCTGCGCGACCCGGTGTTCGACAAACCTACGTGGTCGAGCCTGTCGTCGATCGGGAAAGTGCTCGACACGCTCACACATGAAACCGATCTGTCGGAAGTCGATTTCGATACGCCGCTAACGACAGAGGAAGAAGCGCACCTTGCAAAGCTGATTGGAGACCTGGCACAAGACCCCGTGGTCGTCGCGGGAGAGCAGAAGCGCAATGCGCAGACCATCCGGCAACTCACCAAAGTGCTAAACGATATTCACGGAGCCGTGTCTCCCGACGCTTTTGCAGCGCTACTCGACAAGAAAGCCGAGGCGGAAATCAAACGCGACGCGGCCGATGTGGCGGCGGAAACGGCCTTTGGACAGTTGGAGCTCGATGGCGTCGGCCAACCAGTCTGGAAGGAGCTGTGGGACAGCGCCCGGAAGTATTCGGACTCGCTAGAAAAGAAAGCCCAAAGCTTTCCTCCGGCAGAGGGCGAGCTCTGCGTCCTGTGCCATCAGCCAATCGATGCAGAAACTTCCGTTCGACTGGGCGGTTTTGAGACCTTCATCAAACAGGAAACCGAAGACAAGGCCGTTGCGGCCGAGCGTGCTTACGATGCAGCGGTGAAGGCACTGCGCGAATTGCGGATTGAGATCGGCCAGGTTTCCGTAGCTCGGCAAATGCTGCTCCCTCGCAATCCGGACCTCGCTCGAAAAGTGCTCAGATTCATGGCGGCAGCACGGCTGCGACGCTACCGACTTCTCAAGCGCTTCGACGAAGAGGTTGAGCAAAATATCTGCGATTTGCCGACTGTACCGGCCGATGCGATCGATGCCGAGGCCGAAGCGATTACGACTTATGCAAACAGCCTGTCTGCCGATGCGCATTCGGACCAGCGCGAACAGCTTCTGGCTGAGTATGGAGAACTGCATGACCGGAAGAATGGGGCGGCGCTGAAAGCGATCACTGAAGCCGAAATCGCTAGATTGCAGGAGCTACACATCGTCGAAGCTTGCCTCAAGGAAACCAGCACCCGCTCGATTACAACCTTGGGTAACAAGATCGCCGATGAACTGGTCACGCCGAAAATGCAGGATCGCTTCCAGCTGGAAATCATCAAGCTCGCCGGCAGCAGGATACGAGTGAAGATGGAGCGTTCGGGCGGTCAGACCGGGTCGCCGCAATACGCAATCAGGTTTTTTGCCAATGCCGAGGCGAAGGTGCACCAGGTTCTGAGCGAGGGGGAGCAGACTTGTGTCGCGCTCGCCGCCTATTTGACCGAACTTGCCACCGCTACGCATAAGTCAGCGCTGATCTTCGACGATCCGGTGTCGTCGCTAGATCACCGCTGGCGACGCAGAGTTGCCGAGCGGCTCGCCGAAGAAGCGCAAGTGCGTCAGGTCATCGTTTTTACCCACGATTTGGTGTTCCTAAACGATCTCGACACTCGAGCAGGGCAGTTGAAGGTGCCCACCAAGTTTGCGACTCTAGACCGGTCTGGCTACCGTGTCGGCGTGTTCAAGGAAGGGCTACCTTGGCGTGCCGGCAAACTGGGCCAGCGCTTGGATACGCTTGAAAAAGAGGTGCACACGGCGAAGAAGCTGTTCGAAGCCCAAGACGAAGAAGCCTATGCACAGGAGGTACGTGCCATCTACGGTCGTCTGCGCTCCACTTGGGAGCGCGGTATCGAGACCGTGGTATTCGCCAATGTGATTCTGCGGCAACGCGAATATGTCGACACCAAGAACCTGCGCGGGGTGACTGTGCTAGATGATGCTGACATTGACGCCTTCGAAATCGGCTTCAAGAAATGCTGCGACTTTACCGAAGCGCATGACTCTTCGATGGGGATGGACCAGGAAGTCCCGCCGCCCGATGAATTGCTAGCCGATATCCAGTCTCTCAAGGACTGGGCCGACAAGATCAAGGACAAGCGGAAGCAGCAGTCGTAGTTGCAAGCAATGTCTATGGCCTCAAAGATAGCCCGGACTACTTCTTCAAGGCATAAATCGCCAATGAATGTTCTCGATATGTTTACGCGAATGAGCAAAGACGTTACTGTCTGATAATGAATGCGAAACGCAACAGCCCGGGTCAACTCGAGATAATCCGTGTATCGTTGCAAGCACGCGAAATCCTCAGTGTTCCTGAGCAGGAAAGATCGACCAACGACTGCTTGCTGCGCACTTGGCTCGGCAAGGTCGGTCTCGGGGTGTCCAGCCGGGCGTTGAACGACTTGCTTGATCGTCTGGACAAAGAGGGACTGGTGAGCACCGAAGAGGTCGAAATGGTCCGAGTGATTCATCTGCGGCGTTTTGGCGGGGAAGTCGCTCGCGGCCTCGAAACGCTGGACTGGATTGCCAGACCCGAACTTCCCGATTGATCGATCAATGGTAAGTCATCATCGCACGATCCGTATTGCCGATTTCGAATTGCCGCGGGGCGCGGTGACAATTGAAGCGCTGATGGCGATGCGGCGAGAAAGCTGGGAGCACTTACGCACGCAGATCAATTTGTGCCGACAATCTGATCCTTCGACACCGTTGGCCCGCTGCAGACTGTGTGGGAGCGGTGTGTTCATACGCGCCCAGGCGATCAAGGGTGATCATCTGCCGATGTTCGTCCATTTCCCAGAAGGTTCGAAGGATTGCCCTTGGTATGAAGGTCGAAATCTGCGGCCCGACGATGCTCGGGCGGCACAGTATCAGGGTCATCAGGAGTCGGCGCTTCACCGCCACCTTTGTGAAACTATTGAAGCGTTAGCCAAGGCCGATGCGCGCTGTGAACATTCGACCGTGGACACCTATTTGCGGCCGGCCATTCATCGTCGAGGACGCTGGCCTGACATTTACCTTGAGATGGGCGAATTGGGCAGGTTTGCCCTTGAAGTGCAGCTCGCTAAACCGTTCGCACCGGAAATCGCGGCGCGTCACATCCATTATGATCGAGAAGGCGTGAGGTTGATATGGATATTCAATGCTCTTGAAGACCAGCTCCCGCAGGGCTTCCACGATGTCGTTACTATGCAGCGCGGCAATGCCTTCTTGTTCGATGAAGAAACTCAGATTGCTTCGATCGAGCGCGGTACTTTGGTTCTGAAGTGTTATCTAGAAGATAGCAAAGGCGGTTGGCTTGAACCGCGCGTTGTGGCTCTTGATGACCTGCAGTTTGGCCGTGGGCGGGCGGCGTTTGTCGAAGATCGGCGAAGCGATTTGCTCGTAGCGCGCAGCAAGATCTGCAGGACGCATTGGTGGCGGGCACTACAGCGAGCCCAAAAAGACCGGCCCAATTCACCATTCTACAGCACGGCCTTCACGGCGGCTTGGGAAACACTACAACCACAGGTGCCGGGGCTCGATGAATGGAACGCGGAATTCTGGACGTCCCGCTCAAACAGGGGACAAGCACATCTTGCCATGCTCTTCGCTATGCTGTGCTCGGTTGCGCACAGTGCCGAAACGGGCACGTGCAGCATCTACATCACGAAGTATAGCGGGGAAGGCGCTGTCCTCGCCATGCTCAACAGCAAACTGAGCAGCGCCGATTTCAAGCATTGCGCAAATCTGATCGACAGCTTTGTGCGATCAACCGCACTGGCCGATCTGGCAGAGAAACCTTCCTTTGTGCGCAAGGTCAGCGAAGCTCGTGATGCCGAAGAGCAAATCGCCAGCGCACACCCGGTCTGGCAGGCGATGGCGTGCCTTTTCCCGGAAGCTCTGGACGGTGTGGTACGAGCCGAGCTTTCTGATCTTGATCGATTGCCTAAGTGGGCGTCGCCTCAGGACTAAGTTGAGCGACAAAAAATCCACGTTTTGCGGCAGAAAGATCTGCCTTTAGACTTCTAAATAACTAGAGATTTTTAGGAGTTCGAACCAAAGATAGTGAAATTTCGGTCATCACAATCGAAAAGAAATGTCCGCTTTCAGGAACTACGATCTGGGGTGGCTATGCCTAAGATTGGGGCGCAAGGCGAACGAAAGAACCCTTTGTAAATTGCTCCCTCCACACTGATCGCGGGCGCAACCTCATGAAACCTCGCTTCGCAAAGTCTCCAGCCGTTCCGAACATATCTCGTGCACCACTCTACCGAGCTCTTCAACCTGCTCGCCGAGCCATTCGAGTTCTTCCTTCGTGATGCGGTAATGCTTTGAGTAGCGCGCCTTGACGTAGGCCTCTTTGAGCTTCTCGAACCGCGCTCGATCCCGGCGGGTGTCGCGGGGCCAGACATACGTTAGTCGCGGATCGATTCGCTCGGCCTGAGTACGGAGGAAGCCGAGGTTGTGCACATGCGGCGTGTAGAAGGTGCAGACCAAAAGCACGCAGTGATAGAGGAATTCGGCGGATTGATGCATGTCAAACGCTGCCGGTTTTAGAAACCCTCGCTCTCGACCCACCTTTGATAGCTCGTATCGCTGCATCGCGGTTGGAAACCACTCGTCGAAATACTCCTGCGCCATCGCGAGTGCCTGCTCGGGCGTTTTGGGCTTAGGCTTATGCAGTTCGGTGTCGTCTGCCTGGTAGAGCGCCACCCCGTCTTTCGCGACATCCATGAAGAAGTAGCGCCCGTGCGCGAGGCCGTCGTTCACTTCCTGCAATGTGTGGACGATAAAATTCACCGGCGTGTTGAGGGTCTTGGTGACGCCGTATTCGCGCATCAGCCGGTCATCGAGCTTGGACCAGTACTTGATGCGGTCAACCAGGCGCTTGTCATTGACGATAACAAGCAGATCATAGTCAGACTGGTAGCCCTTAGCAGTATGGGGTTCATCGACCCATGTGCCGCGTGCATAGCTGCCGTACAGAATGACCTTGAGAATGCGTCCAGCCTTCTTCCAGTCGTGCTTGGCCAGCGCGAAGGCGTCGTCGAATTCTTCGAAGATCAGCTGCACCACGCGCTCAAGCTCGCGCTGCTTTTGCGGTGGAAGATGATCGAGTTCGGTGCGCATTACACAACCTCTAGCAAGCAGTTGGAATAGTTGCACCTATAGACTGGCGCGGCGGTATTTCACCCTCTTCAAGAGCGCACCTCTCCTCTAACCCAACCAAAACATTTACCTGTTGTCTGCGCGTCCTCACGCGCGAAGTGGCCGTGAAGGCATCGAAGCGCACTTCCAATGGACTATTGGCCATTTTCCTCTTCATCATGTGTTGGCCCCAGACGAATAAGCTCGTCGGACAGGTGCTTTCCCGTTTCCATTCTGCGCGCCAGCGCCTCGACGAGATGACTGAAGCGTTTCTCGGCGTCGGCCCGCGCAGCAGCTGAGGCACCGGCACCAAGCGCGGGCGTGACTTCGAGCCAGCGCCGCAGGTAAAGAGCAAACGCCTCGTTGCCGACCTCGACGTGATAGTCGAGCTTGTCGATCTGCCGCGAAATCCGGTCCAACCGCCGGCTGAATGCCGCCTCGAGTCTCTCCGAGCCATCGGGCGACAGGAACGAAGCGATCGCGGCTTCCACCACCGAAGCCTGCGATACCCGCTTGCGTCCGGCAAAATCGGCCAGTTGCCGCGAGAGAGCCGGCGGCAGGCGGAAAGTGTGCTTGATGCGGTTGCCCTTGCTCACAAGTCGATCCCATCATCGGGATCGAGCGCCGCCCGCTGTGCATTGGCGCGCATCTGGTCGGCGATCCGGCGGTTTTTGCCCGCCTCTTCGTCATCGCGCCGGTCGTCGAACTCGAATTCATTGCGCGGTGGCGATG
>FUFK010054274.1_pt1 | contig 10918 bp, 10 predicted proteins | sample 1021851 | NCBI WGS metagenome assembly FUFK01 (sample SAMEA51879418, study PRJEB19060) | metagenome
CAACAAAGTGACTTGATAGCTTTCAATGATTTGATAAAGAAGTCAGAAGGAAAGATGGGCGTTGCAGTTGTCTTGTTAGCAATTATGGAGTTACTTAAAGATTCACTAATAAAGGGGATTCAAAATGAACCTTTTGGAAAAATCCATCTTTCAAAAAAAATTACAGGCGTCCACTAAATGAATACGATCACACTTTCAAAAATTATNGAGGCNATACTTCTATCGTCTGGCAGACCTTTAAGCGAAAAAGAGATCACTAACCTTTTCGACGAAGAAGAAAAACCATCTCATTCAGAATTTAAAGATGCTTTAGATTTGATTGAGCAAAATTCTCAAAATAATTCTTTTACTTTATCTAGGGTTGCAAGTGGATTTAGACTTCAGGTTGATCAAGCTTATGCCCCTTACATTGCTAAAATTTGGCAAGAGAAGAATCAAAGATATTCCAGAGCGTTAATGGAGACGATAACTTTGATAGCCTACAAGCAGCCCATAACAAGAAGCGAGATAGAGGAAGTTAGAGGAGTTTCAGTAAGTAGTAATTTAATTAAGAATTTATTTGAAAAGGGATGGATTAAAGTTGTCGGTATTAGAGATGTTCCTGGAAAACCAAGTTTGCTAGGGACTACAAAAGAGTTTCTTGATGACTTAGGGCTCAAGAAACTATCAGATTTGCCTTCTTTGCCTGAAATAAATATTTCTACTGAATCTACCATGCCATTACCTTTGGAGGATCCAGACCAAAATTCCATTGAGGGAAATGAGATAATACAGTGAAAGAAAGAATCCAAAAGGTTCTTTCCGATTCAGGCATCGCATCTCGACGGCAAATAGAAAAGTTCATTCAAGAAAAAAGAATCTTTGTTGGTGACAGACTCGCCAAACTTGGAGAGAAAATTTCAAGAGATGATCAAATTTTCCTTGATGGAAAAAAAATTACTCTAAATGTTAATAATAAGTTAAGAATATTAGCTTTAAATAAACCTGAAGGGTTTGAATGCACTAGATCAGAAAAAAGCCCTAAGAAAAAAATATTTGATTTGTTGCCACCTGAAAAAAACTTCAGATGGATATCAGTAGGTAGATTGGACTTAAACACCTCAGGCCTTCTTTTGCTTACTAATAAAGGGCAAGTTGCCAATCAACTAATGCATCCCTCATCAATGCTTGATAGAGAATACATTGCTCGTATAAGGGGAGAAGTTGAACCAGCTGATATAGATAAATTAAAAAAAGGTATTCAAATTGATGGAAATAGAATGAAATTCAATGATTTAGTTGAAGGCAGGATAACCAAATCCCACTCTTGGTTTGCTCTTGTTATACAAGAGGGAAAAAATAGAGAAGTCAGAAAGCTATGGAATGCATTAGGCTACGAAGTAAGTCGCCTCAAGAGAGTAAGATACGCAAATATTTTTTTACCCTCTTCGTTAAAGCAGGGCTCCTATAAGGAACTGAGCCAAAAAGAAATTGATAACTTAATCAAGAATCTCTCTTAGGGATTTAATTTTAACAACATCGTTTAAATCCTCATGTTTAATGGAGTTATTATGATAGCCATATTCTGCAAATATAAATGAGGTTTTCGCACGTTTTGAGGCCTCGAAATCTTTGAAATGGTCTCCAAAAAAAAGAGTATTTTCAGGAGAACAATTTAACTTCTTCATGGCTAAATTTATACCGCTTGGATCGGGTTTTCGTCTGTTCTCAGCATCTTCTGGAGAGATAACTATATCTGCTACTTCATCCCATTTATAAAAATTTGAGATTTTATCAGTGAGGAATTTAGGTTTATTTGTAACTATCCCCCACTTTTTATTATTATCTTTGATGAATTTTATAAGTTCTTCAAAGCCTCCAAATGTTACGGAGTCAGTGCATATTTTTTCGTACTCCTCAATAAGCTCTTTCCTTAGACTTTCGAAATTAGCATGATTATCTGAAATTGAGAATCCAAGTGAAATCAAGGCTCCGGCACCCTCAGAAACAATTTGTCTTACAGATGAAAATTCTTTTTCAATTAACTTCTTTTGCTGAAGCAAAAAATTAAGAGACACATGAAATTCTTTAGCAGTATCCAGAATGGTGCCATCCAAATCAAAGAGGTACAGGTCTATATCACTGTGGTTTATGAGCATGAACTAAATAGTTAACTGTAACATCATCACCTAACCAATAGTTGCCTGAAAGTGGGTTGTAGCTCATTCCAATGATTTCTTTAACTTCTAACCCCGACCTTGTCATAAAACCATGAAGTTCTGATGGTTTTATGAACTTATTAAAATCATGAGTGCCTTTGGGTAATAAATTAAGAATGTATTCAGCTCCAATAATTGCAAAAAGAAAGGATTTTGGATTTCTATTGATAGTTGAAAAAAACACTTCGCCGCCCGGTTTACATAAATCTGAGCAAGTCTTAACGAGCAATTCAGGATCGGGAACATGTTCTATAGCTTCAAGACAAGAAACGACATCAAAAGCTTTCTTTTCAACAAGCAAGCTTTCAGCTTCTCCAAGAATATAGCTTATATCTTTGTTAGTTTTTGAAGCATGGAGTTTCGCTGTTTTTATTGCAACTTCTGATATATCAACTCCTGTGACTTGCGCTCCAAAATCGTACAAAGCTTCTGTTAATAATCCGCCACCACAAGCAACATCAAGAACCTCTAAATTATTTACGTTTTTTTTGTCATTAATATAATTTGAACGTAGAGGATTAATTTTATGTAGAGGTGCAAATTTTCCAGAAGGATCCCACCACTCTTCTGCTATTTTATTAAACTTATCTTTTTCTGCTTGATCGATATTCATATTTCTGACAATCTGAGTTCAGTATATTGAATTACATTGTAAAAAAAAGTTAAAGCTTCATTTATATTAAGCTTAATACTTTGTTTAAAATTAATTCTTATTTTTATTTAAAACTTGAAATGAAAATATTCTTTCCAAAGGAATCTGAAAAAGAAACGAGATCTGCTCTGGATCTTGCTTCTGCAAAGAGGTTGATCGATCTTGGAATAGAAGTTTCGTTTGAATCAGGAGTCACTCAAAAGATAGATATCGCAGATCAAGATTTAGAAGATATAGGATGCAAAAACGAATCTAGATCAGAGGGTTTATCTAATTCAGAAATTATTTCCTCAGTAAATCATTTGCCTTTATCAGACTTGGATTCAGTTTCTGAAAATACTTTAACTATAAGTTTTCTTGATGTGTTCAATGAGAAAGAATTTTTAGAGAAGCTAAAACAAAGAAAGATCATTTCTATCAGTATGGAATTAATTCCAAGAATCACAAGAGCTCAAAAAATGGATGCATTATCATCTCAAGCTAATTTAGCAGGGTATTCTGCAGTAATGTTGGCCTCATCTGAAATGAATAAAGCAATGCCAATGATGATGACAGCTGCAGGAACAATTTCTCCCGCAAGAGTTTTTGTAATTGGTGTTGGAGTTGCAGGACTTCAAGCTATGGCNACTGCAAAAAGACTTGGAGCTCGCGTTGAAGCATTCGATACNAGACCAGCAGTTGAAGAACAAGTGAAGTCTCTAGGCGCAAGATTTATAAAAATAGATATCGGTGAAACTGAAGAGACTGATCAAGGCTATGCNAAAGAATTAACAGAGAAACAATTAGAGTTACAAAGAGAAGGAATGAAAAAGGTTTGTGGATACTCAGATATTGTAATAACTACGGCACAAGTTTTTGGTAAGCCAGCTCCCAGAATTTTATCTGAAGATATGATTTCTANCATGCANCCAGGAAGTGTCATCGTTGATATGGCTGTCACCTCAGGTGGAAATGTCGAAGGTTCTGTCTTAGGTGAGACTGTCGAAAAAAATGGGGTGAAAATAATAGGGCATGAAAATCTTCCAGGGTATGTTCCGGAACATTCCACTCAAGTATATGCAAGCAATATCTATAATTTAATTGAAGAGTTTTGGGATAAAGATGCAAAAAAACTCCAATTAGATGAATCAGATGAAATTTTAAAAAGCTGCATAGTCACAAAAGATGGTAATTTCATATCAGAAATTCTAAGGAGTTAATTTAATGGAAATGATGCTGCTACTGTTTGTCCTTGTCCTTTCAATATTTTTGGGTTTNGAGCTNATTAATAAGGTTCCATCTACTCTTCACACNCCNTTGATGTCNGGTGCTAATGCNATTTCTGGAATNACCCTTGTTGGAGCAATNTTATCTTCNGGGGGNGACTCTTCAAGNATTACTATTNCCTTAGGNACAATAGCTGTTTTCTTGGCAAGNCTNAATGTTGTTGGNGGATATCTAGTNACAAATAGAATGCTTAGAATGTTTAAGAAAAAATGATTTTAGAAGCCTTTCAGAATAATACTTTTATNAACCTAAGTTACATCTTAGCTTCNGTCTTATTTATATTTGGTTTAAAAATGTTGAGCTCACCCGATACNGCTCAAAGAGGNAATTTTGTATCTTCTTTAGGAATGCTTCTTGCTGTGGTNGTAACTTTATTAAGNAAAGAAATAGTTTCATTTCAATTTATCTTGATAGGTCTTATTGGAGGCGGAGCAGTAGGAGCAATTGCCGCAGTAAGAATAAAAATGACATCAATGCCCGAATTAGTTGCTTTATTGAATGGTTTCGGTGGAGCATCAAGTCTTCTGGTTGCCTCTGCAGAATTATTTGCTTTAACAACTTCCAATCTAGTTGCAATGATTGCAATAGGAATCGCAACTATCATCGGAGGGGTAACTTTCTCAGGAAGCTTAATAGCTTTTGGGAAACTTTCAGAAATTATGCCCGGTAAACCTTATCTATTTATNGGTCAAAAAATCCTTACTGGATTAGTAATTTTATTACTTCTTCTATTACTTGTTCAGTTTTGTTCAGGAATTTTCTTTGCTGAAATTCTTTTTGGNTTTGATTGGATNAACGAGCAATATGCATTAATTCTTCTAATAGCATTATCTCTTTTACTAGGNATTTTATTAGCCATACCTATCGGTGGTGCTGACATGCCTGTAATTATTGCTCTTCTTAACAGTTATTCTGGTCTTGCTGCATGTGCAGCAGGATTTGTAATAGGGAACAATGTATTGATTGTTGCTGGTTCATTAGTAGGGGCGAGCGGATTGATCCTTACTAATATAATGTGTAAGGCAATGAACAGATCATTGCTTAATGTTCTTTTTGGAGGTTTTGGTGCGACTGACTCCTCCTCGTCTTCGGGTGAAGGAAAGGTTCAAGGTGATGTAAAGCCTATCAACATTGCAGATTCTTACCTCATATTAGAGGCTGCTTCATCGGTTCTTATCGTTCCTGGTTATGGGATGGCTGTTTCTCAAGCACAACACTCTGTAAGGGAGTTAGGAGAGTTGCTTCAAGATAATGGTTGTGAAGTTAAGTATGCAATTCATCCAGTTGCTGGCAGGATGCCAGGACATATGAATGTACTNTTAGCAGAAGCAAATGTTTCATACGATGTTCTTGTTGAGCCTCAAGATGTAAATCCTATTATGGATACCATAGATGTATGCATTGTCATTGGTGCAAATGATGTTGTGAATCCTGATGCTAGAGAGGACGAATCAAGCCCTATATATGGCATGCCCGTCATAGAGGTTGATAGAGCTAAAACAGTCTTTGTCNTAAAAAGATCCATGGCTTCTGGTTTCGCAGGAATAGAAAATAGTTTATTTTTTAAACAAAATACTCGCATGCTTTTTGGTGATGCAAAAGAGTCTGTAAGTGGCTTAGTTTCTGAGTTTAAGTCATAAAATAAACCCCTAAAAATACGTCAGAAATGCTATAATTTACATAGTATTTTGAGCTTATTTTCTATTGATTTTTCTCAGTATCATTTCATTGAATGACAGACATTTTTGACGATAAAGATTCCACTATAAGTATTGAGGAAGAGCTCAAATCTTCCTATATGGATTACGCAATGAGCGTAATTGTAGGAAGAGCATTGCCTGATGCTAGAGATGGGCTTAAGCCAGTTCATAGAAGAACATTATTTGCCATGAATGTAGAAGGCAATGATTGGAATAGAGCTTATAAAAAGTCAGCAAGAATAGTTGGTAACGTCATAGGTAAATATCATCCTCACGGAGACGCTGCCGTTTATCACACGCTTGTTAGAATGGCGCAAGACTTTGCTCTTCGTTATACCTTAGTTGATGGCCAAGGAAATTTTGGATCTATGGATGGAGATCCGCCAGCAGCAATGAGATATACCGAAGTCAGACTTTCGAAAATTGCTCATGAACTACTTGCAGATTTAAATAAAGATACAGTTAATTTTGTGGAAAATTATGATGGCACTGAGTTAATGCCCGAAGTTCTTCCAACAAAAATCCCAAATCTTCTTGTTAACGGCTCTTCTGGAATTGCAGTAGGCATGGCTACAAACATGCTTCCTCATAATTTAACTGAGTCTATAGAAGCATGCCTGTTGCTAATTGATAACCCGGATGCTGATGTTGATTCCCTTTTAGAGATTATTCCTGGTCCAGATTTTCCAACCGGCGGGTTCATTAATGGAAGAGCTGGCCTGATAGAAGCAGCAAAAACTGGCAAGGGCAGGGTTTATCTCAGAGCAAAAGCTGATATAGAAACAGACAAAAAAGACCGAAGTAAAATCATAGTTTCTGAAATTCCATACCAAGTGGATAAATCAAGATTGGTAGAAAAAATTGCTGAACTTTCGAAAGAAAAAAGAATTGAGGGAATTTCTGAAATTAGAGACGAGTCTAATAAAGATGGCGTCAGAATAGTAATTGAAATTAGATCTGGTCAATCTCCAGAAGTTATTCTTAATAACTTATATGCTCTTACTCCTCTAGAAAATGTTTACGGTATCAATAACGTAGCATTAATAAACAACGTCCCAAAACTTTTAAATTTAAAACAAATTCTTGAAGTATTTATTGATCATAGGAAAGAGGTAGTTACCAGAAGAACCAAATTTGATCTAGAAAAAGCAAAAAATAGATCTCATGTTCTCGAGGGNCTTACCGTAGCTTTAGAAAANATAGATCCNGTTATAGATNTGATTAAAAAATCAAAGGATGGACAAGAAGCTAAGAAAAAATTGTTATCAAAATCATGGAAAGCCTCTAATGTGGTTAAGCTTCTNAAAGCATCTGGCGCTGATATATCCGGAAGTAAAAAAAATGATTTTGGATTGTCCGGAAATAAATACCAACTATCGGATCATCAGGCACAGGCAATATTAGATCTCAGACTTCAAAGACTTACTGGACTTGAACAGGAATCATTAAAAGAAGAGTATGCTGAAATATTAGATCAGATAAAAAAATTACAAGAAATTCTTTCTGATAAAAATAAGCTCATAAGNGTTATCAAAANAGAGCTAAATGAGATTAAAGAAGAGTATGGAGACACTAGAAAGACTCCTATCGAGGATAAGTTAGATCTAACAGATGAGGATTTGATCAAGCAGGAAGATATGGTTGTGACTATCTCCCACCTAGGCTATGCAAAAACTCAGTCTCTTGAAGTTTACAGATCTCAACGAAGAGGCGGTGTAGGTAAAACGGCTGCATCTGTTAAAGATGAGGATTTTGTAGAGCAGCTTATAGTTGCAAATACTCATTCAACGCTTTTATGTTTTTCTAATTTAGGCAAAGTATATTGGCTTAAGGTTTATCAAATCCCTGCAGCATCAAGAGTTGCCAAAGGTAGGCCGCTAATAAACTTAATAAATTTAGATGAAGGAGAGAGAATAACGAGTTTATTGAATGTTGAATCGTTTGAAGAGCCAGGATTTGTTTTTATGGCAACGAAAAAAGGTGTGGTAAAGAAAACTTCTTTAGATGAATTTAAAAGACAATGGAAAGTTGGAAAAAAAGCTATAAAACTTGATCCTGATGATGAATTAGTAGGCTCAACTTTAACCGATGGAGAAAAATTCATCATGCTAGTTTCTCAATCTGGTAAAGCAGTTTTTTTTGATGAAAAGGAAGCTAGATCAATGGGAAGGGCTGCTAGGGGAGTTAAAGGAATCAATTTGGCGAAAGATGATCAGGTCATATCTCTTCTTGTTCCCGAGAAAGAAAATACAATCTTCACTGTTTCTGAAAACGGTTATGGGAAAAGAACAAACGTCGATGACTTCAGAAAAACTAGGAGAGGAGCCAAAGGTGTTATCGCAATGCAAACCTCCGATAGGAATGGATTACTTATTGGCGCAAACCAGGTTATCGAAGACCAAGAAATAATGTTGATAAGTAACAAAGGTACCTTAGTCAGAACTAAAGTTGATCAAATTAACGTTATCGGAAGAAATACTCAAGGAGTNACTGTTATAAAACTTAAAGACTCAGAAAAGCTTGTGGGACTAGCTTCTATAATTGAAGATACAGATGACTAGGGCATTTAATTTTTGTGCAGGTCCAGCTGCTCTTCCTGAAGAAGTCTTGAAGGAGTTACAAGAAGAAACTTTAGATTATAAAAATCATGGTTTAGCGGTTATGGAAATGAGCCATAGAAGCAAAGAGTTTGTATCCATAGCGGAGCAAGCAAAACAGGATTTCATTGATTTATTATCTATACCTGATGAGTACGATGTTTTATTTATTCAAGGAGGTGCCAGTCTACAATTTTCAATGATTCCAATGAATCTCGGAAATAAGAACCAAAAAGTAGATTATTTAGAAGTCGGATCGTGGTCTAAAAAAGCTATAGCTGAAGCTAAGAAATTTCATGACGTTAATATAGCCGCATCTTCAAAAGATATTTCATTCAAAAAATATCCTTCAATAAATGATTGGAATATTTCAGATGATTCCTCCTACATACATATGGTGATGAATGAGACAATTGAAGGAGTTGCATGTAGGTCGTTAGATGATTTACCAGAAAAAGTAATAGTTTCAGACTGTTCTTCCAACATACTCTCTGAGCCACTAGATGTAAAAAAGTTTGGACTCATTTATGCGGGCGCTCAAAAAAATATTGGCCCAGCTGGGTTAGCAATTGTAATTATTCGAAAAGACTTAATTCAAAAAAGAGATGATCTTCCCGCTTTAATGAGTTATCAGACATATGCAGATTCAGAATCAATGTACAACACGCCTCCAACATTTGCTTGGTATCTTTCAGGTAAAGTTTTTTCTTGGCTTAAAAGGAATGGCGGCCTTAAATCAATTGAAGAAATTAANCTGAGAAAAGCAAAAAAACTATANGATTACATAGACAACAGTGATTTTTACTACAACGATGTATCTATCGAGAGTAGGTCTATCATGAATGTTCCATTCTTATTGAACGATGATTCCCTAAATGATTCATTTCTCAAAGATAGCNAAAAGGAAGGTTTACTAAATCTTGCTGGTCATAGATCAGTTGGAGGGATGAGAGCTAGCATATACAATGCTGTGCCAGAAGAAGCTATAGATGCTCTAGTTTCTTTTATGGATGTATTTGCAAATAAGTATGGCTAACTCAAAATTAGAAAAATCATTAGGTTTAATTCGTAAGAAAATTGATTTAATTGATGACCAAATGCTCTCTTTACTTGAAGATAGGGTCTCTTTGGTTATTGATGCTGAGAATTTAAAAAAAAATACATCGAAAGGCCCTTTTTATCGTCCAGATAGAGAGAAAGAAATTATTAGGCGTTTACAATCTTTGAATANCTCGTCGCTAGAGGATAATAAAATCCGAACAATTTTTCAGGATATTATNTCGGCCTGTTTNTCAACAGCATTTGAAATTAAGGTTGCATATTTGGGGCCTGAAGGTTCATTTTCAGAAAAAGCTGCAAAAAAACANTTCGGGTCTTCTACAAATTTNGTTNCCTGCGNATCTATCCGAGAAATTATAGATTCANTTGAAGATAATTCAGAATATTACGGAGTTTTGCCAATTGAAAATTCAACTGAAGGCCTTGTTAATTCTACTTTAGATGAAATCATTGAAAGTAATCTTAAGATTTGCAGCGAGATAAGCATTCCAATNAATTTAAGNCTTTTATCAAAGAAAAACATTGCTCTTTCAAGTATTAAAACTATCTTCGCGCACAGTCAGGCTTTTGCACAGTCCCAATCTTGGTTGAATAAAAATTTACCCAGAATTATAAAAAAAGATGCGACAAGTAATTCTCAAGGAGTNATGCAGTCAAAAAGAACAAATTATTCCGCTGCTATAGCTTCTATTGAGGCTGCAAAAAAGTATGACATGAAAGTTTTAAAGCGAAATATTCAAGATTATAAAAATAATAAAACAAGATTTATCATTGTCGGAAATCATGACGTCTCAGCTACAAAAGAGGATAAAACTAGCGTAAGCATAATAACAAAAAATAAGTCTGGAGCACTTTCNGATATCTTAGAAAAGTTTAAAGAACAAAAAATCAATCTNACAAACATTCAATCGAGACCAACCAAAAAGAACAACTGGGAGTATATGTTTTTTATAGAATTNGACGGTCACAANACTGATAAGAATGTAGACATTGCCNTANAAAAAATATCACGACTTTCACTAAATTTAAAAGTTTTGGGATCCTATCCCAAAGGAATTTAATGAAAAAGACATTTCCCGAAGATAGAGTAAATNTCGGCGTAAATAAGATAACTCCTTATCAACCTGGAAAATCATCCGATAGCTTAAACATAAGCAAAGAAAAGCTGATAAAGCTTGCAAGCAACGAGAATCCTATAGGTCCTAGTAAGTTAGCTACCAAAGCAATTAGTCATATTGTTGAAGAAGCGCATAGATATCCTGATGGAAATGGCACAAAACTAAAACAAGAAATCTCAAAGTTAGAAGGAGTTCCACTTGATAGCATTACGTTAGGAAACGGATCCAATGATTTGATTGAGTTTTCAGCCAGGGCTTTTTTAACGAATGGAGATAATGCACTTTATTTTAAACATGGATTTGCAATATATCCCCTTGCCATCCTAGC
>FUFK010047869.1_pt1 | contig 10916 bp, 7 predicted proteins | sample 1021851 | NCBI WGS metagenome assembly FUFK01 (sample SAMEA51879418, study PRJEB19060) | metagenome
GTTCCTCTTGTTGGAGAACTTATTGCCTCTATGGTATCTTCCTGTGTTTCAGTCTCCTCTCTCTGACTTGCAACAATCTGACCTTGAATCTGTCTCTTCTGAACACTCGCTAGTTGAGTATCATAAACAACAATATTACTTCCAGATTTATCAGATGTTCCTGCATACCTGATACCATTTACATAATATACATTTCCATAGTATGGTTTGCCATCAACATAACCATTTATATTTAACCCAACAAGATCAAAGACTTGAACCACATCCGTAAGAACTGGTTCAACTGGTTGTGGATCACGAATAATATTAAAGTTAGGAACAAAAGATGCATTTAATCCAGTTTCTGTATTCATTCTTATTTGTGGTAGTTCTGTAAACCTACCACCCTTGTCAACAGATACTGATTTTATTTTACCAAAAGGATCGCAATTATAAGATAGAACCGTTCCATTACTTGGTATTATTTCTATTGTATCCACTCCACAATTATGATTGAAGCCTGGATTTGTAACAGTTACACCCGTAAGTTCTATAATCGCGGGATACTGAGGAACTGTTTGTGGTGGTGGTAGATAACCTTGACCACTATCTTTTACAATTACTTGAACAACAACTCCATTCTCAATGATTGTCTGTAAAACAGCACCACTACCATTATTGCATGGATCTATTACTTGAACTTGAGGTGGTGAAGTATATCCAAAACCACCACTAACAAGATCAACCGCAATTAAATTACCATTCACATCTATGACTGGGTTTCCATTTGCTCCAACACCACCACCCCCAAAGAATCTAAGTTTTGGTGGCCCACAAGGTTGATCACCAGTTAAACAAGGATCAGATCTTAGTAGATTTTTGGGAGTCAGTGCATTGACTTCACTAATTGTCAAAAATCTAACTTTCTCATCACCATCAATAAAAATAAATTCTGTGTCTGGATTTAACTCTGCATATGTATTCGCATCAGAGATTGAAACGTTTTGAACATACCCATCAGTTTCGCTGATATATCCCACTTTAATGTTATCGAATGAAGTTTGTGTTATTGGCATTAGTCTAGACTCTCTTTAACTGTGTCATATATGATTTCATGAGGAGTTGTTGTATGAGCTATGCCAACCATTTTAACTATGGATCCATCCTCTCTCTCATGAATATGGAAATCGCCATAGTAAGGTTGACCATTCACATATCCAACAAGGTTGGTTAGATCTTGTGTTCTTGTTTTTGGTTTAGCAAATGCTTTCTTAATTGTAACACCCTCTTTACTAGAACTCAACTTCTCTATTCCAGTTCCATATGATTTTCTTTCCGCAACAACATTTGAACTATTTTTAGCAGATTCTGCAATAGATGAAGTGTTAGGTTTACCAGCTGATCCACCTCCACTTTGCATCGTATGTTCATCATTAGGAGAACACTCTGGGTCAGGATCACAATTAAATATTTTAGTAATAGAATTGACAAAATTTAACGCAGATGCAATATCAAAACTCATACCACCTAATGCACCCAAACCTATTCCACCTGCTATCACACCACCAAGTGCAGCACCTCCACCAGCAACAGCATTTAAAATTCTTGGATTAAATGATGCAAGATTACCAACGGCAGATATTAAATTTGGTATAGAACCACTTCTAATTGCTTGAAAAGCAAGACCAATTCCATTCAAAAGATTTTGATTAACACCTAATATATTCGATGCCAAAACTAACCCTGCTGCAATACCAGTGGGATTTGATCTATCATCAATTAAAGATAATGCTTGTGCTATTAATTGTTGATTATCTGGAGTATTTTGACCAGCAGCATCAATAAATCCAACTAAACCACTACCATAATTACCATCTGCCCAATAGCGATTTGAATTACCTATGGCATTAGGATTTATTCCCGCTTGATCCGCTACAGTTTGAGAAAAACTTAAAATTAAAGCACCAGATGATAGAGATGAAAGAACATTATTCTCATTGATAGCATGATCAATCGTTCCTGCGTTTTCTGATCCAGTTTCAGTAGAGGATCCTCCTAAAGAATTTTGAATCTCATCAATCACAGGCCCAATCGCACTATCAAATCCTGACATGATTGTATTAATTGTTCCTCCTAATACTTCACCAATAATTTCTTCAGTTTCACAGAGTGGTGTGGGTCTATAAAATCCATCAGCAGTTGGAGGTGGAACATCAGTAGCACCAGGTGTATCTAATACAGGGGTTGATGGTATTGTTTGGGAAGAGGTTACACCAACTCTTGTTCCTACTGTTCCTGTTAAAGTATCTGTTGCTCCTACCACTGCATCTGTTCCTGCTAGAGCGTCTGTTCCAATTCCAGCTGCTAAAGTTGAATTAATAACTCCCGCATTTGATACAGAGGTAATAGCAGCTGCTTCTTCTGCTTTTTTCTTTTTCCTATTAAATGCTCTTCTCAATGCAGCAGCAATTAATCCTGCGAGTGCAAGGCCTGCCATACCATTAAACATACATGCTATCTTTTCAAGACCCTCTACTTTTTTATTCAACAATTCCAAAGCATGTGATGGTGGAGCAAGATTTTCCATAGGTGCAAGTTTTTCATTAAACTCCTTAGTTGTAAACTGTTGAAGTTTATTCATCGTACCCTTCATAAATTTTGCCATCTCTTTAGACGCACTCTCAATCGCTTTGTCTATATTTTTATCGTTCTTTAATATTGGTAAACCAACAGCAGCATCAGCATCTGCTAAAGATTGTTGAAATGATTCTATTGTATTAGTTAACGTTGATATCACAGTCTGCATATTTTTTGTATCAGACTGAGTATCAGGATTAGGGCAACCAAGTGAATGTTTTTCAACTAACGTATTATATTTTTTTCTATCTGCAACTGTTTTTATGTTATTTGCATCTGATGCCTCTACAGTTACATTTGATTTTGATGGAGAATTAAATGCCTCATTCCCTGCTTGTTTGGGTGCGAGATCTCCATCCTTAAGATGTTTTTGTGGTTCAGGTTCTTCGTCTTGATTTTTAGAATAAAAACTTTGTGGAGTAAAGTTCTTTCCACCACTCCCCTCGGTTCCCGTTTTTCTTTCTAGTTTTGTTTTGGCATTGTTACCAAGACAACCCATAATTATTGGAGTCTGCTGATCTTTACCATCAAGAAAAAAACCAAAAACAAAACTACCTTGTTTGAGGGCTGGTGATTGATATGATCCACCATGACCAGTTCCAGCAGTCACGGGATACATCACCTGAGCCCAAGGGAGTTCTTCTGCGGTTACATCAGATTCATCTTGATCATGATGACCTATAATTCTAACTTTATATCGATATCCCCATGCTGGCATTTCTGAAACTTCTTCAAATTTACTAGCATTTTGATTTTCTCTCCACGTTGAATCGTCAGCAATCTGGCCTATAAACCAATAAAAACTGCCTCCTAAGAAACCAGGATTAAATAATGATGACGATTCCATATTTTTTAGTCGTCATANACCAGACACTCTGGTTCATCNGGATGTATATCGCAGAATACNTCTAGAACATTTGGATCATGNTGATCTCCTGCTTTGATCTCATCTTTATGNTGTTCAACNTANTCTTCNAAGTCATGCAANTCATCTTCAATNTGATGACGCATGGGTTCAGAAGTNTTTGGATCNGCAAGNATCTCTTTNTCTTTTGCAATGTGNTCTTCTATGCTTTTCATAAGTTACCTCTTACTATGATTACCTTTTCTGCCAAACGAATCTCTTGCTAAATTTAATTTAGTATAAGTCGCATCAGAATCAAGAAAGTGGCATAAATCGGCTATAATATATAGACCACCACTTTCCCTATTCAATGTATCATCTTTCTCTGCTGAAACAGAGAATATATCAACAAATATTACATCTCCTGCGTGTAAACTAAAGTCTCCAGCGATGGTTATTTCCATCATACCAGAAAAAAGTTGATTATATCTACGAATGGATTGATTTAATGTTCTCACTGCCTCAAAATTAGGCTTTGTGCTTGCTTCTATTTGTTTTTTAGTATCACCGTCAGGGAGAGTTCCACTATCAACCAAATACAACGTAGTTCTAGTATAATCTTTTTCACTACTGTCAAATTTAGAATTAAATTTAGGTAAATCTTTTCCTGCTAATTCAACGTTCCCCTTTACCTCTTCAGCAGTTTGTTCTATTACTTCATACTTGCAGTTATAAGAATCAAACAAAACTATTTTAGTTTTGTATGCACCTATATTCATCTTTGATTGAACATTGATTGAACTATCCGATTTATGATCCAATACCTTTCCATCATAACCAGCAGGAATTCCTTGTGCATCAGTGGTATTGTTAAAAACATATGATTTCTTTTTGTTTTGTTTAAGTAATCCTTCAATAGATTTGAAATGATAACCATCAGCAGTCTCAAAGAAAAGAAATCCAGCACTACTACCATCACTACCTTGAGGAACTCCTTGTTTTGAAAGAAGATTTAACATATAAAAAGGTTTACGACCACTACCTATAAAATTATATCTGTTTGCAGACTGTTCAATATCTAATTTTTTTTCAGTCTTTAATCTATCTTTAAATATCTTCTCAATACTATCAGATATCAGGCCATTTTCTCTGGTTCTACATCTTGACTCACCCATTTCATTACGAAGAACTTCCTCAGACACTAAATCTAAACTTATAACATTTTTTGATCCATCTTCATAAACTGGTGTTACCTTATTAACATTCATCCTAACTCTAATTTTATTTTCATTATTATCTTCAATTTCTAATCTAAAATCCTCTGTTCCTATGAGAGGTAAACCCTCTATTACAGATTTATTATCAACTGCTAATCCCACATCACCAAAGATTATATTTGCTTTGATGCTATCTTGCAATATACTTTCATAGTATGTCATACGAATTATTCCATTAACTATGGAAGCAGTTTTCCCTGCATCTGCGTTTGAGGTCACTTCTGCTTTTGTTATACTCGCTGGTGCTGATTTTTTTGCTGCATTAGACATGATATTATTTACCTCCGTATAAAGCTAATTCAGTGTCATCCACAACAACTGTTCTCACTCTCACACCACTGCCTCTTCCTCTCTTTCCTCCAGTCATCATAGGTGATCCACCACTTCTAGGTGGAAGAGGAATGATTACGGCATTTCCCTCACCACTTTCATAAGTTGTTTCTGATGCTACTGCCTCTGCATCTTTACCTGCTTTATTCTGCCCACTCCTAGAGATGCGGCCTTCAGCAGAGATAGTGTCAGTTTCTACGGTGGTAGTCTCATTGTCATCTGACACATCCGCAGTGCCACCACCAGAGGTATCTACATTTGATGTTTCATCTCTCTTACCAAAGAAGGATTTGAATAGTAAAGGAAAGAACTTAAGTGGATTAATTATATTGAGAAGGTTGGGGAACTTATCTACCTGACCATCCTTACCTCCAGTAAATCCAAGACCTTCAAATAAATTATATAATCCGAAAGCTCTAATACCTTTAGTAAGACCTGCTCTAATACCAAAACCTGATTTTACATCCATAGGATCTGTTGAAAGCACATTGTTTATGAAGGCTTTGATTCCTCCACCAACCCAATCTGCAACCACCTTCCCTCCCTTGAAGAGAGTCATAAGAGTATCTTTTAGTTTCTGACCAACAGCATCCCACCCTTTACCCAACAATCCTTCATAGAGTAAATCACCAACAAACACACCGATTGTCTCACCAAGCAATGTTCCAAGAATTGGTATAGGTATGAGTGTTCCAAGTGCACCACCTATTGCTCCACCCAACCCCTTAAAAATAGCTTGAGATGCTGGTTCTCCTGATAAAAGAGATACAATAGTAATAACAAGNGGNCCTACAATNGGAANNTTNCCAAANAACTTAGAAAGAAATGGTTTAGCACCTTTAAATGCAGGTGAAATAACTCCTGCAGCCTTACCAAATATTTTTGCAGCAAATCCACCAACCTTTGCAATACCTTTAGATACTAATCCCTTTCCTGCAGAAAGTAACTTTGAACCAACTTTACCTAACTGTGGAAATAATTTAGTTACGAGTTTANCAGCATTTTTAATAATATTCTTAGCAAATTTAAACGCATTTTTTATAGTGTTTACAATTACATCAAAAACTTTTGCTTTGAGTATCTTGAATACGAAAAATGAATTTATTAACGTCGTAAAGTTTTTAGTGAAAGTTCTGAATTTTTNAGCACCCTCNTCACCAAAAATTTTACCNACTATTNTCTCTGCACCATCAACAAGTTTATATCCAAAATCAACAAAACCTGCTAGAGCATCAAGAATTTTACCCCCAGTATCTATGAGAAAATTAAATACCTTTCCTGCTACTTTAAGAGCTCCAAGCAATCCCTTAAGTTTAGGAAGGAATTCTATCAATTTCATTATAACAATACCAAATAAAAACTTAGTAATAAAACCAAATATACCACTCAATAATCCAGCACCAGGAACTTTGAATTTAGGCATTCCATCACCTTCTTTTTTTGGTTTATCAGGTTTCTCAGTTTCAGCTTCTTGTGCTGCACGTTTTTCTCTTTCTGCTGCTAATCTTTCTTTTCTCTGTGCCTTTTCTTTCAATACAAGACCACCTTTCATGCTCTCAGCAATTGCAGATACCGCAACACTAATATCTTGTACGATCTTTATATCTCCTGATCCTCCACCACTTGGCCCAACAGGAGAATCTGATCCTAGTGCAGTAACATTAATAGTTTGTTGTGATGCTGGAATATCTGCTCCACCTTTATCTCCACCAACTTGCCTTCCCATGAAACTAGACGGATCCACCTTTGTTGGTTTTTGTTCTCCTGTTTTTTGTAAAGCACCACCTTTTCCTTTACCCTTTCCAGTGATAAAACTTTTTGCTTTTTCTTTGGCAAGTGATTTAGCACCTGCTTTTACTATCGCTCCTATTACTGGTGCTGGCATAACTTATCTCCTGATCCCCAATGTCTGCTCTTTTGCTCTACCACCAGATGCAACCACACTGAAGTTTGGTATCTCATTAACACTAGTATCACCACCCTCAGTAGGCATCGGTGATGGTGGAGTATTTTTCATTCCAAGACCTTTAAGAGCTTTCAATGCTTTTGCTATGGGTGGTTTTACAGGTGATTTTTTGATTTGGTTTGCTGCGAATTTTAAGGCACGAGCTTGAGGTGTTTTAGAAATCTGATTTGCTGCAAATTTTAAAAAACGAGCTTGTGGTGAATTAGAAATAAAATTTTTAACCATGCCACCAAGTTTCATATGCTGAACATTTGATGTTTCTCCTACGTTATTAGTAACCGAACCACCACTATTCATGTATGATGTATTTTTAGTCATGCCACCACCACCCATGTATGAAATATTATTTGTCATTCCACCCATCTTCAACCCACCCATGTTCATCATAGTTCCAACAGTTGAAGTTTTCATTTTCTTTTTATTCTTCTTTGTATTCTTCTGTGTTTGTTTTTGTTCTGAAGGTTTACCAACACCACCAGCAGCAGCGTTTAATCCATAAAGTGTATCAGCACCAACTTGATTCACTGCATCCTTAGTCAACACAAATTCACCTGGTGTCAACATCGCAGGAACAGTGTCTGTGTTCCCTTGGCCAGGAACCTCACCACCTTTATTCATCTTGGTTACGTTTTCATCTGAAACCATACCACCTTTATTCATTTTCTCTGCATCTTGTTGTTCTGGTGGAGTTTCCTCTGGTTTTACTTGTTGTTCTTTTTCTTCTTTGTCTGTATCAAACGCAGTTCCTCTCGTATTCTTCTCATAATCTTTTTCTTCTTTTTTAATTTCTTTATCTACATCTTTACCTAGACCAAATATTGATTTAACAAAATCGATTATCTTTGGAACAACTGCAAATGCTAATCCGATTGCTGCAACAAATGCAGGAATAGGCCCCATCAATGCTATAATTCCAGCAGCGATAACAGGCCAAAAATCTTTCAGGAACCTGAATATAGATTGTATCTTATCTTTATTAGAAGGATTACCAAACCAATCAAGTATCTTCATCAACGCTGAACCAAGAAAGAATAATTTTATAAAATTAAATATTGATTCAAAAATTCCTTTCGCTGGTTCTAATACTTTTCCAAATGTGCCAGCAACTTTATCATACATTTTCTTTCCACCTTCCATAAGACTCTCTGCCATGCTCCTTTTCTTTTTCTCTCTTGCCTCTCTAGTATCCTCTATCTTATCCTCTTCAATATTCTTTTGTGCTTCAACAATACCTTTGATGATATTCACATCACCAGAAATTTTTGCTAATACTGATGACATATCTCCACCACCAGCACCCTCTGCTGGAGGTAATGCAGCAGGTGCAGAGCCTGGAGATATAAAATTCATTGCATCTTTTTTCTTCTTCGCTTTCCTATCTGCCTTCGCTTTTTCCTTTGCGTCTATCTCTGCCTGTATTTGCTCTAACGTCTTAGCATCTTTTCTTCTCTTTCTTGTTACTTTTAATTTACCAGTCTTATCTTTCTCTACCTCTCTCTGTGCTCTTAGATCTTTTATTGCTATTGCTAATTCTTTTAATCTAGGATCTTTTGGATCTTTTATTTGAAGTGAATTGAAACTTTCTTTTAACGCACGAAGTTGACCCGTGTAAGACTCTAGTTCAACGGGTTCGTATCCAAAATCATTTATAAGTAATTGCTTAATTTCCTTATTTGGTTTAGGCATTCGCTTTCGACTGATTGCGTTTAAGTTCTTCCTCTTCGAGATGTTGTCTTAGTAATCCAACATAGATATCCCGTTCCCACGGTATCATGTTTTCAATCTCAGTTAATGAATATTTATGGTATTGCATCAACGAAAAGTTTAACTTGTAATAGCTAGCAAGATCCATGTGGATCATTGCTACCCGAAAAAAGACGCTAAACCCTCAAGCACAACTTCACTTTCGACNTTTGTATTTGGATTTTTTACCTTTATGGTATGTGATAATTTAGGCATTGTTGTAAAGAACTCTTCAATTTTTTTGAATTGAGATGAGTTCATCGACTCAAGAAACTCTGTTATCTCTTTCTTTGTGCAGTCTCCTGCAGCCCATACTTCCTCGTCAGTATATATTTTATCAACACAAGATGCAATTAACTTAAATGATTGATCCATTGCATTCTCATCTTTAAAATCAAAGTTACTCTTTATAAACTCTTCTAAAGAAGGATACTTAAGTTCCATCATCAAATTTTTATCCAACTCAACTTTATTTGAATGACCTTCAGTTTTATTAACCTTAATATCATCTAAATCAATCACAACTTTAACAGTTGTTTTCTCATCATCTGGGCAAATTATATTTACATCTAATGATTCACCCACAGACTTACCACGAATATTCAAAAACAAATATTCAATATCAAATGTTGGTANTGACTCTATTTTTATTCCTTTTGTAAGAACACAATTTTTTAAAACTGCTTTGATAGCAGTAGTAATTTGTTTTGTATCTTCAGTTTCTAAGGCAAGAACTAAAAGTTTTTCTTCTTTCACCAGAAAAGGTCTATAGTTTATTTCCTTTTCTGTAGATGGTAACACCATACTATACGTTGGTGTCGCAATTTTTGGTAAAGGCATGATATCCTATTATGCAATTCAGTATATTATATAGCAGGGTTATTGGGAGAGTGATCTCTGAACAACTCCTCCTACTACATCTCCTAATAAATCTATTCCAGTTAATTTATCCACAGCAATATTAGCAAACTTACCAGCATAATATGCAAATGTTGGATCACCAAAATTTTTGTTTGCAGGTTTTGCACTGTATCTTGTATAAGTAAATGCCACAGTGCATTTTAATAAATCCGATGCATCATATGAAACGGGCATTGCCGAGATTGATTTTGGAAATGCATCTATGAAAGTATATGTTAATGGTTTGGTTCTACCTCTGACTGGATCTTGTGAATGTAAATTCTTTTCAAACTTNGTTATTTCTAAACCACCCTTATATTTTTCAGGAAATTTCATTCTATAATGAAACTCACCGAAATGACCATCATTTGTATCATTTGTCATATATGACATCCAAGCTTCAAAAAATCTAATTGGTATATATTCTTTNGCATCACAATAAAATGTTAATGAAATTTCTTCATCAAATACTCTACGGTGAGCATATTTTTCTGACACTCCAGTAAAATCATTATCTAAGTTTGCCGTTGCCATTGATGAGCCTGGTAGTGANGCCTCTGAACAAAATAGTTGTAATTTCTCTCTTCTTATTGTATCAAGACCTGGAGAAAATAAAATGGAAAGACCTTGTTTACTAAGATAATCTGCAAACGTATCTCCATTTTCATTTAATTGTTTAGGATCTTGAATTGATACTTGATAAAACGAAGTGGTTGCTGGCTCTAGCAAATCACTTACAATTTTATCTACCGTTAATCTCTGTGGTGGGATGGAAGCCATTTATAAATACATTTGACCTTATATATTATGTATGCAAGATAATGGCAGAAAGTATAAAAAGTCGCTATAAACCATCGAATCCAGAGAAATATCAGGGTAATCCGAACAATATTATCTGTAGAAGTAGTTGGGAAAGACGTTTCTGTGTGTGGTGTGATAAGAATGAGAACATAATATCTTGGGCATCAGAGGAGTTTTCAATACCTTATATGTCTCCAATCGATAAACGTGTGCATCGTTATTTTCCCGATTACATAATCAAAGTAAGAGAGAAAAATAATAAAATTAAAAACTATGTGGTCGAGGTTAAACCAAAAAAACAAACTCAACCACCTAAGAAAAGAAAGAGAATGACTAAATCATATCTCTATGAATGTCAAACATATGCTGTGAATCAAGCAAAGTGGAAGGCAGCAGTTGAGTTTTGTGAGGATCGTATGATTCAATTTAAGATAATCAC
>FUFK010049127.1_pt1 | contig 10916 bp, 10 predicted proteins | sample 1021851 | NCBI WGS metagenome assembly FUFK01 (sample SAMEA51879418, study PRJEB19060) | metagenome
TCAGGGCTGATAAGAAGAAATTCTATTTAGCCCTTTGACAAACAGATCGCTGGGAAAGATTCAAAATAGCTCGATTAAAACTTGACTCCACATATTTCCATTATTTAGAAAATGTATCAAAAACTGGGCATTGTAGAAGATCTTAATTGCATCTGGAGAGGCCATTCCATATGTGGAGAAGGGCCATTATGGATTCCAGAAGAACAGGGACTTTATTGGGTTGATATCGACGGATGTAAAGCACACCGATTCCAACTGGAAAATGGTGAAGTGAAAAGTTGGGATTTCCCTGAGAAAACAGGCTGGATTTTACCACGTGAGGGGCGGTCAGATTTCATCGCAGGCTGTAAATCCGGAATTTATAGTGTGGACTTTGAAAGTGGAGTCCGAGAAAAAATGTTGGATCCTGAATCGGAAATCCCTGAAAATCGTTTCAACGATGCTAAGGTTGACGCAGAAGGAAGAATATGGACTGGAAGCACGGATGATCTTGAAGTTAATCCCACAGGTTGGCTTTACCGAATAGATGCTGATTGGAGTTTTTCTAAATGGGACGGTCCCTATAAAGTACCTAATGGACCAGCCATTACTAACGATGGTGGAACCCTATATCATGTCGATTCGTTAGGACGCCGTATTTATGCATTTGACAAAAATGATGATGGAAGCCTTTCAAATCGAAGACTTTTTGTGAAGCTTCAATCGAGTGATGGCTATCCAGATGGGCTTACGGTTGACGATGAAAATGCTATATGGCTAGCACATTGGGGAGGTAGTCGAATTACTCGTTTTCTTCCTGATGGAACTATTGACGGAATACTTGAAATTCCTGTGCCTCAGGTTACAAGTTGCACATTTGGTGGACCTGACAGGAATTTATTATTCATAACGACTGCTTCAAGAGATTTGGATCTGAAAAAATTTCCTCTGGCAGGAGGTGTTTTTTGTACAAAGACTTCAGTGACTGGGCGGGCTTCTCCAAGATTTAAGGGGTAACAAACTTAAGGCAATTATGTTGATTGAATAAAAAATGGAGCTGCTCTTCCAGCTAATTTTAAATTTTCTTGGTATGGAAATAGATTCTTTTTCATAAATTCAAATATCTAATAAACTGTCTTAATCATCTCTTCCTATTACGGGTTATTTATCTTTCTTGACAATATATTTATTTTTTGATGTATTTGTTTTACGGCACATTTCTTTTGAAGAAAGGTAATTATGCATATACATATAATTAACTTTAATTTATCTGGAATAAATCGAAGTGAATACGAGGCAGCTGCTTCTGAACTTACAACTGCCTTTTCTGAAATACCGGGTTTAAAGAGAAAACATTGGCTTGCTAACGAGGACAATAACACTTTTGGAGGTGTATATATATTTGATACAAAAGAGTCACATGATGCATTTGTTGAATCGGAATTGTATGCTGGCGTGAGGGGAAACCCATCCTTTTCCAATTTTTCGGGTAAAAGTTTTGAGAACATTGATAGTCTTGCTAAACATACTAGAGGAACAGAATAATTTTAAATGAAAGGTAAATATGTCTACATTTATTGTTTTAGGTAAATTTTCTGGTCAAGGCGCGAAAGGGTTAATGACCTCTGATGCTGATAGATCAGCTATTGTTGATAAAGCAGCAAGAGCTGCTGGCGCTAAGATGATTTCATATCATATCACTAGAGGTATTTACGATTTCTGTGTTATTGCAGAAGGTGANGATGAAGAAACCGTCATAGCAATGAAAGGGACTGTTATGATGTCTGGTGATTTTGATCAAATAGACATCCTTAGTAGTGTTGATGTAAATAAAGTCCGAGACAAAGTAAAAGCAATTTTGGGAGCTTATACAGCTCCTTCTAAGTCTTAACTTTAGAAAAAGACTAGATTATATTGGGACCGTGACNTACAAAAAATTAAACGGTCCCTGCACTNCCTTATCCAATAATATACTGGTTCTTGCTTCTTCTTACTGAACTGAAGACTTAAGGAATACTAGAAATATAGAGCAACATACGAGCACTGACTCATGATCGTAAATTCANAGGTTCGAATCNTCTCCCCNGCTACCAATAATACACTAATAATATCAATTATTTAATTAGTTATTTTAAATTCTTTTTTTATATTTCTGAATTGATTGATTTTATTTCCAACCTGATTTCCAACCATCATATTTTAATTTAAAGATAATACTGATAAAAATTAAAGGAAGATAAATTAATTATATCTTCAGATTAATTCCCAAGTTGACTCTCTTTCATTCGACCTTAAAACAGCATCAATAAAACGCATGCCTAGGATTCCATCCTGTAGATCAGGATACAACACAGAATCATCAAGTGTTTTTCTTGCTCTTCGGGCAATTATCGCATCNGCGATTTCTGAATAAATATTTGCAAATCCTTCCAGATAGCCCTCAGGATGACCAGGGGGAATTCTTGTCATCCGTTCAGCAGCATCTGATAATTGGGCACCCCCTCGCGTAAGCAATCTCGGTGGTTCACCAAAAAGAGAATATTTGAGGAAATTTGGATTTTCCTGTTCCCATTCAATGCCTCCTCTATCTCCAAAAATCCGAAGACGTAGAGCATTCTCATTTCCCGGTGCAACCTGACTGGCCCAAAGCATGCCTTTGGCTCCTTCAGAAAAACGAAGAAGCAGGTGGACGTTGTCGTCAAGAGGACGTCCATGGACAAACGTGTTTAAGTCTGCAAGAACCGCCAGGGGTTTGAGGCCACTGACGAAGTATGCCAGATGAAAAGCATGGGTNCCGATATCGCCAAGACAACCTCCCCCTCCTGCTCGTTTAGGATCTGTTCGCCATTCGGCTTGTTTCTGTCCGGTATCTTCCAGTTTTTCTGTTAACCAATCCTGGGCATACTCGACTTGGATCACCCGAATTTTACCCAAAGTACCTTGGGCTACCAACTCCCTTGCATGGCGGATTAGAGGATAACCGCTATAATTGTGAGTTAAAGCGAAGATGCAATTTTGACGTTTTACAAGTTCCTGCAGTCCCTCGGTTTGCTCGAATCTTGCTGCAAGTGGTTTGTCACTGATGACATGGATTCCCACTTCTATGAATGCACGTGCAACAGGAATATGAAGATGGTTTGGAGTAACAATGACAACCGCTTCGATTCGATCATCTCTCTTTGCCTCAGAAGATGCCATCGTCTTATAATCGGTGTAGCTTCTTTCTGGGGCCATACCGATGCTTTCTGCGGAACGCATCGCTTTTTCAGGGTCTGAAGAAAGACACCCCGAAACCAGTTCAAAACGGTCATCTAAACGGGCGGCAATACGATGAACTGCACCGATGAATGCATCTTCTCCACCACCAACCATTCCATATCTAATGCGATGGGTCATGGTTCCTCCTTATGCCATGCCGAGTAATCGACGATTNGCTGCTTGGTCGNTNCCGGAATCCGCAAAATCATCAAAAGCCTTCTCAGTCACGCNNATGATATGGTCCCTGATGAAAGGTGCTCCTTCTGCAGCACCCTGTTCGGGATGTTTGAGGCAGCATTCCCATTCCAAAACGGCCCAGCCTGGAAAATCATATTGTGCCATTTTCGAGAAAATTGCAGAAAAATCGACCTGNCCGTCTCCTAGTGACCGGAATCTTCCCGCCCTTTCAGTCCAAGATTGAAATCCTCCATAAACTCCATTTCTACCATCAGGATTGAATTCGGCGTCCTTAACATGGAATACCTTGATCAGATCGTGGTAAAGATCCAGGTGATGAAGGTAGTCCAAACATTGGAGCACATAATGACTCGGATCANAGAGCATCCTACAGCGTTCATGATTTCCGACAAGGTCGAGGAACATCTCAAAGGTTGCACCATCATGGAGATCTTCTCCTGGATGGATTTCATAACATACATCCACACCAGCATCATCAAAGGCGTTCAGGATGGGTGTCCAGCGATTTGCTAATTCATCAAACGCAGTCTCCACCAGTCCTGCAGGACGTTGAGGCCAGGGATAGAGAAACGGCCAGGCCAGTGCTCCTGAAAAGGTGGCGTGAGCAGTCAATCCCAAATTTTTTGATGCTTTGGCTGCCAGCAAAAGCTGTTGAATTGCCCATTCTTGTCTGGCTTTTGGATTACCCCTCACCTCTTCAGCTGCAAACCCATCAAATGCTTCATCGTATGCAGGATGTACCGCAACCAATTGTCCTTGAAGGTGGGTGCTGAGTTCTGTGATTTCCATCCCATAGGATTTTACCACCCCTGCTACTTCATCACAGTAGGTCTGTGATTCAGCAGCTTTTTCCAGATCAAATAAACGTTTGTCCCAACTGGGAATCTGAACCCCTTTATACCCCAGTTCAGAAACCCAACGGCAGATGTTTTCTAGGGAGTTAAAAGGTGGTTCATCACCTGCAAATTGTGCGAGGAATATGGCAGGACCTTTGATGGTTTTCATGATGGCTCCTTGATCGTTGTTCTTGACAATTTACTTAAATATCTTTGGATACAATTTTAAATGTAAGACGATTCGTGTGTTATGAAAATTCAAAATTGATTTACTATGCAAATTNTTTTTANCCAAATGATCTACCTNAGCATGCATTTTAATGAAAATTTACCTTGGGCAAAGAAGATACTTGATTAAANCATANTAAGAAGGCTTGANGATTACGAATCTTAACCTTTTAACTCTCAAAGAATAAGTCACAGAGGAGAGAAACTACAAAAAACTTTTACTTAAAGGGCTTCATAAGATTAAGTCTTTGAGATTCATCCTGTACAAGCCCAGTATTTAAATTAGTTGACCGTCTTGATTAAAATGGAGTGCTTTTTCAGTCAAAAAACTCAATTCAAGATTTTCTCCCGCATTATAGTTTTTTTCTGGGTCTGCTATGGCCTGTACCTCTTCACCGTTGACACTTATCTCAAGAATGATTTCTGCTCCAAGATTCTCAACTGAGGAAACAGTTCCTTCTACCCAGGTCATAGCGGATTTCTGTTTTGAGGATGGATGAATATGATTATCTTTCAAAAGTATATCTTCAGGGCGAATTCCTAGGGTAGTTGTACCTGGAGGAAGTACCTCAGATTCAAATAAAGAGGTAGGAACAAGATTAATACGCGGGGAGCCTAGCCTGGAAGCAACATAGGTACTGCAAGGTCGATTGTATATTTCTGCTGGTGTCCCGACCTGTTCCAGCTTGCCTTGATTTAATACCCCAATGTTGTCTGCCATTGTCATCGCTTCAACCTGATCGTGGGTTACGTAAAGAATGGTAGCTTCCATTTCCATTTGAATCCGCTTCAATTCTAATCTGAGAATTTCACGAAGTTTGGCATCTAAGGAAGAAAGGGGTTCATCCATCAAGAAAATGTTAGGTTTTCTAATTAGCGCTCTTCCGATAGCAACTCGTTGCATTTCCCCACCGGAAAGTGAGGTGACTGAAGACCTAAGTTTGTCATCTATCTTTAACAAATTAGCAATTTCCTGAACTTTTGTCTGAATTTCACTCTGAGATATTTTTCTAATTGGAGAACGAAGAGGAAACGCCAAATTATCAAAAACATTATAATTTGGATAAAGGGAGTATTGCTGATAAACAAAAGCCGTGTCTCGATAAGCTGGTTGAAGATTCGTTACGTCTTCATCATCAATGAACACCGCTCCCTGGTCAGGTTTTTCGAGTCCTGCTATAATCCTTAAGGTAGTTGTTTTTCCCGCACCTGTAGGTCCGAGTAAGACAAAAAATTCACCATGCTTGATTTCTAAATCAAGAGATTTAAGAGCCTTTGTGGAACCAAAGGATTTGTTGATATGCTTTAACTGTATATTCGCCATATCTATCTCACTGGTTTTCGCTCAGCAAGGCTAATTCTGTTTGACCGTCGAAAAGGATGGCGGATTCTGGAGAAAACTTAACACGTACAGAATCATTAATGTTTATTGAAGTGTCTTTAGCAACTCTGACTTTCAATTGACCGAACCCAGTTTCCACTGTACATATCTTACGGTTACCCAGATATTCATTCCCATAGACTTTTCCCGGTATACCTTGATTGTCGTCAAATTCCAGTTTTTCTGGTCGAACGCCAATATAATTGTGGTTCGAAAGACTGTTTGTTTTTTGTCTAGGAATTGCCATTTTTTGATCTCCAACCTGAACTTCTGTGTCCCCTGCTTGAATCATTGATTCGATGGGGATNAAATTCATTGCTGGTGAACCAATGAAAGAACCTACAAACTTGGTGGCGGGCCTGGAGTATATTTCATCAGGAGTTCCGTATTGTAAAACCTTACCTTGGTCCATGACGGCAATTTTATCTCCCATGGTCATGGCTTCAATCTGGTCGTGAGTAACATAGATGGTGGTTGCTTCAATCCTTTCATGCAGTTTCTTCAGTTCAAGGCTCATTTGTTCCCTGAATTCAGCATCAAGAGTTCCCAAAGGTTCATCCATCAGAAAAGCTTTTGGTCGTCGAACGATTGCTCTTCCAAGGGCGACTCGCTGACGGTCCCCTCCAGCAAGACCTGAAATTTTTGATTTCAAGATATGTTCGATTTGGAGAAGTTTAGCAACTTCTAAAACCCTTGTTTTTATTTCTGATGCAGACATATTTTGCATCTTTAATGGAAAAGCTAGATTTTTCCAAACGTTCATGTGCGGGTAGAGAGCAAACAACTGAAATACAAAAGCGATGTCCCTTTGAGAAGCTCGTAAAAAGGTAACATCTTCTTCGTCCAGAAGTATTTCACCAGAAGTAGGAATTTCAAGGCCTGCAATCATCCTCAGAGTAGTCGTCTTACCGCATCCTGAGGGCCCTAAAAGTACGAAGAATTCTCCATTCTTGATGGTCAAGTCAGTATTCTGAACAGCGACAAAATTGCCAAATGATTTATGAAGGTTTTTGAGAATAATATCAGTCAAATTAATCCCTATTGCTTGGGAAATGACTGACGACCACAAACCCCAAAGTACCCCCAAGGATTAGGCTGAAGGAGTAGGTGTAAAGTAACATGCTAAAGGGTTGCAAAAGCATAAATACCCCAAGGATAATGATAAGAGATGCAACATTTTCCCAAATTTCTCTTATGAACCAGGTCTTCATTGTTTCTATTCTATTTGAGTTTATTTTCTCACAGCACCAAAAGTGATTCCTCTAAGAAGGTGTTTACGCAATACAACAGTGAAAATCATTACAGGCACCAAAAACATAACCGTACCTGAAGCGATAGCNGGCCAGTCCAATCCTCCTTCTCCAATTATTGTTGGGATAAATGGTGGTGCAGTTTGGGCTTCAGAAAATGTTAAAAGAACTGCAAAAGCATATTCGTTCCAGGCAAAGATCATACAAAATATGGCTGTTGCTGCGATTCCTGTCATCGCCTGAGGAAGAACAATTTTGTAAAATGCTTGAAATCTTGTATATCCGTCTACCATGGCTGCCTCCTCATATTCCCGNGGAATTTCATCCATAAATCCCTTTAATAACCAAACCGCCAAACTCAAATTCACCATGGTGTAAAGTATAATCATACCAAGATGAGTATCGCTTAGTCCCAGTTTGCGATACATTAAAAAAATTGGAACAGCTACCGCAATCGGAGGAAACATTCTGGTTGAAAGAATAAAAAATAGTAGGTCATCTTTCAGAGGAATACGGAATCTAGAAAATGCGTAGGCTGCCAGTGATCCCAAAAAAACTGAAAGAAAGGTGGAACCGAATCCTATAATTAGTGAATTCGTAAATCTTCCTAAAAATCTTGAAGGACCTGCAATCACCATTTGCCTGCTTCTAACGAGTTCCTCGTACCAAGTTTCTGGTGGAGGAAGTGAATCTAGATATTCCTGTGACTGCCTAGATCTTTGTGTAAAAAGATTAACCCATCCTTCAAGGGATGGATCAAAATAAACTAAAGGTGGATAGCTTACTGCGTCATTTGCACTTTTAAAGGAAGTCATCACCATCCAGACAATTGGAATTAAGGAAATAATGCAATAAATAATAATTATAATTGCTGCACTTTTCCTACTGAATGATGAAGGCTCTAAAGGAGAGTTTTGTTTTATTGTCTGCCCACTCATTTTTCTTTAACCTTATTCATCACTTTTACCCAGATATTGCCTAAACCGAAAATTGTGACAAACATGATTACGGCAAATGCTGAACTGTAGCCAGTTCTCCATTTTTCAAATGCTTCTCTTTTCAAATTAATTGAAGCTAATTCTGTAGTTGAACCAGGACCACCTCCAGTGAGTTCAACTACCAAATCAAACATTTTAAAATTTTCGATCCCACGAAAAAGGAGTGCTAACAACAAAAAAGGAAGTACAGAAGGTAGAGTTATATGAAGAAATTGCTGAAAAGTATTAGCCCTATCGACCTCTGCTGCCTCATAAAGATAATTTGGAATCGATTTCAATCCTGCTAGACAGATGAGCATTGTAAATGGAGTCCACATCCAGGTATCCACTATGATAATACTCCATGGAGCAAGTTTTACATCACCAATCATGGTGAATTCTCCAAAATTAAAGAAATAATTGATTATGTAATTAAAAATACCAGATTGTGGTTGATACATATATGTCCAAAACACTGCTACTACAGCGGGAGATAACATCATGGGTAATACAATTAATGTGGTGAGGATATCACTTCCTTTAAAATTTCTTTTTAGAAGTAATGCCAGTCCAAGTCCAATGATTGCTTGAAGAAGTAAGGTCCAGAACATGAAATGAGCAGTTGCCTGCATTGTTTCCCAAATATCCTCTTTATTCAATATTCTGATATAATTTTTTAAACCAATAAATTTAATTTCTCTACCAGGTTTGTTTGCGTAAAAATTAGTGAAAGACATACTAATCGCATATATAAGCGGATAAATATTTACCGCCAATAAAAGCAGAATAGTAGGAGTTACAAAAAGCCAGGTTAGTGCACGATCAGATAGCCCCTGACTTTTACTAAGTGTGTTTTTCACAAATAATCTTTAAAAAGATTCATTAATAGAATTTTTTTGAAGGCTCCCCATCAAATTATCAATGAGGAGCCAATTTTTTAGTGTGTCAATTTGATTAAGATTTATTGAAATAATTTATAATTTACCATCCGCTTCAAAGGTTTCTGTCCAATCTTCAATCAATTTGTCCATAGCTTGTTTAGCTGTGCCTTTGTCACCAACAACAAAGTCATGAACTCTTTTTTGCATCGCAAGCATCAATTCTACAAAAGTGGGTTCTTGCCAAAAGTCTTTCACCTTTCCCATTGAATCTAGGAACCCTTGTGCATAGACCTGAGAATTGACAAATCCTGGATCATTAAGAACTGATTTGTGGCATGAATATCCACCTAGTGACCACCATTTTGCTTGAACTTCAGGTTTTGAGAACCATTTAATATATTGCAAGGCTAAGTCTTGTTTGTCTGAATATTTGACAACTGACATTCCTTGCCCACCTAAAGTAGCACCTTTTGCTTTTTGGTCAGGATTTGCAAAAAATCCGGATTTACCTCCACCGACATCTGGGTCTTTATTAACTCCAGGCCAGAAAGCGTACCAATTCATCTGCATAGCAACTTGTCCCGATTTATAAGCATCTAGGTTTGCTTCCATGTATGCGTCTGAATGTCCTGGAGGGGTACATTCTTGGTATATTTTTTTATAGAATTCCAATGCTTCAACTGCTCGGTCACTGTTCACAAAGCCTTCCATATCGTAGGGCTTATTAGGATTTTCATACTGGAAGCCCCAAGCATACATTGCAGCAGTGACACCCATAGTTATACCTTCAGAACCGCGTTCGGTATTAATGGCAACGCCATAGCGTTTTTTCCCATCAACAACTCTTCCCTGAAAAAATTTACAAACATTGTAAAGTTGATCCCAGGTGGTTGGAACTCCGAGTGAATATCCATATTCATCATTGAAAGCTTTTTGCAGGTCTGGCTTTGCAAACCAATCTTTGCGGTAAGCCCATGCTAAAGCATCTCCCATTGCAGGTAGAGCATAATAGTTTGGACTTCCTTTTGGCCATGTTGAATAAGCATAAACAGTCGGATCAAAGAAGTCGTCCATTGTAATTCCTTCTTTGTCAAAGAAATCATTAAGTTTTACATAATGACCGTAAACTGCACCTGCACCAATCCATTGACTATCTCCGATGAGAACATCAAATGTTTTTCCACCAGAATTTAATTCATTCAGCATTCTATCAGCAAAGTTTGGCCATGGTACAAATTCATAACGCATTTCTATTCCTGTTTCCTTTGTGAAGTCTTTAGATAACTCCACAAGAGCATTTGCAGGATCCCAAGCCGCCCATCCCAGCGTTATATAGCGATCTTGAGCCACAATTCCGGTAAGTGTTACCGTTGAAAATAGCAATAGTGCTAAAACAGATTTTAACGCATACATAGAGTCTCCTTTTTGAATGGAGGTTGAAATTAGACCAATCCTGTATTTCTACAAGTTCCTTGCACCATACAAAGCATTCACGGAGGTCCAAACCGCATAGGCTAATAATAAAACTGGTTTGAATTCGCCATTTTCAAACCCAAAAATTTTACTAACATTTCCATCTTAAAGCTGNCGTGTTAACTGGTGCATCCCATAAACGTATCATTTCAGTATTCAAACTTGATACAGTTATTGAACAACCATTCATATCAAGAGATGTAACATAATTTCCGACTAATGATCGTAATACTCTATATCCCTTTTGAGTCAGCAATTTGTGAACACAGTTATACATTAAATAAAGCTCCATAATTGGAGTAGCTCCAAATCCGTTGATAAAAAGAAGAACTGGATCTTTGGGGTCCGAGTTCAAATCCTCCATTACGGTATTAGTCATTTCTTCTGCAATTGAATTGGCATCAGCTATGGCGATGCGTTTTCTACCGGGTTCTCCATGAATTCCGACACCCATT
>FUFK010038561.1_pt1 | contig 10915 bp, 25 predicted proteins | sample 1021851 | NCBI WGS metagenome assembly FUFK01 (sample SAMEA51879418, study PRJEB19060) | metagenome
CACATGTGGGATCACGATGACGGAGCATAAATAAAAATAAAACTCTCGCCATGTGGAACGTACATATAGTAATAGACACTAACAGTGCCAGTGAACTTGCTACTGGTGTTACATCATTAAAAACATATGCTACTGGATTTCCTGGCATCAAACCTACAGTACATGACACTTGTCGTACGTATGAACAGATGACCTACGTCAAGCAGTGGTGTAAAGATAATGATGCCATCTACTCTAGGTCTCTTGGTTCATTCAAGAAGATGAGTATAATATATGAAGACATCCTTCGTAGGTCAACACAACCTACGGTGGTGATGAACGGTGACTGTGTGTTCTATCAGGACATGAGAGGTGTAGTTGTTAATAAATGGTTGAAAGGTTTCTTAATGCCACAGGCAGAGGGGATGAAGAGTCTTGCTTTCCCTGACTATAAGGTGGTAAAAGAAGCAGCGTACTGTGATAGTCTTACCTTCATCAAAGAACCAGAGAAGGTATGGAATAAGGTACAGTTAATGATGAGAGACTTTGACTACAACTATAAGTTGTGGGCAGATTCATTCGTAGTAAGAGATGGATATGTATATCAAGAACCAAGAGGGTTCACTCTCCCTGTGTGGAAAACCGAATCAGAATCATTTTCTTCCGATGATTTATCTAAATATGATACAATAAAGGGTGGTGGAATGTACACCGTGGTACAAAAAGATCTTACCGACAGAGGTGAGACCGCCCTTGCTAATACCCATATGACTTACGTCAACGCTGCGATAGCAGAGGATTGGCCAAGTATAGTTGGAGCAAGGACAGCGATGTACTTGACATAACATTCACGGTAGGGTAGACTAGATTACATCCTATACTAGAATGGTTAACAAACTCATACAGAACATACCTTTATCCGACGCATACAGATCTCCTAGAGATACCTATACTAAGGAAGAGGTCAATGCTCTCATTGCTGCTGCTGTGTCAGAAGCAAGAGCTATTGATGAGGCATCAATGGCAAAGCACAACAGAGACGCTACAGTTATCTCTATGATACTGGGGTTCACTGTGCTCGCACTATTCATTGACGGATTGCTAAGAATCCTTGGCATTATCCCACCGTTCATGGACATAGATGTCAACATTATAGATGACATCACACAACAAGTGTTAGAAAAACTCCCTAAACTATGAGAAAAAGTGAGAAGGTAAGGCACCAACTCAAATCCAGATGGTATTATATTTTCTGGGGTGCTGCTACCGCATCGGTATTTGCTGGCCAGATGTATGTCGGGTCAGGTTACAGACAAATGTCACGATCCTTTAACAGGATAGTTGACATTCTTGTTGAAGTAAGTCAACCTACACCTAGGGGATACTACGCACCAATAGTGCCACCACCCCCTACATTTAACGAACAGGACATGGTAGTACGATGAACGACTGGACACCTTCTAAAATGTTTCTCCGTCAGAATGTATTAAAGAAACTGATGGCATCATTTATAAACAGATCACCAAGAGAGGTGTACGATTGTGCTGACATGTGGTGTGACACACACGATAGTGTCGAAGGTGTTGTAGAATTTTGTAAGACAAGGTATAATCTAAAATAGGTATTTAATTACCAAAAAAGTGGAAAAAAATTTTCGGGTATTTTTTTACCCCTATGATTTTTCTAGACTATATAATAGACTGACTTAATTATTATGCAAAAAATTATTAACGGAATCGCTATCGCTAGCGGTGTAGTATCCCTTACTGTCGTTGGACTAGGTGGGTACGTATTCATTCGTAAGGATGCTATTGTCGATGGCATCAAGAGTAAGGTAATGGAAGCAGTTATGCCTGATATCGGTGGAGGTATCATGAACTCTTTACCAGAAGCAACAGGTCCTGCCTTACCTATACCAAGTAACCCATTTGGAGGATAACCCATGGCAGAAGTAAAGAAGGAAGAGAAGAAAGGTCTCCTCGGTAAGATCAAGGAGGCAGCAGATGATAAAGAAGAACAACTGTTACTTCTCTCCACCTTCGTTAGACTAGGCATCCTCGTCTGGTCAGCAGGGATACTCACACTTAACTACGTTGAGATACCTGGTTACAAACAGGAACAGAAAATTGATCCGACCTTTATAGCCTCTGTGTTTACAGGAACCTTAGCTACCTTCGGTGTCCAGACTTCAAGCAAGAAGAAAGACGGAGGAGGCTCTAGTGGTGGCTCTATTAGTAAGAAGGACATGGAAGCACTCATTGCTAAGGCAAGCGAGACTGCTCCTGCTCAGACCATTAGGATTGAGCAAGCACCTGTGAAGATTCTACCTGATACTAAATGACATTCTCTAAAGATATAAAAGAAGGAACCAAGAAGTCACACTCTGCTGCTGAGAANACTTCATTCGTGAAGAGTTTNCTCGGTGGGTGTGTNAAGGAGGAGAACTACAGGAAACTTGTAGCAGACTTCTACTATGTCTATCGTGCNTTNGAAGAACGCATGGACNCNCATGCNATGTCACCTGTGCTAGGTCCTNTACAAGAGTTGAAAGAACTCAACAGGACTAGAGCATTAGAGAAAGACCTTAAGTATTTCTANGGTGANGANTGGTTCATGAAGATTAAACCAAGTNATTCATGTCAATCATATGTTAATCGCATCATGGAGTGTGAAGAAGAGTTGCTAGTGGGTCACCACTACACTCGTTACCTCGGTGATCTATCTGGTGGTCAGATACTGAAGACCATAGCAAAGAAGGCAATGAAACTAGAAGAGGGTCTTGCTTTCTATGAGTTTGACATTGAGGATAAGAAAGAGTACAAGGCAAAGTATCGTAAGATACTAGACACTCTACCACTCACTGTGTCACAGCAGAACGCTATCATAGTTGAGGCTAACTTTGCTTTCCGTCTCAACATGTATATGTTTGATGAACTGGATGGCAGTGCTGCTTTGGGTGCTTGGCAAGTGTTCTTTAACACCATGTTTAACAAAGGATAAAGTACCTATGAAGTAGGTCACATAGATAATACAGAATTCAAAGAGGTCACAGAGATGTACTAAACTTCTCTTGTTATGCTCAATGTAAGGGACTCACCACAAGAGTCCCTTTTTTAATTGGAATGTGTTACTATATAAGATAAGTATATTTACTTACTAATGAAAGAGTTTTTAAATTGGAGCAAGAGATGTGCGGTAGTGTGTGTACTACTAATCTTCTGTTTTTTCTGGGGCAGCACAGCATATGCTGTCGAAATATTGATGGGCAGNGAAGGGATGCTCGTCTTTGAACCNTGTGAANTAACAATNNCTGTAGGAGATACAGTTACGTTTAAGAANAACGAACTACCTCCACANAATATGATGGTAGCAGATCATCCAGAGTATTCACACTCTGATCTAGCGTTCGCACCTGGCGAATCNTTCGATGTAACATTCGATAAGGCAGGAGACTATAGGTTCCAGTGTGATCCACACGCAGGAGCAGGAATGGTAGGAGTGATACACGTTGAGTGAATATGATAGACGTGCTGCTGACCCATGTTGGCAGCACAAACAAACTATGATTATGATGACCACGTTGGACTCACATAATACAAGTTATTTTTGGAAGAGAGAAGACGGTACATACTATTGGCAGCATTGTAGAAAAGATGCTGAGGATGATGTTTTTGTAGACGCTGATGGTTTTCAGTTAGAAATGTTTGGAAACCCTGTTCTAGCAAAGGATTTCATTATGAAGGCAATCTATAGTGTATAAGTAGATGTAATACATTATATTAATACATGTTATCTACAGCGTATCGCCTTCGTCTTGAAGGAATCTGCAAGTCCATAGCAGCAGGATCTGAAGTCACCATTGACGACATGATCTGGGCACAAAAATTATCTAAGCGTAACACATCAGCAAGGGGTATGTTAAGTAAAGCAAGAAGATTAGCAACGGATCCTGACTCAACTTTTCTTAAGTTCTTGGACATAGGAGACTCCGATCCAAGAAAACATAAAAGGGGTTTCAGTGGGGCAGAAGATATAGCAGAGTGGTTTAAGAACACAAGGTCAGATGACTGGAGGCAACGAGATTAATGTTTAAATTTTTACAGTGGGCATGGGAAGAATTATCATGGGTAGATGGCTTCCTCTTTACATTATGGATAGTTATACTGTATTATGCTAAAGTAGCAATAGATAATAAGTTCAAGAAAAAGTGAGCGACATACAATTCAGAAGACATCGTGTGTTCAGAGAGACAGACGATGTTATCTTTTATGATATAAGTGTAGAAGAATCAAATGCTAGTGACCTCGTGGTACACTCAGGTCCTGCTNTATCACCTCCACCTGATTGTGTAGGAGGTAAACAGTTCTACATCCATAGTTTCCAAGACGATGTTAACAGAGTGATACAGGGTGAGAGAACCTTTGAGTTAGTTAACAGAGATTGGAAGTGCCCCTATCATATAGTACACCTCAATGTACACAGTGGTGCTTTGTTTATACCACGTGGTACATTCCATAGGTCAGTGTCAGGGGAGAATGGATCTATAGTTATCAACCAAGCAACGAGGTACGATGGGTTTGATCCCAACGCTGAGTTCTATCCAGTATCCACAGCAGAGAACATGGAGCTATATAATATACTTAAGAACGAGAAACCTGTCATCCATACACTAGGAGAATGACCGTTGTACATAGCGTAAACATCATGGTCTTCACGCTTTGCGTGGCAGTAATCTTTGTGATCTATGCTATACTAACTTACGATGACTAAATTTATACTACTACCTATCATACTGGTCGGGTGTACAGCACCTGTCACNGATCCTCCTGCTCATGCTGACATCATGCAGGACTATACAACACTGATGACGTGGGCNAGAAAGAACGTAGAGTATGAACGTAACAAAGTCAGGACAGAGGGTATAGAAGATGACATATATAAAGCATTAATGGAGTTTAATCATGGGAGCGATGACACCACCAAGCAGGAAGAGTTGTTACAACTTCCGAGTGATCAGCATTGACAAAGTAGTAGATGGTGATACAATAGATGTTACAATAGACCTTGGGTTTGATCTCTACAAGAAAGAGAGAGTAAGAATCGCAGGGGTAGACACACCAGAAAAAAGGACAAGGAATCTTGAAGAAAAAGCACTCGGTCTGGACGCGACTGCATGGATTAAAGACAAGCTCGAAGGTGCTATTAACGGTAGCGATGACCTTATTATTAGGACTGAACTTGACGGTGGCATCGGTAAATATGGTCGTCTACTTGGCTGGTGTTATATCGGGGATTCAAGTGTGTCCCTTAACGAGAGAATGATTGACGAAGGATATGCATGGGCATACGATGGCGGTAAAAAGAATAAGAACTTCGAGGAACTAAGAGAGATACGTAGGAACCAAGGAACTTATGTCGATCCCACAGATTAATGACGTAGGAATAAATGAGGTCAATGTCTTTAGGATAGAAGTACCACAGATATATTCACTACCACCCGCAGTACAGACAGTACCATTCATATTAAACATAGGTTCACCTGTTGTGAACATGCCAGGTTGTGTCAAGTATCACCCTGACGCAGCAGACAATAGACAAACCCCCAACCTAATAGAGGATGACTCTAGTGGGTCGAGGGTTCTTTGTGATGCTGACTATCCAACGTATGATGCGATGGACTATACTCCAGAAGATTTGAACATATATGTAGAGACTCCACCACCCAAGGTAGAACCACCACCTGATCCACCAGGTGCTCCAGAGGTTCCTGATACATCTAATGTAGGAGAGGAGACACCATGTCCTGCACCTAATCAACCACGAGTGGGTGACTTAACACAGGATGGTAGTGAGAAAGTGGTAGGACATGAACTGCAGGGCACTACCTGTGTAGTATTGTATGAACCTACTACAGTAGCAGAGAAGTATCTTCCCTCTACAAATCAGGTCACCACGACAACATCCATAGCAGTGGTNGCAACCGCAGCAGCTGCTGCCACACCTCTGCTATTGAGGGTAGTTAAACCTGTGATTAAAAAAGTATGGACTACAGTACAAAAGAAGTTAGGTAAGACACCTACCTAAGTTAACGAGAATGGATATAAAAACTAATCAGTATCGCCAATCGAAAGGTTTACCTCCTTTGAAGAAATAGAATGAGTGTGTTCACCCACTACACCAGGTGGGTTGATTAACATAACGTCAGCACATACACTATAGTATGGTGACTTAGGATGGAATACTATGCCCTCCTTTTTCATCTGTCCACAATTTTTTAACCTAGCTATCTCAAAGTCAAGGCGTTTATTTGCTATGACTTGAGTACGATACTCATTATGCAGGGCAACAGACTCTTTACACTGTTCCATTGCTTTCTTATCTAATGGTATGGAGATGGTCATTGATAGACCTATGTTTATATTCTGCGTAGACTTCTGCCCTGTACGAGTAGGAACATAATATAATATCTCACCAGGATTGTCAGGTATATTGTCATCATTATTATCTGCCATGTTGTACACTGGATCGTTGAACCAAGCCTCGTACGGATCTTGCCACGTTCCTGTTCTGGTGACGTATGGAGTAAGGTTCATGGTAGCACCTTGACACTGAATACCATCACCATATGTGTTGGTGATGTACGGTCCTTGTAAGACCTGTATTGCCTGGTTGGTCACTGAGCCAGAACTATTCGCGACTGGGTTTGCTGTCGCACTAACTCCTCCCACATCAGTAGCAAAGCTAGGTGCGGTAGGTAGGAGTGAGAGTCCTATGATCAGTTTGAGAATATGCTTGTACTTTCTGTGACGCTTTGGACGGTGGTTTCTCTCTGTATTATCGTGTGAGTCTGAAGACCTGGTCCTGAATAATGTTCTGTGAATTGGAACGCTGCTCCTGCAGTGCTCTGCTTCCAGTTTGGTTTGTTTTCTGTTGATAAATCTAGTCCAGTCCATGTTGAAGTCACACCATTATTGGTATTAGTTTGTGTAGTAGTCACGTCAGGTGATATAGTTGTACCCTCTTCTACCTCTACTCCTGAGCCACTGACCGAATAAGTCCAGCCTGTCGCATAATCCATACTATTTATGGTCTCATTTGTAGTGACCGTCTGGGTTGTCACCGAAGTCATACTGCCCTGTGTAAAATTTGGCACCACGGGCACAGCGAGGGTAGGACTAACCCACCCTATGGTTAGCGTACATAACAAAAGCTTTATACGCATCACCCATCTAGTTTATTGTTAATTCGGTTACGAACTGACCTGTAGTTATAGTACCTGTTCCACCACCAACTGCCGTTACAGCATGTGCTTGTGTTACAGTACCTGTACCTGTACCATTACCTACTGCGGTAGATACTTGATCAGAGTATGCACTAACTGCTCCTACTGTTGGTGCTGTAGTTACAATAGCATCACCTTCAATGAATGACTGAGAGAAGCTATATGCACCGCCTGTAGATGTCTGGGTCGCTGTAGCGATTGATCCTTGACCAACCCCGTCAGTGAGTGTACCTAGTCCACCAACTTGCCCTGCGTTATCTCCAACTGCCATAGTCACACCTGATCCAGATGCTGAGTATGTGGATCCAATTCTTGATACCTGAGTTGCAGCCGCATTCGTTTGCAACTGGAAAGAGGATGTCATCTTATGAGTGATATCCGCAAATGCAGGAGAACTAAATCCTGCTACCATAATAAGGGGAATAAATTTTTTCATTTCACCCTACAATTTTCGTACTGTATTTATTTAGCAACATTCAAAAGTATCGAAAACTACACAATTTAAAACTAATTTTGAGTTTCCGCTTGACAAAACTTAACATTTGCTATATACTATTGTAACAGTTCTTAATAAAGTAACAAATGACAACAACAACTGAATCAGGCGGACGCCAAAATATGTTTCCAACTGAGACTCGTCCTTACATAGACGAAAGCATCTCCTATGAATCCTATGCAAAGAATGCAGAGAAGATCAATGGTAGATGGGCAATGCTTGGTTTAGTAGCTGGGTTTATATCTTACGTTACTACTGGGAACTTCTTCTTCGGTGGTCTTCTTGGTTTCTAACCATGGACATTATCGAATCTATTTTATACACACATTCAACACAAAACAGGTACACTATCATGACTCCAGAAGCAGAAAGATTTAATGGTTGGGCAGCAATGCTAGGCGTTGTAGCAGCAATCGGTGCATACGCAACAACAGGACAAGTAATTCCAGGTATCTTCTAATGACAACACCAAAACCAATCGAAAAAGAAAAGATAGTTGCTGAGAAACTTAATGGCAGACTTGCCATGCTCGGCATCGTAGCAGGGTTAGGTGCTTACCTAACAACAGGACAAATTATTCCTGGTTTTGTATAAATGTCTGATTTGTCTACAGCAAATGACATATCACCTTTTCTAGCAATCCTATGGTGTTTTCTTCCCATAGGAACGCTAGTATTTTTTGAATTGTTATTTGGAACTCAAGATGACGATGATGACGACCAAGGTGGCGGTCTAATGTCACCAGTATTTCAAGGAACTTAAAACAATGCAACACTTACTATTCACAACTCTAGTTACAGCGTACATCGTATCAGGTGTAGGTAACATAGCATTCGCATGAAAATATTTTATAGTCCATACTACCAACTCATGGAGTTTGGTTTCTTTATAATTATAGGTACAGCATTCGGATCAGTAGGATTACTATGAACTATCACGACGTAATGGAAGTATACAAAAGACCAATGAGNGTNAGATACATACCCACATTCTTCTGGGCNATAGTATCTGTGATATCATTGTCTNTAGCATTTCCTACAATCACTCATGCTGATGTACCAGTATTATATGTACAGGTTCCACAATGGACAGACGACTGGGCAGTATGTGCAGTAGATATTCCTGACGCTCAGTGTCATTGGTATGTACAACAGGCAGACAATACATTTGGTGAAGGATTTGATTGGGAGAACGCACCATGGTTTGATGTCAATGGTCTAAATGATGTACCCGCAATACAAGCATCAACAGCAGTACAAAAATTACAAGAGAGAAAATGATTCCACTATTAATATCAGCATCAGCATTACTTAATTTCGTATTCTACATTTATGCTATTGGATTTGTAATCGCACTAGGACTAGAACAATACTTGAAGGTCAGACCACTCTCACCTGACTCAACAATGAATGAGAGGAACATGTATATCGTACAAACAAATAGAAAGTATTTGTGGAGAGAGACATGGGTAGTCAACATCAATTGGTTTGTATGTAACATAGGTTTATATCTTCTTTCAAGAAACATGCAACCTGTAGGAGATAATTTCTGGCAAGGTATGTAAGATGAGCACGGTTCAGATGTCAATTGCAGCAATGAGTGCTGTGGTTGTAACAGCAGGGTTGTTTTTAGCGATGATGTATGTTATGATGGATGAAGATTAAGAGATACTTAATCTTATAATTAATATTGAACACGCTAGTATGCTAGAAACAATGAAGTATTTTCACATTTACTTAAATGATAAATGTTTGTTCAAGAATTTAAACCAAGAAGAATTTGATGTGGTATGGGGACGGATATACCATTCATATTTTAAAGACGAACTAACGTATGTGGAATGTATAGACGACTCATGTATACAAGGTAAAGTAGAAGAGCATTCCTATTGAAAAATTTTGATACAAAAAAGCATTTAAAATATCTTAAACAACTCAAGAGAGATTTAAAAAGACATCCCAAACATAAGATCCCTAAGCATCCCTTTGCAAAATATGGGTATAAATACCCAACTTTTGAGGGTTGACAAATTCTTAACAAAACTTTATAATAAATAACATGGTGAGGATTTCCTCACTTAGCAATGGACTCGAAAGGATCGCCATCCAATGCAAACTGCTTTTAACCGAGACCTGTGAGCAGTATAAGCAATAGTCTCTCATATCCAGAAGTGAAGGGATTTCTGGAAATAAGTTTCGCATCTAACCCTTGATGCCCTACTTAAAAACGTCCTACTAATGACAACTTCAAACATTACACGCAGACAAGGTGGTCTTCTACAAGGTTGGCCTGAGTTCTGTGAGTGGGTAACATCTACAGACAACAGAATCTATGTTGGATGGTTCGGTGTACTCATGATCCCATGTNTGCTAACAGCAGCAGCATGCTTCATCGTTGCTTTCATAGCAGCACCTCCTGTCGATATCGACGGAATCAGAGAACCAGTTGCGGGTTCTTTCATGTATGGTAACAACATCATCTCAGGTGCAGTTGTACCATCTTCAAACGCAATCGGTCTACACTTCTACCCAATATGGGAAGCAGCAACTCTAGATGAGTGGTTGTATAATGGTGGTCCTTATCAGTTAGTTATTTTCCACTTCTTAATCGGTATCTCAGCATACATGGGAAGACAATGGGAACTATCATACAGATTAGGTATGAGACCTTGGATCTGTGTTGCTTATTCAGCACCAGTATCTGCAGCATTCGCTGTATTCCTAGTATACCCATTCGGTCAGGGTTCTTTCTCAGACGGAATGCCTTTAGGTATCTCAGGTACGTTCAACTTTATGTTCGTGTTCCAAGCAGAGCACAACATTCTAATGCATCCTTTCCACATGGCAGGAGTAGCAGGAATGTTCGGTGGTAGTCTCTTCAGTGCAATGCACGGTTCTTTAGTTACATCATCTCTAATCAGAGAAACTACAGAAACAGAGAGTCAAAACTACGGCTATAAGTTCGGACAAGAAGAAGAAACATATAACATTGTTGCTGCTCATGGATACTTCGGTAGATTAATCTTCCAGTATGCATCTTTCAACAACTCAAGAAGTTTACACTTCTTCCTTGCTGTATTCCCTGTAGTATGCGTATGGTTAACATCCATGGGTATCTGCACAATGGCATTCAACCTAAACGGTTTCAACTTCAACCAA
>FUFK010061336.1_pt1 | contig 10910 bp, 11 predicted proteins | sample 1021851 | NCBI WGS metagenome assembly FUFK01 (sample SAMEA51879418, study PRJEB19060) | metagenome
AATTTGCTGCATCTAATCCACTTGATGCCGATACTTTTTACAATGCAGATCCAGAGGAAAGAGAAAAACTTGTAGGTGGTGATAATATTACATCTTATGGCAGAGCTCTTAAAATTGCACAAATAAATTTACTTGCAACTGATTTGTCAATCAAAGCTCAAGGTGATTTTACAAAATTAAAAATTATAGCTGTAGGTTCAAACATGGATGCAGATATGTATGAACAAGGTTTAAATGCTATTGTTCAAGGATACTCTGATAGTTTATTAGATGTAGATGCAGAGGCAGCTCTAACAGTCAAAGCTCAGTTAGCATCAAAAGCTAATACACTTTATACATCATACCTGGATGATAAGATAAAAGATTACAATACAACTAAGGCTGCCGACTTACAAGGCTGGGGCCAATCACAACTTGATAGCATAGCAGACGAAATAAAAGCTGGTACCATGAGAACTATAGAAATAGAGGGTGCAACAAAAAACATAACTATTGAAGAGTTTTTAGATATTAAGAAAAAAGAATATTTTGATAAACTTTCTGCAAATCCAAAACTTAAAAAATACTCACTAACATGGGAAAAAGAATGGGATGCAAGAGTACAACTAGAACTTAAAAATTATTTATATACTCAGTTTGTAGATACTAATGAAAATAGAGAAACAATGAGTGGTGCATCTAAGGCTAACAAAGAAATACAAAATGAAACATTTTTTGGTAACAAAGAGGCACAAAGAATATTTAAAAATTTAGATAGTGAAGAGCAAAAGAAATTTAAAGCAGAGGTAAGGACCTGGAAAGCTGATGTTATATCTAGTAGAGAAAAAGACGAAACTGGTAATGAGTTAGATTTAAAAGATGAGAAAGAAAAATTAACCGAAGAATACTTACAAGCAGAAACAAACAACGATACAGAATTAGCAAATCAACTTATAGACCAAGCATATAAAATAGATAGAGCATTAGGTAATGAATTTAAAACAATGTTTAATGCAGATCTTAAATCTGGTTTGTTTTTTGATCCAGATGTAGAAATTAATTTATATGTTGATTTATATAATGGTGTTCTTTCAGAAAGAGAAGTGTTAGATGCAGTAGCAGCTGGTAATATAGGTAAAGATACAGCAATAAATCTTAGATCTCAAATAGTGTCAATGAGAAAAGATAGTTATGCTAAAGCTGATGCAGAGTTAAGAAAAACTATTGGAATACCAGAGCCAGGATCTATTACACCAGGTTTTGTAGAAACAAAAAAATATAGACAATATGTAAAAAGATCTGCTGAGTTATTAAAATTTTATAATGACAATCCAACTGCTACTCCAAGAGAACTAATAGATTATGCAAGAGGATTAGAAGATAAACAAGAAATCATAAATATGAATGAAGAAGATTTTAAAAAGAAAGCTAATGATCTTACATCTATGGATGGTCCTTATAAAATGTCTAGTAGTGAGTGGGATAAATATTTTAGAGAATTTTACAATGATAAACATCTTACTGTACAAACAGATTTTTTAGATTTTAATGACAAATCAAAAATATTAAACCTTATAAAAGAGTTAGAGGAATTGAAACTTATGACTGATGGTGTTAAGTATGTTCCATCTACTGTACCACCTGGAGAGTTACAAGTAGATAAAGGAACATTTGGATTTGGTGGTGCAAAAGAATTTAAAAGACCAGAGGGTGTTACTAATAAAGAGATAGATATGATAATAGATATACTAGAGGATATGATGAAATGACACAAGTAGATGACATGTTTATAAATTATTATGATAGTAAGAAAGTAAAAAGAGTTCTTACTCCAGATGGTTACACTATAGATAAAGAAGGTTATGAGATTTTTGGTGTTACACTTGCAGAGGCAGAGGAAGGTGGAAAGAAAGTAGCAGCACAATTATCTGATATTAAAACTGGTGCAGAAAGGGGCTTTGCAAAATTAGCTGAGGGTACTGGATCACTTGCATTAGCTGGATTAGAAAAACTTAATTTTATATCTGATGGATCTGTAGAAAAGTTTGGTGAGTTTTTTGCTAAAGAGGTTTATCCAAGAATAGGAGAAACAGAAACATTAGCTGGTGGATTNNCAGAGGGNATATCTCAATTCNTAGTACCTGGTNTTGGTTACTATAAATTATTTGGTGCNTTGATGACTGTACCTAAAAANGCAAGTAGNATTAAAAAGTTTGTTAATAGTGTAGGTAAAGTAACAGCAGCAGAGGGAGCAGCAGTAGGTACAGCTCAAGTAGCTGGTGATCCTAACTTTGCTAGTTTCTTAAATGAATTTTTAAATATAGATCAAAAACTTGCAGAAGGTATTACAAAAGACTTTGTAGTATATTTAACAACACCAGAAACATCTAAAGATGCAGACGCAGTATTAAAAGAAAAATTAAAAGCAACAATAGCTGATACACCAGTAGCTTATGCAGCTGAAGGTTTGATGGCTTTTGCTAAAATATTAAAAGCATTTAAAAAAGAACCAGAGGTAGTAGAAGAGATTACATCATTTAATATTAGTGATAATCCAGCTACACCAAAGGCTAATAAATTAGAGGTAGAAGGTTTACTAGCTTTTGTTAAAAATAATCCAGATGGATTTACTATATCTATAGATGGTAAAGCTACACCAACAAGTGGATTTGTACTAGCTCCTATAAAACAAACAGAATTGATATTTGATGCTAAAACTATAGATTATGAGGATATTGTAAAATTAAAAGATAATGTCAAATTTTTGTTCAAAACCTATCAAGATATGGGCATGAAAGATGTAAGGGTTTATGCTGGTGGATGGCTAAATAAAGAAACTAATAAGTATGTTTTAGATGCCTCTGTAATAATTGACAATAAAGCAGATGCTCTATATATTGCTAATGCTGGTAAACAAGATGCAATATTTGACTTAGGAGAATTTAATGAAATCAAAACAAGCGAAGGTATTGAAGAGCTCAAACAAAGTGGATCTTATGACATTAACAAGTTCAATGTCAGACAATCAGATAATGTCAAACTTGTTGAAGGGTTTGAAGGAGCAAGGTTGGCAAGTGAAGGGGGAACCAACTAATGTCAATACCAAAGGATCTAATAAACAAGGAAAGTCCACTATCTAATAAGGACCTAGATTTCTTAAATGAAATCAAACCAGACACATCCATACAAAAAGAACCAGACCTAAATGGTGATAAATCTATTGAAGAGGTAGATTTAGAAAATGCAAAATTACAAAATCCAGATAAACAAGATGATAGTGAAATCTTACTTGCTGGTGTCTTTCCTAAAAACTTTAAAATAAAAAAGAAAACCTACACAGACAAAAATGCTGAGGATCTTACCAATAAACAATTAGGAGATCAACAACAAGAACAACTTAAAACAAAAACTGAGGGTGAGGATTTTGTCTTTGAGGAAGGTACTGGTAAAGCTATCTTTGCTGATTTTACAGATGAGCAAATGGAAAGTATTAACCAAACACTTATTAAGTTTGGAGCTGGAGAGTTAGATCAAACAAAAAAGAGATCTCTTAAATTTATATTTGATGAAATGGATGCTGATATTAAAAACAGCAAACTATTAGATAGTAATAAATTTTCAGACTTTGTTACTAAATTTATTCCAAGTGCTAAAAAAGTAACTATCAAAGATTTGATGGATGAGGCAGCAAATCTAAATAGAAATGATGTTTATTTAAAATTACTTAAATTAAAAGAAGGTGAAACTGTAGATATGGCTACTATGGTCCGAGGTGTTATGGAGGCCAAACTACTTTATACAAGATTAAGATCTATAGCTTTAGATGCTGCTAATGGTCAGTTTACAGATTTAGACAAACAACAATTCTATCAACTGTATAGATTATTTTCTACTGTCTATGCAAAAGCAGCTGGAGATTTATCTGCAAGAGCTACTGGAATGAGAGTTGTACAATCTATTGATAAACCAACAAAAGAAGGTGCAGAAGATATTATAAAATTATTAACAGATGAAATGGGAGCAGATTTTACTGATGAAGGTTTCCAACAATTTGCTCAAGCATTTGTATCTTTAAAACCATTCCAAGCTGGTAAGATGGCTAAAGATAGTTATGGTAAAAAATTAAGAGATGCCTGGGCCGAGATTTGGGTAAACTCTTTATTATCATCACCTATAACACATGCAGTTAATATTGTAGGTAATACTACATTTAATACTTTGCGAATAGCTGAGTATGCGATTGCAGCTGGTATCAATAAAGTTCCAGGTATGGGTGGACCAGATGGTGTAGCCTTTTCTGAAGTTATGACCATGATTAAATCAATGAGAGTTGGTTTTAGATTAGGTATGGAAAATAGTTACAAGGCTTTAAAAACTGGTGAGGCACAAACAACTAAATTAGATTTAAGAAAACCAAATGCTTTTGGTAAAACATTATTACCAGAGGGTATGCAAAATAGTATGATGGGTGGTTTTTTAGAATTATTAGGTACTATCAATAGACTACCAGGTACAGCTCTTGTTGCTGAGGATGAGTTTATGAAAGGTATTATGTACAGAATGGAATTAGAAAGAATAGCTCAAGTGAATTACAACAAACATTTACAATTAAAACCAGATGATGTTGAAGGTGCAGAAAAAATATTCTTACAAACAGTCAATAATCCAGATAATGCTACAGCAGCTTTAGCTAAAGAAAGTATGTTAGAGGCAACATTCCAAAAAGATTTACCAGATGGTGTACTAAAAAAAATGCAATCTACACTTAACATACCAGAGGTTAAATTATTTGTACCATTCTACAAAACTATAACAAACATATTTTTAGAAAGTTCTAAAAGAAATCCAGTTTTAGCTGGTTTGATGCCAACAGTAAGAAATGATTTAAAAGGATTGAATGGCAAAGCAAAACAACAACTAGCATTAGCTAAGTTATCTACTGGTGCTACTATGTTAGTAGGTTTTGGTATGTATGCTTATGGAGCTAACTCAACTGGTGGTGATTTTATGATTACTGGTATGGCCCCTTATACAAAAGCAGAAAGAGATAATTTTTATAGACAAGGTTTACAACCATATTCATTATGTGAAAAGACAGAGGGTAACACATACTCATGTACATCTTATGCAAGGTTTGATCCAGTATCTTCTTTATTAGCTATATCAGCTGATACTGCTTACATACTATCAAGACCAGATCAATATGGAGATCCTTCATTTGATGAACAAGCTGTAGAGTTAGCGACTGCTGCTGTTAGTGCAATATTTATGTATATGACTGAACAACCATTTTTATCTGGCATGAAAGAAATGTCTAAAATATTTTCTCCTGGTGCATTTAATCCAGAAAAAGGTATAGGCAGTAGAGCTTTTGAATTTTTAGGACAGAAAGTTACAGAGGGTGCTATGGCTGTAGTTCCTGGTGTAAGTAGTTTTGGTAATTATTTAACAAGAATGTCAGATCAAAATGTTTATGAGTATGCAATTACTGGTAGTCAAGATCAATGGTTTAGAGAAACATTTGATGTAGAAGGTGATATACCTTTAGCTATTAGAGGATTTTACAAAGCATACAACAAAGCCATGTTTAAAAGTCCATTCTTTAATACTGATTTAGAAAGAAAGTTAAATCTTTGGGGTGAGCCAGTAGAAGGACCAGAGTTTAATATGTTCTCTCCTATAAGAATTAAGAATACTAAATACAAAAAAGTAGATGAAATGTTAGTTAAATTAGGTTTNGGTCTTGCTATGCCTAGAGCTTNNATNGATGGAGTACCTATGAACCAAACAGANTACAATCAATATATTANATTTATAAATNTAGATAATGATGGAAATGGTGAAAGTGATTTATTACAAAATCTAAATGCTTTAGTNTTAAGTGCAGAGTTTATTGANCTANCTNTTACTGATGCTNNTGAGGCTATGNNNCANATACAAAGCGAGGTAAGNGAGGCNAANCAAGTTGCAAAAGATTTGTTCTTNCAGACAAATCCTAAGTTCAATGCTAGAGTAAATGAGGTTAATAAAATTAAAAAAGAAAGAGTTAAGAATAGGNTACAATAATGGCAACATTTAATATTAATGCTGTAGCAAGAAGAGTACAATATACTGTAGGATCTAGTAATAGAGCTGGACCATATAATTTTACATTCCAGGTCAATGCTGCATCTGAATTAAAAGTATATCAAAATGATACTCTACTTACAGATAGTGTGCAGTACAATGCAACTGTATCTACTACAGATGGTACTGGATCAATTACATTTATAGATAACTCTGGATCTGGNGGAACTGATTACACTCCAGCTCAAAACGATANTGTTACTATTATTGGTGATCAACCACTATCAAGAACTACAGTATTCCAAGTGGGCCAGGCTAACAATCCTACTACATTAGAAACTGAGTTTGATAATATAGTTATAAGACAACAACAATTAAAAGAAATTACAGACAGATCTATACAGTTAAAACCTACAACTGGTAGAACTGTAACTGGAACTGGTACTAATGGTCCAGTATTTTTTCCAGAGTTAGCTGCTAACAAAATACTTGCTGTCAATAATGCTGGTAACGCATTAGTAATGACAAAAGAAATAGGATCATTNAAAGGTAACTGGNCAGCTAGTACAGCTTANTTTGAAAGAGATATAGTAAAAGANACCAGTACCAATAACATNTTNATAGTNAANANNGATCACACATCTAGTGGATCTCAACCATTAACATCAAATGCAAACTCAGCTAAATACGATTTATTAGTAGATGCTGCAACAGCTACATCTGCTAGTACAACTGCGACTGCTCAAGCTACAATAGCAACGACAAAAGCTGGAGAGGCAGCTGCCTCAGCATCATCAGCTCTATCACATAAGAATGATGCTGAAACTGCAAAGACAGCAGCAGAGGCAGCCNAGACAGCAGCCGAAACAGCTAAGAATACTGCTGAAACTTTTTTAGATAATTTCCAGGACCAGTACCTAGGAGTACAATCAACAGAACCTAGTACAGATTTAGATGGTGATGCTTTGACTGAGGGCGATATTTATTTTAATTCAAATAGTAACAAGCTACGAATATTTAGTGGTGGACAATTTAAAGATGCAGCAGTAGATACATCTTCATTTGCTCAAGCTGGATTTGCAATAGCTATGGCAGTAGCATTATAGAAAGGAGAAGAGATGGCACAAAACTTTAGAAACCAATTAACACATACAGCGATTGGTACTAGCTATACAGATATACTATCTCAATCAAACTCTTTTGATACAGTAGTAGGTATAAGATTAGTTAATGTTACAACATCTTCTATCAATGTTACTGTTGCAATAGAGAACTCATCAAATGATACAGAGCTAATTTCCTTAGCTCCGATCCCAGGAGGGAGTTCACTTGAGTTGATTGATGGTGGGGCCAAGATTATTTTAAAATCTGGCGATAAGATAAAAGCAAAATCTGATACAGCTAGTTCTTTAAAAGCTGTTGTATCATTTATAGATAGTATTAGTACATAGGAGTAATTATGGGATACATAGGAAATCAAATATTTACTGGTGTTATAACATCAAGTGATAGTATTGATGCTGGAGTAATAGAGATTACAGATCTATCTGCATCAGCTCAAGCTCAACTTGGTACTGCTGAGTTATATGGTTTTACAAAAACAAATGGATCTGGAAATCAAAAAGAGGATCTAGTATTAACTAAGACTGCTGGAACAGATGACATATCTGTAGCTAATAATGATGGCACACAATCAGATCTGTATGATGAAAGTTTTATAGCTAAGTCTGGATTAACATTTACTGTCAATAGTGATGGTGAATTGGAGGTAACAATATAATGGCTCTTACAAGATTAGGTTCACTAGCTGCAACAAATTTAGTATTAGGTGGTAATGTAGGTACAGAGGGAGATGCTTATAAAAATTACAATGCTATTACAAGTAATGTAACTCTTACTATGGAGGCATCTAAAAACTATTTTTTAAGAGGACCAATAACAATTAACAATGGTGTTACATTCACTATTGCTGGAACTGGGGAGCTAAGAATAATATAATGCCATACATAGGCCGAGGATTACAAACTGGAGAATACAAGCTCATAACATTAACAGAGAGCTTTGATGGTAATAGAACAGCATTTACTATGTCAGAGAGTGTACCATCTGAAAGAGTGCTTATGGTCATACTGTCTGGGGTACTCCAGCATTGGGGAGAGGCCTTTACTGTATCTGGAAATCAATTAAATTTTTCTGCTGCTCCAAGTTCTGGAGAAACAATTAAAATTTTAAAACTAGGTGATACATTAAATATTGCTACTCCATCCCAGGGTACAGTAGGTGTAGCTCAACTATCTACAACTGGAGTATCNGCTGGTAAAGTATTTAAAGTAAATGATGCTGGTAATGCCTGGGAGTTAGGTAATGCAAGTTCAGCTGAGGTCTATGGATTTACAATGACAGATACTAACTCTGATGGTGTATTAGATAGTTTACAAGTAACAACAACAAATGGTGGTCAAGACAATATAACAGCTACTCAGTATGCAGCCTTTGATGACAAGATCTTTGCTGCATCTGGATTTACTTTTAGTTTGAATAGTAGTGGCCATCTAATTGCAACAATATAGTGAGTGTAATGTTCTTATTAAAAATATATCAAAATAAATATAAATTAGGTAAAGGTATATACTATGTCAAAAATTAAAGTTAATGAAATAGAGAAAGCATCTGGTAGTGGTATAACAATTCCTACTGGTACTAGCTTTACAATTACAGATGGTCTTGCTAGTTCATCTTTACCTACTGTACCAGTATCTAAAGGTGGTACTGGATTAACATCATTGGGTTCTGCTGGACAAGCAATCAAAGTTAATAGTGGTGGTAATGCTTTAGAGTTTGGTGCTGTTGCTGGAGGAAAAGTTCTTCAATATGTATCAAACCATGACAATACAGAAGTAGCAGCTAGTGTAGGTACTTCGCCAAACTTTGCTATGAGTAATAGAATAGATTTAGCAATTACACCATCAGCAACATCATCAAGAATTTTAGTAATGTATAATTTTGGTACAATATCCTCTGGTGCTGCTGGTTGTATAGGATATGGTGTTATTAAAGTTTCTACTGATGGTTTTTCAAGTAATGAAACAATAGCATTAGCTCAAGGTGCTAATCAAGTAACAAATAATTATTCACATTTTGGTATAAATTTAAACGACCAAACTTATCAAACAAATCAAGGTTTATGTTGTAGTTTTATTCATCATCCTAACTCTACATCAACTCAAACTTACAGACCAAAGTTTTGGACAGAAAGTTCTGGTGGACATATTTATATAAATAGAAGTGAAAGAAATAGTTCTAATGATTTTTCATCAGTAGCATTTGCATACGCATTGGAGTTACAAGGATAAGGAAAAAATATATGGACACATTACAAGCAATATTAAAAATTAATCCAAATGCAAAAGTTTCTATAACTAAAAAACCAGGCGAGGATGAAGTTATTGAATGGTTAGATGGAACAGCAGAAATATCACAAACTGANATTGATGCAAAGAAATCAGAGTTTGCTTATATTGAACCAAGAGAGAGAGCATATCCATCAATTAAAGAACAATTAGATATGATGTGGCATGACAAACAAAACGATACTACAACATGGGAAGATGCTATATCTAAAGTTAAATCAGATAACCCAAAGGCGAGTGAATAATGGCAACAGTAAACTTAGGTAGAATTAAACCAGTATTTAGAGGAGCATACGATAACTCAACTGCGTATGTGATTGATGATATTGTAACATCTGGTAACGAAACATTTATAGCTATCGCAGCTACTCAAGGTAATGCTACAAGTGATGCAAGTAAGTGGACAAAACTTGCAGCCAAGGGAGCTGATGGTACTGATGTAGGTACAACACTAACCACCCAAGGGGATATACTTTTTAGAGATGGTAGTGGATTGCAACGATTAGCGATTGGTACAGCAAATCAAATTTTACAAGTTAATTCTGGTGCAACAGCTTTAGAATACACAGCAAAACCAGAAGGTAATTTAGTTCAACAAGTTGTAATGAANTCTAGTACTGGNTATTCAGTNTCTAATAATAGTTCTTATCAACACGCATCAGCTTGGGATATTGCAATTACCCCTACTAATGCCAATAATAGATTGGTTTACACTATAAGCACTCATGGAGAATCAAGATATAGTGGAAGTGGTACTTCTGGAGCTCAATTTAAAGTACAATCAGTTGTTGGTGGTACTAGCACNGATATNTCTGGAAGNGAAACNCAANNNGGNTNNNGTANTTTAANTAATGTTNAANTACGANGTNNNNTNCANAGAACATTATATATGACAGCNGGAACAACGAACCAAGTAACTTTTAAAGTTTATTATAGAGAAGTTGCTGGAAACACCGAGGCATGGTTTGGCAATAGTGTAAGTTATGCTGGAAACACATTTGTTACTGTTGAGGAAATAAAAGTATAAGGAGATTAATATGATTGAAACACTTACAGCAATAAAAGCAATAGATGAAAATGCTAAAGTAGTTATAGAATATACTGATGGAGTTGAAACTATTACTTGGTTAGATGGTACTGCTGAAATATCACAAGCTGATATTGACGCAAAAAAAGCTGAACTACAAGCAATAGAAGATAACAAACCAAATGTAAAAGCTAGTGCTAAAGCAAAACTAATTGCTGGAGAACCTTTAACAGAAGAGGAGGCAGACACAATAGTGTTGTAATATTATGGCCACGATAGACTTAGGAAGATTAGGATTTGTAAACAAAGGTACTTATAACAATAGTACAACTTACGAAAAAAATGATTTAGTACAATTTACTGATGGAGGTATTCTATCTACTTACTTATACATAGATAGCACAGCTCAATCAGGACAAGCACCATCA
>FUFK010068918.1_pt1 | contig 10909 bp, 6 predicted proteins | sample 1021851 | NCBI WGS metagenome assembly FUFK01 (sample SAMEA51879418, study PRJEB19060) | metagenome
TTAAAATCAGATCTAGTTACTCCTCTACACCTTAAAACTTTATGTGCTTTTAACGCTATATTCATCACATTTTGATATTCTTTCGCTTTAATATTTACTGGAATAATATGTTTTGTTTTTGCCTTAGAGCTGTACTTAGCCTTGTAGTCGTAAAACTTTCTTTTAGGTTTTAACTCTATTGCTCCTAATTTTTTTTTGCCAAGAATCGCAACTTGAATTTCTCTTCCTGGTATAAATTCTTCCACTAAAATTTCATCATAAGCTTTAAGTTTTTTTAAATTATTAATAATATTTTTTTCATTACAAATATAAACACCTAAACTTGATCCCTCGTTTATAGGTTTAATAACTACAGGAAACTTAATTTTTTTTTTTAATAATTTTATAACTTCTTTTTTATTAAGATTTGTTCTTATTTTTTGAAATTTTGGTGTTAAAATTTTATTTTTAATAAATAATTTTTTTGAAATTTCTTTATCCATTGCCATCATAGAAGATAAAACGCCTGAATGGGTGTACCTAACCCCTTTACTTTCTAAGTAGGTTTGAATGAAACCATCTTCACCAAATCTTCCGTGTAAAGCGTTGAAAACAACATGNGGAGAAAATCTATCAATATTTTTTGTTAAATTCTCATCGGGTTCAACTATTTTACAATTATATTTTTTTTTAATACAGTTNNTCACTGCTTTTGCNGTTTTGAGACTAATAGATCTTTCTCCTGAAATACCNCCTCCAAGAATAAGAATCCTTTTTTTCATCTATTCTATTATTTCTATCTCAAGATCTAAAGATATGCCTGTTTTTTTTTTAACCTCGTCTCTTACAAAATTAATCAACTTGTTCATTTCAGAAAAAGAGGCATTTTTTGAATTAACAAAGAAATTGCTATGTTTAGATGAAATTTTAGCATCACCAAAACTAATATCTTCAGGCACACTTTCACGTATAAGTTCCCATACTTTCCTTTCAGTGCTTTTGACTGGATTTTTAAAAGTACTCCCACCAGTTTTGACTCTTAATGGTTGAGATGATTCTTTTAGTTTTTTTAATCTTTCAATTTCTTTTCTTATTAATTCCTTGTTACTTTTTTTACATTCAAATGTGGCACTTAAAAAGATTAAGTCATAAGGCAAATTGCACTCTCTATAACCAAAAATAATATCCTTCGCTCTAATCGAACTTACCCTTCCTTCAAAATCTACTACTTGTATTGAAACTAAAAAATCTTTGAATTCAGACCCGAAACATCCAGAATTCATTCTAATACCACCACCTACTGAGCCTGGTATACAAGACAAAAATTCTAAACCAGATAAACCATTTTCACAGGCAAAATCAGAAACATTTTTATCTAAAGATGAACAGCCAGCAATTAATTTATTATCATCAATCAATGATATATTGCTAAAATTTTTACCTAACTTAATAAAAATTTTTTCCCCCAATTTTTCACTAATTAAAAGATTAGATCCCGCTCCTAAAACATGTTTTTTATATTTTGGTACTATTTTTAAAAAACTTATTAGCTCTTTTAAATTTTCTGGTTTAAAAAAAACCTTTGCTGATCCACCAATATTCATCCAATTCAAATTTTTAAGAGAGAAATCAAATTTTAGATTAGAATTGTTTTGATCTTTAAAGATTTTAAATTCTTGCATGTTCATTGTTTAAGAAAATTTTTAAGCTCTTTTAACCATCCAGATATTGATCCAGCACCCATTCCAATTACAATTTCATTTCCTTTTAAATTGTTTTTGAAGAAATTTACAAGGTCTTGTTTTTGATTAACCATAATTACTAATGCTTTTGAATTTTTTGATATATCTCTAGCAAATTTTTCATATTTAAATTTCAATTTAATTTTTTCGCCTGCCTTATAAACAGGGCATAACAATACTTGATCTGAATTTTTAAATGATTTGCTAAAATCATTACTTAAATCATTTAGTCTTGAAATTCTGTGTGGTTGAAAAATAGATATGACTTTTTTGTTTAAAAAGCTTTTTTTTACACCATTTAAAACTTCTTTAATTTCAGTTGGGTGATGAGCATAATCATCAAAAAAAGTTACACCATTAAAATCAAAAACTTTATTAAACCTTCTTTCAACCCCTTGAAAATCTTTGAGGCTTTTTTTTATTAAGCTTGTAGATATTCCTATATGAGAAGTTAATGCAAATGTTGCAGCCGCATTACTTATATTATGAAATCCAATTAAAGGGATTTCTATATTGTTGACACTTATCTTTTTTTTATTGGGTATTTTTATAATTAAATCAAAAATTGATCTATTTAATTTGTACTTTATATTTGTAATTCGAAAATTAGAATCTTTATTAACACCATAAGTAAAATAGTTTTTAACAAGATTTTTTTTAAGTAAACTTCTATTATTGACGTCATCAATACACAAAAATGCTTTGCCGAAAGAGGGAACGTTTGAAATAAATTTTTCAAAATACTTTTTTAAATTATCCTCAGATTTATAAAAATCCATATGCTCTCTATCGATATTAGTAATAATTGAATAAGTGAATGGGACTTTAATAAAACTACCATCAGACTCATCAGACTCAAGTACACACCATTCGCTTTTACCTAATTTAGCTGAGTTGTTAATTGAATTTATCACACCCCCATTAATTATTGTAGGATCTAATTTGGCTTTTGAAAAAACATTAGCAATTAATGAGGTTGTAGTAGTTTTTCCATGTGAACCTGCAACAACAATATTTTTTTTTAATGAGGTCATGTGTGCAAGCATGTCTCCTCTTTTGTAAATTGGTAAATCTTTTTTCTTAGCTGTGTTTAACTCAATATTATTATTTTTAATTGCTGAGGATATGACAATAATATTAGCCTTGTTTAGATTAGAAATTTTGTGTTTTGTAAAAATTTTAATATTACTTTTTTTTAGTCTTTCAATNTTTTTATTTACTGAAATATCACTTCCTTGTATTTTAAAACCAAGTTGTTTCATTATTAATGCCAATCCACTCATACCAATGCCTCCTATGCCAATGAAATGGATTATTTCTTTTTTTCCTAGATTAATTTTCATAAAAAGTTTGTTCTATCATATTAAGGTTTTCAGACCATGATCCTTCAAAAATAAAATTACTCATTTTTTCTACTTTGTTATCTAACATTTGTTTGTTATGAATATTTTTTTCATAAAACTGATAGAAATAGTTTTCAAAAATCTCATGTTCATTAATAAGCCAACCAAAATTTTTATCCACATAAAATTTTGCATTAAAATATTGGTGATCATCTTTTGAAAAGGGGAAAGGAATTGCTAGAAATGGGATCTTTAAAGAGACTAATTCTGACAAAGTAGATGCTCCAGCACGTGTGATTGCAAAATCACACAACGACATAATTTCACTTAATTTATCTTCAAAAGTAAAAACTTTATTTGTAATACTATTTTGTTCATAAAAGTTTTTTAGATATTCTTGGTTAGATTCACTAGTTTGGTGATATATGGTTAGGTCTATCATCTTTGAGATTCTTAAAANATCTTTAAGAAAAATAGTGTCTAATTTTTTTGCTGTTTGACTTCCTCCAATTATTAAAACTTTTAATTCTTTATCAGATGGTGAGGTTTTTTTTTGTTTCAAAAATTCTTTTCTAACTATGGGTTTGATTACTTTAAGTTTATACAAAAATTTTGAGGGTAAATTTTTTAAATTAGTTTCATAAGCAAATATTTTTTTGCAAAATCTTAATAATAATAAATTAGATCTCCCAATTACTAAATTGGGTTCAAAAAGGAATATTTTAATATTTAAAATTCTTGCTGCTAAGCAGTGTGGAATACTCATATATCCGCCTGTAGATAAAAGCAATTTTGGATTTTCTTTTTTAAGGAAAAATAAGGATTTTAAAAATGAAGCAATTAAAAAAAAAGGAAATATTAAAATACTAAAATTTTTTTTAAATTGTGGGATATGAATTTCATTTACATTATAATTTTCTTTTTCAATGAAATTTAGACCTCTTTTATCTGAAATTATTTTTACATTAAATTTTTCCTTAAAATAATCATAAAATACCTTAGCTGGTATAACGTGCCCTCCTGTCCCGCCAGTGCTTATTATCATGGAGCTCATTTATTTATTTTTCTCTTTGTTAAATTTAAAATTATTCCTATTAATATTGAGGAACCAATTATAGAGGAACCTCCATAACTAAGAAATGGCAAAGTCATTCCTGTTGTAGGTAAAAATCTAATATTTACTCCAATATGAACTAAAACTTGAAAAAGAATTAACATTACAGAGCCAACAAGTATTAATTTGAAACATTCATCTTCTATAGTTGATACTTTTTTGAAAACTCTAAAAATAAGACATAGAAATATTAAAATAATTCCTATTATTGATATTATTCCAAATTCTTCAGCTATTACGGCAATAACATAATCTGTATGGGCCTCTGGCACTCTAACATTCAAAGTGCCTTCTCCGATACCTTTTCCAAAAAAACCTCCATTCATAATTGCTTCTGATGCTCTCTCAGACTGATAATTTCCTTTTGAAGTTAAATCAAAAAATGAATCAATCCTAAATTTTATGTAACTCAATTTCGGGATAAAGTTAATCATCAGAAACAAAGTGCATAAACCAATTAATATAAAAAGAATTAAAAATATAAGATTTATACCTGAAACAAATATGAGACTTAACCAAAGAGATAATACTAATAATGTTTGACCAATATCTGGCTGCAAAAATAGTAAAAGGATAATTGGAATGATTGCGATCAAACTTAAAAGATATCTTGCATACTTATTAGAATATTTTTCAGATGTAAGTATCATTGATAGTATGATTATTAAAAATGGTTTAAGTATTTCGATTGGTTGGAACCTTGGAAAAAAGAATATATCTAACCATCTTTTAGAGCCTTTAACCTCCACACCAATAATTGGGACTAAAATTAAGGCACAAAATATTATCAAAAAAGAAACTAGTGACAATTTATAAAAAGTTTTTTCTTCAAGTAAGGAAAAAAAGAAAATTGTGAAAATTCCTAACAGAGTANAANNAAATTGCTTAAAAAAAAAGTAATAACTTGTTGTCTCAAGTTTGGTAGATGCAATTAAAGAAGTTGAAACAAGTGAAAAAAAAATACCTAAAGAAATTAACAAGATTATTAAAAAAAATAAAAATTTATCAATATCTTTCCACCAATTATATAAAGAAAAATTCATATCTTATTTTTTTCCATTAATGCCAATTTTTCTTAACTGATAATTNAAATATTTTCCTCTATCCTCGAAATTTTTGAAATCATCAAAAGAAGCTGAAGCAGGACTAAAAAGAATAATTTTTTCATTCGACATCTGTTCTTTTTTAAAGTCAATTTTAATTTTCTTTATTGCAGAAATCATATTGTTAAACTTTTGATAATGAACTTTATCCTTGAGTCTTTTTACAAAAAATTCAGCATTTTTCCCAAATATATAGGCTCTTAAATTAAAACAATCTTTTTTACTTAATGTAAATTTATCCCCTTTTTTTGGTAATCCTCCTAAAATCCAGAAAGTTTTCTTCTTGGTATCTATAAGCTCTTGAGTGGAAGAAAATGATGTCGATTTTGAGTCATTAATTACCTTAATTTTTTTACCATTTATCACAATTTCATTTCTAAATCTTAAACCCTTAAATTTATTTAAAGTAGGTATAATCTTTTTCAAATTAATTTTTAAAAAATTACAAATATTGAAAATAAAGATAAGATTTTTTTGATTNACATTATTATTTAGGTAGTTATTTTTAATTAATTTTTGAAATTTCAAATAAATTTTCTCATCAACTCTTAAAACTTTTGAATTAATCTTTTTTTTATTTAATATTTTATCAATAATCTTATTTTTATTTTCTATAAAAGCGTAGGAACTTTTATTTTGCATTAAAATAAGTTTAATTTTACTTTTGACGTAATTTTTGAAATTGCCGTGTCTTTCTAGATGATCGACTGAAACATTTAAAATCGCTGCGAAATTAGTTTTATAGTATTTGCTATATTCGATTTGATAAGAAGAAGCTTCAACAACAAATAATGTTTTTTTGGTAAAATGATAATTTGATAAAATAGATTTTCCGATATTGCCCACTAATTTTGTATGAATTCCTTGAGACTTAAGAACTTGATATAGAAGTTTGCAAGTTGTTGATTTTCCATTTGTTCCCGTGATTGTGATAAAAAAATTTTCTGGAAAACTTTTATAAAACACATCCAAATCAGAGATGATCTTTTCTTTATTTTTTATTATTTCATTCGATAATAAACATTTTCTGTAATTTATCCCAGGGCTTAATAAAACGTAGTCAAAATTCCTTACTCTATCNCTTCCTCTGGTAAACTTTTTGTTATAAGGAAGATTTGTTAAAGGTAAATTATCATCAAAAACTTTTAAATTATTTTTTGTTTTCAAAAAGTTAAAGGCGGACTTGCCAGTTTTGCCATATCCATAAATTAGAATTTTTTTATTCTGGAAGAATTCCTTTGTAGATTTCATCTTAGTTTTAAAGTGGCTAAACCAATCATTGCCAAAATAAGAGATATAATCCAAAATCTTATGACTATTGTAGACTCAGCCCAACCTTTTTTTTCAAAGTGATGATGAATTGGTGCCATCATAAAAATTCTTTTACCTGTTAGTTTGAATGAAACAACTTGTACAATTACAGAAATTGCTTCTAATACAAATAGTCCACCGGTAATAGCTAACACTATCTCGTGTTTTGTTGTTACTCCAATTGCACCTAAAGAACCGCCCAAAGCCAATGAACCTGTATCCCCCATAAATATTTTAGCAGGTGGCGCGTTAAACCATAAAAAACCAATTGATGCTCCGATGATTGCTCCACAAAAAACCGCAACTTCTCCAACACCCTCTATATAAGGAATTAATAAATAGTCTGCAAAAATTACGTTTCCTGACACATAACTTATAAAACCAAAACACCCAGCAACAAGTATAACAGGAACNGTGGCTAATCCATCCAAACCATCTGTTAGATTTACTGCATTAGAGGATCCAACAATAACAAACAAATAAAAAGGTATAAAAAACCANCCTAAGTTAATTACTAAATTTTTAAAAAATGGAAAATACAAATTAGTTTTAATATCAGAGTCTATAAATTTATAAAAAATAATTAACGAAATTAGACAAAGAAAAATTTGAATTAATATTTTTAATTTTGAAGAAATCCCATTTGAGTTATTATTTTTAATTTTTTTATAATCATCAAATGCTCCTAAAATTCCAAAAGATAAAGTGATGAATATTAACAACCAATTATATGGATTTAATAAATCAGCCCACAAAAAAACACCTGTGAATAAACCTATTAATATTAAAACTCCACCCATAGTGGGTGTTCCAATTTTTTTGATCAAATGATCTTCTGGCCCATCAGAGCGAATAGGATTTGTAATTTGTTTTGATGAAAAAAAATTTATAAACCTATCCCCTATTAAAAAAACTATGATCATTGCTGTAATCACAGCCAAACCTGTTCTCACAGTTAAAAAATTGAAAAAATTAAGGAAAGAATATGTATCCGAATAGCTTGTAAGTATATTATATAACATTGTTACAAATTTTTTATTATCTTATTTAATCCAGTTGAGTTAGATCCTTTTATCATTAAAAAACTGTTATTAGGTAATTGTTTTTTTATCAAATTCAAAATCTCTAATTTATTGTTTAATATTTTGCCTCTCATTTGTGGTTTTAATTTGTTAAATGTATGTTTTGTATAGTTACCATAAACATGAGTTTTATTTATGTTAGAATTATTAATATATTTCGCAATTTTAATATGAAGTTTTTTTGAAAATTTTCCTAATTCAAGCATATTTCCAATCAAAATAAATTTTTTCTTACTATCCTTATAGTTTTTGTCAAATCTATCTAATGCAAATTTAAATGAAAGAGGATTTGAATTATAACTTTCATCAATAATAGTTAAGTTTTTTTTTCCATTTTTNTACNTTATTATAGTGCCTCTACTCTGGGAAATTTTGAAGTTCAAAAATAAATTTAAAGGTAATGCATCTGTATTAAAATAATTAATGATAATACTTAGTGTAGATAAGATATTTTCTTTGAAATCTACTAAATAGTCAGGAATTAGAAAAAATTTTATTTTTCCCTTTATTGAAAATTTACATAAAAATTTATTTCTATTTTTTCTTTCCCCTAGGTAAACAACATCAGCTAGTTTATTTTTTTTACTGAAAGTAATAATATTTAAATTTCTCAATTTTGCTTTTGAAATAAAATAATTACAGTATTTATCATCCTTATTTATAATCATTACTCCCGAGGGAAAAATATTATTTATTATTTCACCCTTAGCTTTTGCAATCTGGTCTAGATCCTTAAAATTCTTAATGTGNGCATATGAGATNTTTGTAATTAANCCAANATTAGGTCTTATTAGNTTTGTTAAAGTNTCTATTTCTCCTTTTTTATCCATTCCTACTTCTAAAACTGAGAACTTTGTCGATTGAGGTGAATTTAAAATACTTAAAGGCACACCATATTTATTATTAAAGGAATTTTTTGAATAATATGTTTTGTCTAATTTATCTAAACAAAANCCAGTTAANTCTTTAACTGATGTTTTTCCAGCAGATCCGGTTATTGCAATATAATTACTGTCTAGAGACTTTCTATAAATTGAGCTAAATTTATTTAGTTTCTCGAAAGGATTTTTACTAAATATATTTCTGGAATTTTTAGATTTTTTATTTGTGATTGCTAAAATTGCATTATTTTTTATCGCCTCAATTCCAAATTTATTTCCNTCAAATTTTTGACCCTTCACCCCAAAAAATACTGAATTTTTTTTAACATCTTTAGAGTTTAAAGACACTGAGTTTATTAGAGTTCTTTTATTTAAAATTTTATTATTGAAAGTTTCAGTTAAGATATTTGTTTTAAGAGAATTCGATAATAAGTTATTCTTCTTTCTAATAGCTTTAATAATCTCTAATTTATCCGAGAAAAAAAGTCTTTTTTTATATTCTTGATAATTTTCGTGTCCCTTTCCAGCAACAATTAAAATATCACCTGAATTTAATTCACTAACAGCTTTTGAAATAGCGTCAGCCCGTGAGGAAATTTCAACATATTTTTTTTTCTTAATTTTCCTCTTTATCTGGTCTCTTATTACCTTNGGGTTTTCAAACCTTGGATTGTCGTCAGTTAAATATATTTTATCACAATACTTGTTTGCAATATCTCCCATTAAAGGTCTTTTACTTTTATCCCTATCCCCTCCACATCCAAATACTAATGAAATTTTACTTAAAGGGTAATCTTCTTTTATATTTGATATAACTGTTTTTAAAGCATCTGGGGTATGTGCATAATCAAGTATTACTCGTGATTTATTTTTTAGTTTACCAATTTGCTCTAGTCTTCCATTGACAGGTTTAACCTTACTTATATTGCTTAGAATGGTATCAATTTTAATGCCTGATAAATATGCAGCCAAAACTGCAAAAAGTAAATTTTTTATCTGAANACTACCAATCAGATAAGAATTGAAAGAATAATCTTTTTTTAAAAGACTAAAATGAANTTCTCTTTTTATCATTGATTTTTTGAATTTTTTTTAAATTAATGAAAGAATTTTCGTTACCTATTTTATAAGTCTTCAATTTCTTTTTTTTTGAAATCTTATTAAGTTCTTTTTCTTGAGATATTCCATTTTCAAAAATNATATTTCCTTTATTAAGNAACAATTTATTAAAAAGAATAAGTTTAGAATTCAAATAATCTTTAAATGTTTTATGATAATCTANATGATCCCTTGNCAAGTTTGTAAACAATGCNGTTTTTAAATTTAATCCATCNANTCTATNTTGTTTTAANCCATGACTTGATGCTTCTATAATTACGTTATCAATATTTAAATTTTTTAATTTTTGTAAAATTTGATGCATTTTAATGGGATCGATTGTTGTATTATTTGTCTTTAATTTAATTTTCTTTGATAAAACGCCTAAAGTTCCTATAGCAGCAACCTTTTTTTTACTTAAAGACAATATTTGATAAAAAAAATTTGCAATTGAGGTTTTGCCATTCGTACCAGTTAAGGCGATAATATTTTTAGGTTTTTTTTTATAAAAATTGCTTGCAGCCTCTGCTAACGCTTTTCTTGGATTTTTATTTTTAATAAATAAAATTTTCTCTTTATTAAATCCCTCAAAACTTAGGTTTGAAATAATAATTTTTGAGCCGTTTTTTATGGCGTCTTTAATATAATTATTTCCTTTTAATTTATTTCCTTGGATTGAAAAAAAAATATCGTTNGTTTTACAATCTTTGCTNTTAAATCTAATATTATTAAATTTTATAGATTTATANNCTGGTTTAATATTTTTAATTAATTNACCCAATAACATTTTTTTTTAAATTCTTAGTATTTTGTGGCTAAAATAGGTCCTATTTTTTCTATTATTTTNGCTGCTACTTCNACTGANGTCCANCCTGCAGTATTGAAGGGTGTGCCTACAAATGAACCNGGTTTGTTTCTATAATTATAAACATAACTTTTGGATAATTTAGTATCTTCNAACATAACNATAAAAACATACTTTGGTTCATTTATTGGAAAAATTGATGCAAAAGTATTTATTTTTTTATTAGTATATTTTCCGTTTTCAACAATAAGTGCGGTACCTGTTTTTCCCCCAACATTATATCCTTTCACATCAGCCAAACTTGCTGTTCCTTCTGTTACGACTCTTCTTAAAATTTGATTTATTTTCAAACTTACATCTTTACTTAAAACTCTCTTTTTTTTTGTATGACTAATATTTTTATCTTTGATTAAAGTTGGTGTAATATCATATCCACCGTTTGATATTATCG
>FUFK010717840.1_pt1 | contig 10909 bp, 2 predicted proteins | sample 1021851 | NCBI WGS metagenome assembly FUFK01 (sample SAMEA51879418, study PRJEB19060) | metagenome
GTTGCAGAGGATGGAACTATAATGGATAAGATGGGTAAAAGCACAGGTATGAAGGCTGAGCCAGGCTCAGGTATATATGATCACATAGAGGATCAGTATGATAGTAAAATGAGTAATAAATCCATAATTGATATGATCAAAAAGAATCATGATAAATGGAAAAAAAATAATATGGATTAATGGCTAAATTATCAGACATAGGAAATGTAGTAGTTCATCCTGCTGAGATATTCGACTATCTAATGACTAAACCTAAAATGACTGAGACTAAAGCTCTTGGCATTATAGCAAATATAAAAGCAGAATCACAGTTTTATGTAGATGCTGTAGAGATAGGAGATATGAAGAATAAAGGAATAGGATTGTTTCAACACACCTTTCCTGCAAGAAAACAAGCATTTCTTAAAGCTGTGCCTGATTGGAAAACTAATTGGAAAGGACAAATAGATTTTGCATTACAAGAAGCAGAAGCACAAAAATATTTAAATACTACTTTTGATTCTGTTTCTGATTCTACAAGGGCTTTTATGTTAGATTTTGAAAAGCCAGCAGATCAATCAGAAGAAGCTATTAAAAAAAGAGTTGATGGTTTACGTAATATAGATGAATTAGATTTGCCAGGAAATACGAATGGTGAGCCTGATTTACAAGTAAAATCACTCGAAGAGTATCAAAATTATTATGGTCCAGATGCTACGATAATTCAAGTAAATGCAAAAGATTATATATCTGTACCAAATGGAGAGGGTGGCTTTGATCAAATACCTATAGAAAGAGCAAATTTAGAAGTTAATGTAGCTGCAGATGTTGAAAGACAGCAAGAGCTTTCAGAACAAGCAGAAGCAGTTATTAAAGAAGAAGAAGATACAAGAGTCACAACAGAAATGTTAGAGGATGCAGAATCTGAATTAGAAGAGATTAATGAAGAAGAGCCATCTGTAGATTTTGAGGACGGTAAAATATTAACAATGGGTAATAGAAACTATTATGTCTTTAAAAAAGACGGAGAGTTTTTTGCATTACCTGAAACCTCATATAAATCTGAAATAAGAAAACATGCAGGAGGCGATGTAGCTAATCATATATATTTAAAAAAATTACCATACAATGAAGAAAAGTTAGTAGAACTAATAGAAGATGGTACTATTATATATGATGAAAATTATAGTGTTAATGCATTACCACCAGTACAAGAGTTTGATCCAAATAAAATGGATATAACTCTTAAGGATGATGGTTATCCTGATGATTTTGATAGAAATAAACTTGTAGATCCTACGCCATTAAATTTAGATCCTGAAGCAGATGGAAATTTACAAAACTTTATAAATGAACAACAAAACAAAGAAGGTGATAAAGATGGTGATGGTGTAAAAGATTCCGAGGATACAGATATAGCGAAAGACATAGATCCTAATGATTTAGATGGCGATACTGTTCCTAATTTTTTAGATCCTGATTTTACTAATCCTGCAGCTACAGACAAAGATCCATATGAAAAAGTATCTACAACTAACTATATGGATACTCTTGGAGATTTAGGTAAAGTGTTAGAACAAGGGCTAGGAATAGTAGAAGAGGTAAGAAATTTAGTAAACAATAAAGAAGATTTAGAGTTAGCAGCTTTAGGTAAGCGCGCATATATGGAATCTTTAAAAACTATTAAGCCTAGTAAAATACCTGAGCTTTCCAATATGTATAAAGAGCATATGAATCAATTAGGACAGCTTTCTAAAATGGGTTTTAGTGTAGAAGAAGCGCAAAAAGCTAGAGCTGAAATAGATGGAGCATATGGCAAAGGTATAGAAAATGCAGTTAGAGGTACTGCTGGTGATAGAGCTAAATTTCTAGCTATGTCTGGAGTATTAGATAGTAGAAGACAATCTGCGTTATTAGATTTTGCAGCTAAAGATGCAGAACTAAATAGAAGAAATTTAGATTCATATTCTAAAGCTTTATCTTTTGCAGAAGAATATAAGTTAAATAAATCTAAGGCAGAAAGAGCTGACGAGTTAAAACTTGAAATAAGCAGACAACAAGGTGCATCTAATTTTGCGCAAAAAGTGTTTCAAACATTACAACAAAAACAAGCAGATGCACAGTTAAATCCTATTATTAGAAAATATAAAAATATGATAACTAATAATATGGCTAATAACTCTATTCTGCCTTTGCAAACACCTAATATGTTTGGTATACAGAATCCAAATTTATATAACATATCTGGTACGCAATTGTATAATACAAATACACAGAATAATCAAAACACAGGGAACTAATGGACGCATTTGGATATAACGCATTAAGTGGATTTCTAGGATCTGGTAATATAAAATCTAACAAACAACAACAGTTAAGATATTTAGATAGTATATTAAAATCACAAGAAAGACAACAGTTATTAGAACAGCGTGATGCAGAAAATTCACAAAAAATTATTGATACATCATATCAAGCTGCTTATGAATCTATTACAGGTGATCATGCTAGACCTAAAGATGTATTAGAATTTGAACAATTATCAAAAAGTCTATTAGATCCTATTAATGAAAAAATTAGAAGAGCAGGCGGCTATCAAAAAGCTAAAAGATTAGGTATTGATGCAGATTTAAGAGCTTATGCTTTCAAGCTAAATAATAATGAAAAGGTTATGCAGATGAAACAAAATACAGCAAATTATGCAAAGTATTTTGAAGCAATAAGCAATCCTGAAACTGCTAATTTATTTCCACTAAGTGATTTAAAATCTATAGATGCTTGGCATAGAGGCGAAACAGATGTTATACAATATAGAGGACATTTAGATGCGCCTATAGATCTATCATTTATAGATGAAACACCCAGAGATAAACGTATTGAGGAAATAGATTATGTATTAGCAAATAAAGAAACTTTAGCAGCAGACTATGCATATTATGTAGCTAGCACTATGGGATTAGATAAGGCTAATGAAAGATTGATTCATGAAAGAGCATTAAATAATGAAGAAGAAATAGTTACTTCAGGATATTTAAAACAAAGATTAGGAATAGATATAGGTGATTCTTTGCCTGTTAAGTTTGGAACAAAAGATATAGCAACATCATTACCTGAAGAAATGATTAAAGGTCAACAACTTACTATGGGTAATGGAGTGCGTGCAGCTGATTTACAAGAATATGGTGGTGTAGGTTCATATATAAAAGATAAAGGTTTAGGTGTATTCTTTGAAAGTACTTTTGGTGCGTCTGATGCTTTAGCAAATTTAGAATCTAAAGAAAGTATTGTGGCAGATGTTGCTTATGAATTATTTGCTACAGATGATAGAACTAAATTTAGAGTACTAGACGCTTATTTAGGTGATAAACTATACACTACAAGAGGTGGTAAGTTAAAAATAAATATTGATGAAGCGTTTTTAGAAGAGTCATATAACTATAAAGGTGCATCAATGAAAGGAGATGTAGGATTTATGGATAGAACTGCTAATAACATGGAAATAAATGGCATATTCCTGGGCATGAAAGCTGTATATACAGATAAAGCTACAGGAGAATTAAAAAGCAAAATACTTACAAAAGGTGTTAGAGATTTAGATCCAACAGATAGAGCTACATATATAAATAAAGTTTTAGAAGGTGTAGCTGCAGAAGAAACTGTTAAATTTATGCCCGCATATATAATGCAATTAAATGAGCCTGATATTTTAGCAGATGATATATATTATCATGAATTAAATCTTGGCAAGGATTATTTTGTGTCTGCTTTAAGAGACGAAAATTATGATGAAAAATTATCATTTAATAAAAATGCAAGAGCAAGTATATTAGCTGAAAAAGAATCAAATAGAAAAAGAGCTGATCTTGATGTAAGGGTATTAAATAATCTTAATAATATATATGCAACAGATGATGGTATAGGAGTACAAACTTTATTCGCACAACACGCTCCAACAGCAATAGCTACTTTTGCTATGAATGATATACATAATCGAATGACTCCTTATATTATGGCTGACATATTTGATATGGCACAACAAGTTACATTAGTTCAAAAAAGTAGAAATCAAAATGCTAATTTCTCTACAAATGTCAATAATATATTAAGGAATTTTAGTAGTATTGCAAAAGATGATCCAAGCTTATTCAAAGCATATCAATCAGGTGATCCATCTGCATTGTTAGATTATTATAGAGAAAACAAAAAAGATCTATATAAGCAAAAAGAAACAAGATTCAAACTTTGGGGAAAATACTTTAATTAATGGCAGATCTAAACAACACACCAGAAGAAGGCATCAATGAGTATGATCAAGGAATGACTGGAGGGGGAGGTATAGACTCTTTTTTACAGCGTATTGCTAATCAAGATGCAGAGCGCAACGAAGCTTTAGATCAATATGCTGGACAACAATTCGCACAAAGACAAAATGAAATGCAAAGACAACAGTTGGGTTTAGAGTCAACTGGTGTAGGCATTGATCCTAATGCGTCATTAGCGCCTATTGTTTCACCACAAGATGCATTTACTGTAGCTGGTGGTGTTATAGGTGGTGCACTAGGTGGTCCATTAGGTCTAGCTACTGGTATAGGTTTAGGTGCTGCAGCTGCTGATGCTACAGGATCTGAATCAATGTTATCAAGAAGTTTAGCTGCAGGTACAGGGCAACTTATACAAGGCACAGGAGATACTTTTGAATATCTTAAAGCTGTTGTAACACCATGGGATGAAGATGTAGATCAACAAACTACTATAGGTGATTTTTTACAAAGAAAAGGTTCAGATATAATGAATGCCAATACTACATTTATTCCTGAAGAAATGAAATCTGTAGGCTGGAATCAATTAGCTGATCCAAGATTTTGGGCTACTGATGTAGCAAAGCTTTTACCATATTCTATGTCATTCTTTTTGCCTGCAGGCGCAGCAGCTACAGCTACAAGAATAATGCTTAACTCAACTAAAGCATATAGAGCTGCATCAGCATTTGGTATTGCAGATAGATTATATCAACCAAAGATTGTAAAAGCTGGTAAAAAATTAGCTAAACAAAAAGGGGTATTAAAAGGAGAAAAAGTTGTAGTAGAAAACTTGAAGAAAACTCCAAACATTATTGCATCAGCGATAGGTGGTGGTGTTGGTGGTAACTTTGCAGAAGGCGCTTTTGTAGCAGGAGAAACATTACAGCAAGCTTTAGCTGATGGATTAACACCACAAGAAGCCCAAGCTGCAGCATCACAAGTATGGAGAGATAATACTAACTGGATTGCAGCAGATATAGCACAGTTTGGTTTAGTATTTGGTGGATTAGGTAGATTAACAGCAGGTTTAAGAAATATACCAAAACAAGCTAGCTTTGGTCAAAAGATATTGCCTTTTGTACAAGCAGGTGCTACAGGTGTTACTGAAGGTGTGGTTGAACAATACCAGGAAGTTTATCAAGAGTGGATAAAAGGTAGAGCTATTGCAGATCAAAAAGGTGAAGACTTTGTTACTTTTAGTGATTTTTTCAAAAGTGATGAAATGTTACAAACAAGAGTAAGTGCTTTTGCTTTAGGTTTAGCTATGGGTTCTAGAGGGGGTTATGTAGATGCTATAGCCGAAAGATCATATCAATTACAAGAAGCCNAAACAAGACTTGGAGATTTTGTAGACAGAAATAAGTTTAATGCAGCACAACGAAATAGATTAGAGTATATAGCTTATACTGTTATAGATAGTAACGGTAATGCAGCCTTAGCAAAATCAAGGGTAGAACGAATGGTTGCTGAAGGACAAATGGATGAGCTTTTTGGAGAAGAAGCTATTGCTGCAATAGAACAAGCTGAAGATATATATAGAACTACTTATAAAGATAACTCTCTTAGTCAGGCAGGTAGAAGACAAATATTTTTAGCTCGTATGGAAATAGCAGAAGCTCAAATAAGTATTGAGGCTATAAACAAACAAAGACAAGAGCAAATAGATTTTCATAATGAAACTATTAAAAATAAACCTGAAATATTAGCAGAACAAATTGAATTAACTAATTTAGAGCATGACGCTGCTGTTCAATTGCAAGAAGAACAAATACAAGCTAATGAAGAGTTGATTACTAATATAGCTTCATTAAGAGCAGGTAAACTAAGAAAAGATGGTAATGTTAAAAGATCATCCATAGGATTAACGCCTAAACAGTTTAGAGAGTTTACTACAGAAGGCATTGAACAACCTGCTCCAGTAGTACAACGTGTAGTAGATACTGTAAAGAAAGGGGCGCAAGCAGTTAAAGAAGGTGTACAAAAAGGCGTGCAAGCTGTTAGAGAAAAAGGTGTAGTTAAAGCTACTGGAGATGCATTAGGTCTTGCACAAGAAAAAGCACAAGAAGCTATTAAAAGTGAGCCAGCACAAAATTTACGTACATTCTTACAAGAACAATTTGATCAAGGCAAAAACTTTGCTAAAAAGTATTTAAAACAAAATGCACCAAAAACATCTGAAGCATTAGAAAAAGAAATAAGTGCAGCAAGAGAAATATTTGGTGAGCGTGTTCCATCAGTAGAAGAAGTAAAAACTAAAGCTAAAGAAATAATACAGAAAATAAAAAAAGTAAATTTAGTTGGAGCATCTGGTAAAGTTTTAGAACAATTTACAACTTTTGTAGAAAAAAAATTACAAGATAAAACTGTTACAGAAACTGTGGTAGATATAGCAGATTCTTTAATTGATAAAACAAAAGATACTGCTAAAAAGGTTGTAGAAAAAGGTAAAGAATTAGCAGCTGAGGGTAAAGAAAAACTTGATGAAACTACAGAAAAATTAAAAGCTAGAACAGAAAAGGTTAAAAAAAAAAGTAAAAGACCAACAAAACAAGTAGTAGAAGAATCTGTAAAACAAGAAACAACTGCAGAAGACAATACAGACAATCAAAGTCTTTTAGATCAGAGTAGTGAGTTTAGTAGAGAAACTCCAAAAAGAAAGGATACTAACGACAAAGAGCCTGCTAGGTCATATCTTGAAAGAGTAGATGAAGATGCATTTTTTATTAAAAGATATTTACGCTCAGCTTTTGAAGAAAAATTTCCTGGTAAAAATATTACATTTACAAATAGACAGGTTATAGAGGGATTTGGCGCGCCTGCATCTGCTGTATTTTTTGCTAGTACAATTATAGTAAATCCAAGAAAAGCTATGCAAACGGATTTGATACATGAACTATCACATCCATACTACCAATCAATAGCAGGAACTCCAATACAAAAACGTCTTAATGCTTTATTAATTAAAAGAAGAGTAGTAACTCGAGGAGGATCTATTATGGGTTTAATAGAATCTATACAATATGATTATCCTTTGCTTACAAGATATAAAAGAGGCAAAAAATTTGTTACTGGCGGTGATATTTTAAACGATCTAAGAAAACAAGAAAGGGCAACATTAGAAGATGCTTTATCACAATTATTAGATACTATAGAAACATCATCAGAAGCAGGTAATACTATTGCATATAAAAATGCAGCACAATCTTTATTTACATATTTATCAGAAAAANGTGANATAAAAAGATTACAAGATAAATCACAGTTTGGATTATTAGAAGAAGCGTTTGCATATTCTAATGAAGAGTTTAATAAGCGTGGTGGTATTAGAAATGTTATAGATAATAAAACAGATGCTAATAACTATGATAGTTTATTAAAGCGTATGTATAAGCGTATATTTAATCTAGCTGATAAAGATGCAGGTAAATCTGCTCTAGATAAGGTTTTACCTGAAGTTAGATTAATGAACTTTGATGAAGCTATGACTTATGTTCAAAGAAACTTTAACATTTTAAATAAAGACAATAAGTTTAAACAAAACTCTTATAGCAAAAATACTATGCTAAAACAAGCTAGCTTTGGTAATATATCTACTGTTGGATTGTTTAGAATTATAGAACAAAAAGTATTAGCTAAAGGTGTTAGAGGTGAAGATGCTGTGCAAGAAATAGCAAAAGAAATATATAAACAAAACAATAAAACATACAATACAGATAAACAAACTCCACCATTTGAAGTAACATCTGTAGAACATGACTACCTACTCAGAAAGATTAGAGCGCAGGTAGAAAGATTATCTTTTGCAGAATATCAAAGAGTTGTAGATGGGCTTATACAATCTGTAGATGCTAGACTTAATCAGGGTGAAAGATCTGATGATTCATTAGTATTTAGTTTTAATCAAGAAAGTGAGCAAGTAGCTGAAGAAAACGATAAAGGCAATATATACGATCAAGAAGAGACATTATTTGGTGATACTACATCAAAACTTATACAGGCATACGCAATAGAAGAAAGTAAAAAGAATGATAAGAACCCTGTAGATGTAAAAGATTTATTNTCTGAGCTACATTCANTAGGACAACAAAGTAAAAAGCGTGATGTATTTACATTTGTAAATTCTGTTACTAATAGTAACAATGCATCTGTGGCTAGATTTGTAGCATTCCTTAAATCCAAACTTAAGAAAGATGCATTTGTAGATGCTCTATTATTAGAAATGTCTATTGACTTTGCTAATAAAAAGATTGAAACAATGAAAGAGGTAGGGTTTATGAGAGGTGATAATAAACAAACTACTTGGGTGCCTGGTATATCATTTAGTAAAGACGAAGCTAGATGGCAATCTACATTAACTAAACAAGCTAATAAATATTTTATTGTAAAAAAAGAAAATGCTTCTAAAGAAGATATAAAAACTGTAAATGCTATGATAGCGGCTATAGAGTCTGGTAAAGGTATAGCAGAAGCATTAACATCTTTATATGGTGATTCATCTTATTGGGCATTTATTGACAAAAGAAAACTTACAGAAACAGGTAATCAATATACATTTGATAACAAGAGATATTCTTCATTAAAACAATTATTTCAATCAAGACAAAGAGATTTCGTACAAGGTGGTGTCTTACAAATAAAAGGTGGCTTTAATAAACTATTAGGCGATTTAATAGTTCAATCAAGAGCTAAGAACTACATTACACAAGTTAATGATGTAGCAGAAAACCCTACCTTAACTATTAACAAAGAAAGTTCATTGCATAATAAAAATGAAAACTATGCAACTTTAGCAGAACAAAATATAGATGCATACATTTCATTAATGAAAGGATTAGGATTTATTAATAAAGATGTAGGTAGATATAGTAATATATATGCATTAATGTTGGCTGATAGAACAGGTAAAGAACATAATATAAGTATGTTGTCTGGTGTATTTAGCACACCTGAAAATGCAAAACAAGATGCGCGTAGAAACAGAAAGTATGTTAAGATGGATAGTCAAGAGCTTATGCTTACAGACTTTAATGATTTTGTTTATGCTCTATCTAGATTCAATAAAGGTGAAACGGTATACTACGATCAACCTATAGCAGTATTTGGTGCAGCCAAAAGAAGATATTATGTTAGTACACCTATTGCGCAAACCTTTAAACAAAGACAAAGGTTATTGCAAATGGCATTAGATGCTGGATATAATAATATAAAATATAAAGATGGCAAAAGAGTAAATCCATTCAAAATAGTTAAAAAGAAAGATGGTTTAGCTTTAGTTGGTTTGAATCGATATGTTGAAAAGTTTAAAAAAGAATTATTAAAAGATCCAGATCAAATTAAACTTAATACGCTTATAGGTGAAAAGGGACAAAAATTAAAACAAGGAGATATAGATAATTATCTTTTAAACTATTCTATAAACAAATTTTTTGCACAAGAATTTTTTATAGGTAAACATGAAGAAAGTGAGAGTGAGATAGATTATATAAAAAGAGCAGAGGGAGCTATTAAAAGACAAACGCCACATGATCGTAATACACCTATAGAGTTTGTAGCATTTCAAGATATAACAGACTTTGACGGATTTAAAGCAACAGATGCGCAAGCGTATGTATTGCCTGGTGATGGTGAAATAATTCGCAAGAAGTTTGGATCTATGCGTAAAGTTGGTAATCAATTTAAGCATGTATACGACTATGTAGAAACAAACAATACTAATCCATTAATGTTTGGTAAAAGAACTTTTGCTAAATTTAAAATAGATGAGATTACTCCTGAAATGGAAAAGAATAGTCCCTATCGTAAAAAAATAGCTAATATATTAAGAGCTAGAAAAAAACGTATAGGCGAATCTAGACTTATACCTGGTCCAGAAGTAACAGGACAATTACACGATTTTATTCCGATTGCTACATTTAGTTCAGCTTTAAAATTATATGCTGGTAGAGATATAAATATAAAAAATGATGAAGATCAAAAATATATATATGATTTAGAAAATACTACAACAGATGAAATTGTAGAAAGACAAGATGATATATATGTAGATGGAACTTGGGCAGGATTGAATGGCGAAGGATTTGGCTTACAAGTAGAACTTGATAAAGAAAGACATTCGTTCCATATGCCATCACAGTTATTTGGGCATCATCACACTAATCTTGAAGCTGAAGAAGAAGCTATAGTATCTCGTATGCACGAACTTGCAGCTAGAGCTATGGTAGGTTTTGAACAAAAAAGAAGTGGTAGTGTTATATATAGTGATAAATCTACAGCTGAGCAAAGACAAAAGGATACAGAATTTTTAAGCAAACTTATAGGCGAAGAGTTTTTTGGTAATTTAAATACATCATTATCAAAATATGCTCCAGGATTACATCCACAGTTGCATAAGATGTTACAGCAGTTAGCATCATCAAGACTTGTTAAGTTTGGAACAAAGGCTATGTTTGGTGGCACGATAGCTTATCAAACATCTCCATTGGGTAGAGATTTAAAATCATATATTAAAGTGTCTGACTTAGTTGATGAGGTATCAGGACAACAATATAAAAATAGTCTTAATGCATTAATAGAGCAAGGTAAAGATTATGTGGTATCAGAAGCTATAATACCAGCATCTGCTAAAAAAG